>Ga0272449_1001375_pt1 | contig 25091 bp, 25 predicted proteins | sample YNPCB0241_FD_198679 | JGI IMG/M metagenome (GOLD analysis project Ga0272449, IMG submission 198679) | Hot spring sediment microbial communities from Yellowstone National Park, WY, United States - YNP-CB-024-1 | ecosystem: Environmental > Aquatic > Thermal springs > Hot (42-90C) > Sediment... | reverse complement strand
AAAGTACCCTAGGTCCTCACCAAATATATCCTGAAACCCTCTTAGCCTCGAGAAATTTTCTTTCATAAAGGAATTATTAATGATTTAGCCTTCCTAAGGCTATTTACTGAGAGCCTTCAGGTGCTTCTTAGCACTTTGTGCTTCGTAAAACCCTTTGCTATTAATTAAGTGCTTTAAGCACCTTAAAGCACTTCTTATTGATATTTATAAGACAAAGAGAGATAAAACCTCTCATCCAACTTGAAATTGTTTGATTGTTTTCTAGATAATTATTTGCAAAGCCTTGACCGAGGGCTACTCGGTTTAGGATTGTGTGCAATCCTAGTGTGGGAGGTATTATGGATATAACTCAGATAAGGGAAGCAATAATTTCTGCTAAAGCTAACCAAAAAAGAAAATATGAGCTTGGTTTTATAATTATACCTGATGAAGCCATTGTACCAAATGTTGTTGAGAAGGTTAAGGGTATAATCAAAGAGTATGGCGGTAGTGTTATTAGTGAATCAGAAATGGGGAGAAGAAAATTAGCTTACCCTATAAAGAAGAACAGAGTAAAGTACTTGGAAGGTATTTATAGGTTTATAGTTTTTGAGGGCACCCATTCAACCGTTCAGAATCTTGATAGATTGTTGAAGATAGATGATAATATAATAAGGCACATAATCCTTAGAGTTGTTGAAAGGAAAAAGAAAGAGAAGAAAAAGTAGGTAGAGTTGTAATGGCGAAGTCTTTCAATAAAGTGATAATGATAGGAAATATTTCTACTGATCCTGAGGTAAGGCAGACAGCCGTAGGTAAGAAGGTAGTAAGGTTCAGAATTGCTATAAACGATGATTACAAAGATACAAAGAGAACTTACTTTTTTACAGTGGTGGCTTGGGATAGGTTAGGCGAGATTGTTCAAAGTTATGCTGAGAAGGGAAGCAGAATAATGGTTGAAGGTAGGTTAGTACAGAGAGAGTGGGAAACTCTTCAAGATGGTAAAAATGTTAAGAAGTCCGCTATAGAGATAGTAGCAGAGAATATTGTACTTCTTGGTACAAGGGGTAGAGAAGTCACGGAGATTCAAAAAGGTGAAGCTATGGGGGCTGTGCCGGTGGATGAAGAAAAATTGGATAGTAAGAGGGTGTCATATAGTGATATTCTCAGCAGTAGCTCACCGAAAGGAGAGTTTGAAGAAGAGGAAGAAGAATTTGAAGAGGAAGGTGAGTTTTTTGAGGAGGATGAGGATTTGTCTGATATAGATGAGTACAGTGACCTTGATGATTATGAAGATTTTGATGAAGAAGATAGAGAATTTAAGTAGGGGGTTTTATGAGTGAGATTTTAGATGAAAAAAATATTGAAACAACATCTGAAGAGCAACAAAAGGTTCAAAAAACTTATCAAGTGAAAAAGAAGAAGATGACTTGTCCGAAGAAGTTGCTTAACGTAACTTACAAGGATGTTGATATTCTTTCTCAATTTTTGACAATTACGGCTAAGATAAAGTCTTCCAAGGTAACGAGATTTTGCGGTAAGGTTCAAAAGAAAATAGCTAGGGAGATAAAAGTAGCTAGAATAATGGCTCTATTGCCATTCACTGATAGGTAATTTTCGGAGAGGTGTCCGAGCGGCCTAAGGAGCAGCACTGGAAATGCTGTGTACGGGTAATCCCCGTACCGAGGGTTCGAATCCCTCCCTCTCCGCAGTCAAGTGCTTAAGGTTTTAGAAAAGTCTCAATCTTTTCTTTCTAAGTTTCTCAAGGTTTATCAGGTTCCTCGTAGTGATTTGTTCTCAAAACTGGAAAAAGAGCTTGAGGGCTTCAATTTTTCTTGGATATTGGTTGATAAGTTTGGCTTTGAAAGGAATGCTATAAATTGGCTTAAATTTTCACCTGCTTTGCTTAAGTACTTAGTAAACAAGGTGTTTTTTGGAAAGTATGACAAAGGTAAAGAAGCAGAAATAAGAAGTGCTAAACATTTGTCTTCCCTAGGTTTTGGGATAGTTCTCATGAATTATAGGTCAGTGAACGGCGAGATAGACATTGTTGTTTTTGGTAGTGGTGTTATCAGGTTTGTTGAAGTTAAGTCTTCTTATACTTCTATAGTTGAGCCTGAGGAACGGATAGATAGGGTAAAAATTAACAAAATTCTAGCAGTTTCCGAAGATTTTTTTGTAGATTTGGGGAGTGATTTTGATAGTTGTTATGATGTAGTTGTTGTGGGTAGGGAAGGCATTTTTTACCTTCCTGATTACCTACTTTAGAAAAAAAAGGGAACAAGGATGTTCCCAGAAAATATATAGGAGGGACAAGGATGTCCAAGGTTAGGGTTCGACAATCTAAGAACCGCCTAAGGTCCTCACTTTCAGAGGAGGAAATAGAGGAGCTTAGGCGTAAAATAAGGGATCCAAGTTACATCGATTACGTAGCTCATCAGATAGCTAGAGCCATTTGTGAGCATCTAGGGTCAGAGCTTTATAACGTTAACTTACCCGAGAGAGGCAATGAATCTTCTAAGCCGCCATGATTTTGTGGTGCCTTGGTTTGAAACTAGAAATTTGGTAACTCTTCTATACAGGGAGGCTCCGCCTCCCTGGTATTTATATTTTTATCTCAACTGATAATGATATGCTTTGTGACCCTTGTTGTCCAGGTAAAATCCCCTTTTCGTATTGGTATACTGCTAAGTCTATGGTTAGGTAATATGCATCAATCCCTAATCCGAGGGTTGGGTAGCCCTGATTTATCCCCCCTCTTAGCTTTATTATCTTTAGCACTGATATTTCTGAGCCTATGGAGATTTTTTTGTACCAGAATTCTTTATTTATTATGTCTTTCAGGTCTAGTTCTACCATGAAGTCTGACAATAGGAATGAGGGTATATATGGTATCTTAGGGAGGTGGTATATCACACCTAAATTTAGTGATGGTGGTATATATGTTTGGTAGTAACTGTACTCTAGAGTTTCCTCTTTACCTTCTGTGAATCTGATTTTAGACCAATTAAAAGTCCTGCCAAAGAAGTTTTCTAATGTTAGTGCATACTTTAGGTTATTCCCGTCATCCAGTATTACACCTAGATTACCTGAAAAGCTATCGGATACATCGTATTCGTATATGTTGCTTTTTGTCTTTTCATAGTAGTTCATTAATTCAGAGATTGATGCTCCATTGTCAAAAGGTACTTTGTACCTTTTGTAGTAAGAGAAACTGATTCCTGTGTGTAGTGTGTAGAACTTTGATATACTAAAATATGTGCTTACACCGAAAGTTACACCTATTTCTGAGAATGATTTTAGCACTAGGTAAGGTAAACCAGGCATTTGTTTTACATCAATTGAAGAGAACGAATTGTCGTACAACATTATACCTATACCATTTCCTACGTATCCAAGGCACAGAGGTCCAAACAATCCTACCTCAGGGTCAGAGTTAAGAGCAATGCCATATGGGTCATTCATTGCATTAATTAGTAGTGTGCTGTAGTCAAATCCTGCCCATAATGATGAAAGTTGATATGATGAAAGATTTAATGCTTTGTCTAGGTATCCAATGTTCGCACCTGATAGGAACGATAGTTTCGCTATGTAAAAATTGGGTTGCTTTGTGTACGATACGATTGCAGGATTTTTCAGGAAAGCTATGTTTTCAAAAGGATGTAATAAAGTTGTTCCACCTAACGCCATTTGCTTGGGAGACATTAGAAAAGATTCAACTTCACCAAATGCATTTGCCGAAAACAAAACTATTGTTAATATAACGATTATCCTTTTCATAAATTTACCCATTGGTTAGTCTGTTTATATCAAGGTAGTTTGTTAGTATGTCCCATGCTGCTGAATCATCTGTTGAAAGAATGTTTGTTATGTCTGTGTAGTCAAATGTGTCGTAGTTTGTTATGCTTAAAGCGTTTGTTAGATCAAAAATGCTATTTACATTTGATATTCCATTTTTGTTTAATAATTCTATGATTCTGTTGTACATATCTGAATAGAATGTGTATTTCTCTATATAATTCGTGTAAATGTTGCTTATTTGTGTATCTACTTCGTTGAATGCCTTGTATAGTTGTACTTCTAGGGAGTTTTCTGAGGAGCTTAGCTTGTTTGATATGTAGAGTAGCGATTTTTTGGATTGTAAGCCAAGAGAAAAGAATTCGTTTATTGCTTTGGTTATTTCATGACCAAAGAATAGGAAATCGTTTGGGATTATGAAATTAGTATCTGAAGAGTTAGTCATTTCGATTAGGAATTTGTATACTACGTCGTTTGTGTTTACAATGTTATTTTTGTCTGAATCGAGAGCGTAGAAAATAGAGAATATTTTGTTGAACAAGCTGAAGTTAAGGTTTACATTTATGTCATTTGACAACTTCGGGTTATCTGACTGTCCCGATAATATTATATAGAGATTGTTTCTTATTACTCTTGAGGCACTGTAATATTTGCTATCTTCTATAAATACATTTATGAAGTCTAAGTAATTGGAAGTGTTAGTATTAGAGGTTATTTTGCTGAAAAAGTCTATGAAGTTCGTTCTAGGGATTATTGAGAAGAATTCACAATTTGCCATGCCTATTAGTGCTCTTGAGTTTGTTGGGTTTATTTGTAGTGCTCTCTCAAAGAACCTCTTAGCGTTTATGTAATCTCCCATATCAGCGTAGTATTCTCCAATTTCTACCAAGTATGAAACATCGTATTCATTTGAAAGGTCACTAGCTGACGGGTCTACAAATAGAGGAGAGAATATATTGAAGCAACCAGAGAGGCTAAAAGTTAGAGCTATTAGGAAAACTACTATAAGAAAGTTCTTGTTCATTACTTCTCTTACCTCCTAAATAATAATATATACATGTTTCTGCCAAAATCAAAAACTTTTCAAATTAAGTGCTTAAAGCACTTTTTTACTTAACTACTAAAGAGTTGAAATGGGTGAAACATCTCCTCAGCAAATTAAGAAGTATTAAATAGTGATTTGTGCTTAAAGCCCCTTGTACTAAATAGCCTCTAGTGTAATTAAAAGGGTTAAAGATGGAAGCTTCCCAACGAGTGCTTGATAGCACCTTTGTGCTTAATAGCACTTTTGTGCTTAATAGCACTTTTTTAATTAAGTGATAAAACTATTAAAAATGACATTATATTCACAGGCTAAGCCTGTGAATTTTTAAACACAATTTGCTTATATTGATACCCATGTTATATTTTGATTACAATTCCTGTATGAGTTTAGAGAGAGTTGCTTTGACGATTGCAGGTTCGGATAGTGGTGGTGGTGCAGGTATTCAGATTGATTTGAAAACATTTAATGCTATAGGGGTTTTCGGTGCTTCTGTAATAACTTCTTTGACTGCTCAGAATACTTTGGGTGTACAAGGTATCTATGATTGTACGCCTGAATTTGTTGAAAAACAGTTAGAGTCTGTTTTTAGTGATTTGAACATTGTTTTTACCAAGACGGGGATGTTATCTTCTAGTGACATAGTAAAGGTTGTATCAGATAGGTTAAATATAGAGCTTTCAAGGAACCTTAAAGGTGTTATAGTTGACCCGGTGATGAGGTCAAAGCATGGTGCTCCACTCCTTAAAGATGATGCCGTTGAAGTGATGATTAAGAATTTGATACCTATTGCGTTTATTGTAACGCCAAATATTCCTGAGGCAGAACTCTTAACGGGTATGGAAATAAAGAGCTTGGATGATATGAAAAAGGCAGCTGTGGAAATAAATAGGATGGGGGCTAGAGTAGTTATTGTTAAGGGAGGGCATTTAGAAGGTGACTATGCTGTTGATGTAGTGTACGATGGAAGTGAGTTTGTAATACTAAAGGAAAAGAAATTTTTCAAGGGTGATGTTCATGGTACTGGGTGCTGTTTCTCCGCTTCAATAACAGCTTATCTTACTAAAGGCGAGAGTACTATTAATGCCATAAAGAAAGCTAAGAGATTCATATCCAATGCTATAAAGAACGGAGTATACATAGGAAAAGGTTTTAGGGTTTTGAGGACTTACTAACCTTCTATGTCTATACTTTTTGTAGGTTCTTTTGTGCTTTGGCTTTGAGTTGTGGTTTCTTCTGAAACCATTGTAGATATTTTTTCCCATGCTTCTTTAAGGTTGGATAGTATATTTTTAACTTCATCTAGCATTTGCGGGTTCTTTTCTATGTTCCCTTCGAATAGCCTTCTACTACAGAAAAGGTAGATAGAATAGAGGTTCTTAGCAATGTCTCCACCTCTCTCAAAGTCAAGAGCTGCTATAAGCTCAATTATCCCGTCTTGTGCTCTCGATAGCTCTTTGTTGACAAGGTCATATTTTTTTTCTGCCATGTAGCTTTTGGCTTGCTCAATAGAGTTAATTATTATTTCGTAAAGAATGACTATTAGTTTTACGGGACTTGCCGTTTCTATTTGCGTCTCTTTGTAGACTTTCGTGTAATTCATGAAACTATTTTCGGAAGACCTACTCATATCTTTATATGATAAATACTTTATCGTTGTTTTTGAAACTTATTGAAAGTTTAGCCATAAGTAAAAGAGCCTTAGGCTCTTTTTTGGATAATTGTTTTTTTGATATGTTAAAATTAAAGAAATGAAAGGTTTATCATACTTTTGGACTGTTTTGGTTTTTGGAGTTGTTATGTTTTTTGGTGGTTGTTATTATGATGTTGAGCCACCAGTAATAACTGTTGATTTCAAGAATTTCAAGACAAACGAAATTTTGTTGGTTTCCAAGGAGTTTAAGTATTTAGGTATTGACACTAAAACTACTAAAAAGTTGTATGAACTTTTTTCTGGTGAAGCAATAATTTACAAAGACGGCAATATTAAGCTCAAGGATATAGATATAAAGTTTTATAACCCTAAGGGTAAGGTTACTTCTTCACTAAAGGGGGATTTCGGTATTTTGTATAAGGATAAGAATATGGCTGAGGTTGTAAGTAATGTTGTTATGAAAAAGAGTGATGCTGAGACAACAATATTTTCTACTAGGCTTGTTTGGGATGGGAATAGAAGGATCATATACAACGACAAAACGGATAGTACAACTATAGTTTCGCCTTCGGCGAAAGTAAAAGGTAGAGGTTTGAGAACAACTCCTGATATTTATCCGTTAGAACTTGAAGAGATAGAGGCAACTATTGAGTAGTATGGAACTTATATTTTTGTCTTTGGTTTTTGCTATAATTAGTGCTTTTGCTTCAGGTATAGAAGCGGCTATTATAGCATTGAACATTTATGATATTTCCAAATTAGACTTGCCATCTAAGAAGTTGAGGAAAGTTGAAAGTATCATTCTTGGCAAGAGGGTTTTGATATTCTTCCTTCTTTTCCTTAACACTTTGAGCAATGTGGGATTTTCTATTTCAACTTACTTTGCTTTCTTGAGGTTTGATTTACCTGAGTGGTTAGCTGCTGTTTTGTCTATACTTTTTATCACACCTTTCTTGTTTGTGTTTTCTGAACTTATTCCTAAGCTAGTTTTTAGACATTACAAGGAAAATGTAATTTTGACGATTTCTTGGTTACTCTATCCTCTATCTTTACTAAATAATCTTTTGCCTTCGTCTAATTCTAACCAGTCTTTTACTCATGTTATATCAGTTATTCAGGGTGAGTTAGATGAAGAAGAAGATAGGGAGGCTTATGAATTCCTTACAGCTATGCTTAACATAGAAGATTACACAGTAAAAGAATTGATGATACCTATAAGTGAGGTACCTGTTCTATTTAAGGATATGAGTATCGGTGAAGTTGTTGAATACATTAGAGATTCCAAGTATTCGAAAATATTGGTTTCTGATGGATTTAAGGTAGTGAGGTATACCAATATTGGAGATTTGATTTATTTACCTAAAAACAAGAAACTTGGTGAGGTTTCTAGGAAAATAGAAAGAGTTTTTTATGAAAATCTTCCTGTTAGAGAGCTGATTGATGGTAAATCATATTTAGCACTTGATGAGTTGGGTGTTGTTGTTGATGACACAGGGGTGCCTATCGGTGTTTTTGATATGGAAATATTCGCAACCAATATATTGGACATTATACTTATTGATAAAGCTAAGGGATATGGTAAGAGAAGTTTTATTTTGAATGGTAATACTAGCTTAAGGTATCTTTTCAATATTTTGGGGATGCTTTACGAAAACGTTGCTGAGAAGTTCCCTTGTGTTTCAAAGATTTCTACACTAAATGGTCTCATATTGGAACTTAATAAATCTATGCCAAAAGTTGGCGATAAAATCGAATTTATGGGAGTTACTTTTGAGGTCCTAAAGGTTGGTGATTATTCAGTAGAGGAGGTTAGGGTAAATGTATGAAAAGGGGGTATTCGCTTCTATGAAGAAAGAGGTATATACCTCAGATGTGTACACCTCTTTTCAGAATTTTGATTTAGATAATCTTTTTAGCAGAGAGGTGATTTTAGAATTAGGTAGTGGTAATGGAGTGTTTCTCGTTCATTTAGGGAGGACTTTTAAAGATAAAAATGTGATAGGTATAGAACTTGATATCAAAAGGGCAAAGAAGTGCTATAAAAAAATTTCAAGGGAAGGATTAGAAAACACATTTGTGTTTTCTGGCGATGCTAAGGAGATTATACCTCTTTTTTTCCCTTCTTCGGTTGTTTCAAAAACATTTATGTTGTTTCCTGACCCCTGGCCAAAATCTTCTACTTGGAGAAATAGGCTTTTTGAGATATCAAGCGCTATAATGGTTGATAGAATCTCAAAGGTTGGTGCTACATTTAACCTCGTCACTGATGTTGAGTATATTTTTAGTGAAGTCAACGAACTGTTTACCAAGGTTTTGAGTAATTGGAATTTTAGTGATGAGGGGCTTTTTGAGTTTAGAAAGTTGTTTGTGCCTACGTTATACTATGAGAAGTGGCTTAATGAGGGGAGAAACTTTTATTGGGGTGTATGGATAAAAAAATTCTAATTGGCACATCAGGATGGAGTTATGACGATTGGGTAGGTAATTTTTATCCTTCTCACTTAAAAAGAAATGAATTCCTTCTTTACTACTCCCAATACTTTAATGTTGTTGAGATTAACTTTACTTACTATAGCTTGCCTAATAAGTATGTTCTCAGAAGCATAGCTAGAAATGTTCCTTTTGGTTTTGAGTTTACCATAAAGCTACACAGTTCATTTACTCATCAAGTCTATTCCGAAAGTTTATTGTCTCCTTATACTGAATTACCTAAAGAGTCTTACGAATTTTTGAATGCTATTGATAGTATGCGAAGTTTTGGTAGTGTTAATGTTTTGCTTGGTCAATTCCCTCAGAGTTTTACTTATTCTGAAAGTAATTTAGATTATATAGTTAAGTTAAAAAACTTTTTCAAGGACTATGTCCTTGCTATTGAATTTAGAAACAATACTTGGGTCAGGGATGAAGTTTTTAAGGTCTTTGAAGAGGAAGGTATAACCTTCGTTAGTGTTGATGAGCCTGATATAAGGGGGCTTATGCCGAGAGAGTTTTTTGTTACCAACAGAATGGGGTATATTAGATTTCATAGTAGGGATGCAAAGAGATGGTACAAGGGAGAGAAGCTAAGGTATGATTACTTGTATTCAGAGGGTGAACTACTTGAGTGGGTGGATAAAATAAAGTCTTCGTACGATAGGTTTGATAAGCTTTATGTGTTTTTTAATAATTGTCATAACGGCCAAGCCGTTACCAATGCTTTACAGTTTAAAAATTACTTTTAGGTGCTTCGTAGCACTTTTTACATACGATAAGTATTAAGTGTTGAAGGGTGAAGAGAGACGATGTCTCTCTACAACAAATAAGGTGGGTGGGGAATTTCTAAAATTGATTTCTTATGAAAGAAATAAAAACAGGCATAGCCTGTTGGATTTCCCAAAAGAGCCAAAACCCTTGAAAGTGATGTAGGGATTTTTTATACTCTAGTTAAGTGTTGGAAGTTCCGACATTCTCTAGGAGGTGTTTTATGAGGAGTTGGGTGATTTCAATTGTTTCTATTTTGGTTATTTCGTCTTTTGCATTCTCTTTTAGTGTTTCACCTCTTGCCTATGTTGAAAGGATTGGTGGTAGCGATGTTGTGAATTCTAGTGGTACTATTTTGGTTGTTGTTGAAAACCCTTCTAATTCAGGTGAGCCTATATCAAAGATTGAGATATCTATACCTTCAGGTTTCTCTGTTTCTAGTGGTTCTTTAAGTGTTTTAGGTGAAGGGAGTGGCTCTGTTTCTGATGTTAGTGGTCCTGTTGTTGTTAATTTTTCTTCTTACCTTAAGCCAGGTTCTAGAGCTTATGTATTTTTAAGTGCTAATAATCCTTCCTCAGCTGGTAGTTATACTTGGTATGTTACTGCTTATGGTATCAGTGGTAATCCTGTAAGTGCGGGTGTATATCCTGGTAAATCAATAACATTGAATATTGTTTCCTCAACAGGCTTTAGGAATATTCCTTATGGTAAATTGGTTTTGTCTAGAGGTAATAATGCTGCGGCTACCGGTATAAAGCAAGTTAGTATAGCTAACACAACTTACGAGTACATCCTTTATAACCCTATAGATTCAGGTGAGACTATAAATGAAATACTTCTTAAAATACCTCCTGCTTATGCTACTGTTGCCGGTACTACTATAGTTGTTTCTAACATTATTTTGGGTACGCAGTTGGCAAGTATAACGCCTGGGGCGATTGCTGCTAACATTCAGAAAAACATAAGTATAACTAACTTATCTATAGCACCTGGAAGTTTTGTTTCTATTTCTGTTTCTTTGCTTACGCTTCCTGCTACTGCGGGTAATTATCCTTGGGAGCTTTGGGTTAGGGGTGCTAGTAGTGGACAGTTTGTTAAGGTTTTGGACTGGCCCGGAATAAGTAATGCTCAGGTTGCTACCGTTATAGCTGCACCTGCTGCAGGGTGGTACATGGATATTTTCCCGTACTATGATGTCACATCTAAAACAATTGGATGGAATACAGCCGGTAGCTCAAATAATGTCTATAGGGTTAATTTGTGGAGAACTACTGCCTGGGCTACTACTAGTGATCCTTACATTGAGTTCCCATCAGGTTATAATCTTTCTTCGGCCGATGTTACAGCGATACAAGCAAATGGTGCTGGTGTTGTCACTACTTCTTTTAGGGTATATCAGGTTTCAGGTTTATGGCGTGTGAGTAATGATATAAATGCTGCTGGTGCTGTTAACAATAACTACTTCTATTCTATCACGAATGTTATTAATAAGCCTACACCTGCAGTTGATACACTCAATTTAACTGTTGGTGATGGTGTGGCTGTTGGTTCTGTTGCTGGTGCTTATGATAGGACTATTTACCTGCTACCTCATCTCTTTATTAGTAATTCACCAGCGTATGGTATTGATGTTATTGGTGGCAGTACAAACACTAATGCCACCGCTACTTACTTGTTTGTTTTTAGGAACCCAACTAATTCAGGTGATGCTGTTGATAAAATAACAATTTCTGTACCTACTGGGTATTCAAATGTTGATGTTGTTTGGAGTAATATTTCTGTTCTCAATAGCAGTGCTATTATTAGTTCAAGTAATATAATTGAGCCGTCTGCTACGGCTGGTAGTATTGAAATTAACTTTAGTGCTTCTAATCCTCTAGGTGAGGGAGGTGCTATATACATTCCTATAGTGGCTATTAATCCTAATAGTGCTGGTGCTAAAGTTTGGGGGTGCTCTTTCTCAGGACTTAGAGATGTTACGAATATCACCGCTACTAACATTATTCAAGGTATGACTAATAGAGTCATTATTGTTGCTGTTGCTCCTTCTGGTGATGGTACTAACTATGTACCTACTAATGCTGTTTCTACTAATAAGTCTTCTGATAATATAGCATGGCTTATTGTTACAAATGGTGCTTTTGCTGATACGAGTATAGTAACGATATCAGAGGCTACTAATTATCCTGCTCCTACATCTTCACAGAGTAATTCTTATAGGTTTGTAGGTAATGTTTATGAGTTTAATTCTACTTTAGCACCTCAGAGACCTGTAAGGGTGAGAATTTATTTCTCTAACGCTACAACTAATTTCTTGAGCACTAACAATGTTATTGCTAACCTAAAGATTGCCTATTATGATCCAATAAGTAGTAGTTGGGTTGTTAATGCTTCTTCTGTTGTTGGTGATGGGTATGTTGAAATGGATACTCTTACATTGGGGAAATTCTGGATTTGGGAGGCTATCAGTGGTGGGCTTACAAATGCTTTTTCAATTGGCAAGGCATCAGGTGGCACTATCTCTTGGGGTAAACTGAAAGTTGAGATACCTGCTAATGCTCTCGTTCAGGATACATGGATTATTGTTGATACTCTTAGCACTAATTTGCCATTCCCATCCTATCTTGTTAGGATAGGGGATATATATTCAATTGAATCAACATCTGCTTTGAATTCTTCTGCTACGATTTCCATATATTACACTGATGAAGATGTTAAAGGTAGGGTCATTGATAGGTTAAGAATAGCTTTCTACAACAACGATACTAAGGAATGGGTAGTTGTGCCTTCTACTGTAGATAAGGTTAATAAGAGAGTTTATACAAAGACATTACATTTCTCTTATTGGACACTTGTTGAGGACAGGACACCTACTTCTGATTTGGTTTCATCTGTTTACATTTATCCTAACCCTGCAAAAAGTAGTTTAAAGATTTCTTTCTCGCTTAATGAGATATCTACGGTATACATTTCAGTTTACGATGTCAGTGGTAATAAGGTTAAGGTTATCAAGAATGGTGAGGTTATGAATTCAGGGCTCAGTGAGATAATATGGAATCTGAACAATGAGTTTGGTAATGCTGTTATTAATGGTACTTACTTTGTGAAGGTTGATGTTAAGTCACTTTCGTCTGGTGCTGCCTTTAGTAAGGTGTACAAAGTTTTTGTTGCTAAGTAAGGAGGTGGTTTTATGAAGAGAGTAATTTTTGTTTTGGCTTTGGTTGTTTTTGCTTTTGGATATACTTATGCAAGTGATCCGCTTTTTGGTAGTTTTTATAAAGGACTTATCGCTAACGATGTTAGCGTTATAAAAGGAATTGATAATGCCGGCTTGGGTCTCTTACAGAATCCTTTTGATGTTGCTTATGCTAGGAATTTTGAATTCAATGTATCTATTGGTATTTTGCCTTATGATAGGTTTTTGGCTTATGGGAATGCTAGTTTAAGCTTGGAAAGGATTACAGGAGTAAGCTTTTTGGGTGGTATTGGTTTGTCAGTTGTTTATTCAGGTATAAACGGAATTGAACTTTTTGATGAAAATGCTAATAGTTTGGGTACCTACGGTAGTAGTAGTTTTGGTTTTTTGGCTTCTCTAGGTAGTAGTTTGGCTCAATTTGTGGGTATTCCTTTTGATTGGGGAGTAAATGTGAAGTATTCTTCTGATAGTATGTATAACATTTCGGGAAGTGGTTTAGGAGTTGATTTTGGAGTTGCTTTTAGTCCTGTGAGTACTCTAAAGGATTTGGGCTTTAAAGTTAATTTGCTTGATGTTTACTCATCAAAGACATGGAATACTGGTACATCTGAAATGATACCTCTTACTCTTAATGTTGGTGCTTTTTACTCTTTGTTTGATGATAGTTTGCTCATTTCACTTGACCTCTTTAATTCTGGTAGGTATAATGAAGTTTTTATGTTTAAGGACGTAGGGGCTTCGTTAGGTGCTGTGTATGTTCCTACTCTTAATTTGATTATAAGAGGTGGTGTGAAGGTGAGTAGCGAAGTTGTGGCTTTTGTTGGTGTTTCTTATAGACTTGATTTTGGTAAGGTTGACTATGTTGGTTCTTTTGATGGGTTGGGTTTCAATAACTTCGGTTCTCTGAGTTTCAATGTTGGTGCTCCGAAGTTGGTAGCTAAGTCAATTAGTCCGGAGGTTGCTAAGAAGAAAGAAGAGGAAAACCTTAAGGCTAGAGAGAATGAAGCTTTTGCTAAGGCAATGGTTTACTTTGCCAATAAAGATTACAAGAATGCTAAAGTTGAGCTTGAGAATGTGCTAAAGATAAATCCTAACAATAATACTGCTAAGGCGATGTTAAAGAAGATAGAAGAAATTCTGTCTTTAGAGGAATAGTGGAGGGGGTTTTAAAAGGAGGTGTTTATGAGGGGTGTGAGATTTTTAAGTTTTGTTGTGATTATTGTTTTTGCTCTTAGTTTTGTAGCTTTTGCTGTTTCTGATGAGGCTAAGCAGCATTATGAAACTGCTAAGTCTCTCTATGTTGCCGGTGATACCGAGGGGGCTATTGCTGAGCTAGAAAAAGCTCTAGCTATAGATCCTAACTATGAGCAAGCTAAGAAGCTTTATGAAAAGTTGGGTGGTGGAAAGAAGAAAGAATCTCAAACAGTGGTATCTCAGCAACAGGCTCAAGCGCAAAGTCAACAGATTCAAATTAGTGGTTCTGTGATGGATAGGGAAACTTTGAGGAACAATATCGCTTTGGTTCTCTCAAATTCAGTTGGACAGATGAGAAGTGAGATATTCATTTTGATTAATGACAGTGTTAAGGAGTCTTTTGACGAGATGTTAAAGAGTAGTGCAAGGAATGAGGTTAAGGCTGCTTTGAAACAGGCAATATTTGAGGTGATGAAGGAGGTTCTAAAGCAGGAAATAAATTATTCTGTAGATACTATCAGGAAAGAGGTGGGGGTTTCTGAGGTTTCTTCTTCAAGTGTGAATATTAATATAAGCTCAGGTGGGACTAAGCAGGTAGTAGGGAGTACCAGTGTTACTTCAACAATTACCAGTTCTTCTACTGACAACAAAGCTAAGGCTAGGGAGCTTTATGAAAAGGCTATAAAGCTTTTGGATGATGAGAATTATTCTTCTGCTAGAGAGTTGCTTATAGAGGCTAGTAAGTTGGACCCTGACAATCAGGACATAAAGAAGGCTCTAGAGCGCATACCAACGAAGTAAGCTGTGATGAAAAATAGAATACTTTTTTCTGTTTTTGTTGTAATACTTATTTTAGTATTTAAGGTTTGTTCTTATGCTGTTGAAGTTGGTAATATAAGTGATGCATTGCTGACTTTGAGGGAGAAAGCTGAGAGGGGGGTTAGTTATTTCATAACTGGTGATTATGAAAATGCCATTACTAGCCTCAATGAGGCTATAAATTTTGCTGATGGAATTATAAGTGCAATTTCTAATGAAAGTAGTACTTATGAGGTTTATTCTGAAGAAGTGTTGAAATTTGTACCTGACAAGAGCGAACTGATAACAAGTATTAGGAGGTACACTACTGAGGCGGTGAAGGCTTACATAGTTGGTAGGACTGATAAAGTTATAGAAAAAGTTCTAGCGATTCAGAATATTCTTAAAATTGTTTTGAACAAAGCTATTGAGATTCAATCTTCTTCTGAGAAGTCTAAAGCTATTAGTGATGGTAAGTCTAATGTAACTAATCTTGAAAAAGAGGTTTTGACTCAAATCAAAGGGCTTGGTGAGAAGTTGTATTCTATGCGAGTGAGAGTTATTAATGTGACTAACATCGTTAGTAAAACTAATGTTATCGTTCACGAAGAAAATGTGTTTTCTACCAAATATCTATGGTATGTTGTTGGTGGATTTGCTTTCGTTTTTGTTATTTTGCTTTTGATTTTCCTGAGGTACAGGTTTGTGAAGAAAAGGATGGAAGATTTATCGGATTTGTTATGACGAGAGTGATTGCTATTTCAAATAGAAAAGGTGGTACGGGCAAAACAACTACCGCTGTTAATCTTTCTTCGGCTTTTGCCATTTTTTATAGAAGTAAAGTTCTTCTTGTAGATGTTGATTCTCAAGCAAATGCCACGATATCGTTAGGGATTATACCCAACTCCCCTGATAGGTCTGTTTTTGGTGTTTTGAATGGTAGGACAAAGTTACGAGATGCTATAGTTGGTACGGAAGTACCAAATCTTTATCTTTTGCCTTCTTATGTTAACTTGTCAAAGGTTGAGCCTGTTTTATTCTTCAAGAAGGATGGTGAGTATTTGCTTAAGAAATTTCTTGAAGAGGTCATTAATGAATTTGAGTTTGTTATTATTGATTGTCCACCTAATATAGGTATGATGGGGTTGAGTGCACTTATCGCTGCTAATGAGGTGATAATACCAATAAGGTATGATTTTTTGTCTATGGAAGGTGCTAATCAAATGTTCAATACTCTTCATAAGATAATAGAGAGAAAGAACAAAAATCTTAAAATAGATGGAGTATTAATTACTCACTTTGATGAAAGCATTAATAAAAATGTTAGTGATTATTTTGGTTCTGTTAGTGTCAGGAGGTTTTCAACTATAATAAGGTTTGATCCTTCCTTGGCTGAAGCTCCTAAGTACGGTAAACCTATATTCCTTTACTCTCCAGAAGGTAAAGGTTCTCAGGATTACCTATCCTTAGCTAAAGAAGTTTATTCGCTTACATATTCTGTTTAGCTAAGGTTAGCTATTTAGTACTCTTTCTACCTTGCTTTTTACTGATGGGTAAGGTTTGAATCCTGTTAAGTAGTATCTAACTACGCTGTTTTTGTCTATTATTATTGTTGTTGGTGCTGAAATTACATTTAGTAATTCTGCTTCCTTTTTGTCTTTCGTTATGTCAAGTTTGACGACATTTTTGAACTCTTCGTTTATCATTTTCATTACATTTGACATTTTCTTTGAGCCTCTTTCGGCTATTGGGGATGAGAAGTATAGTACTAGACATCCTTTGTCCGTTAGTATTTTGCTTAGCTTAGGTGGGAGGTTAACTTTCTTGTTTTTTACCTTTCTTGCTCTAAGGGTGACAGCTATCGCATTTATTAGCCTGAATATTAGAAATATGGATACCACTACTATTAGTAGTGCTATTAGTGTGTTTAGAAATTCGTTCATACCATGATGAATTATGAAAGAGTTGTTGCTAATTTAAAAAATTTTGGGATGTTTTTTCTTATCCGATAAGTTAATCATGAAGTGCAGCATATGTGGTAGTGATAATGTAAAGTTTTTTGAGAGGTCGGAAAGGTATAATTTTGATGTTTATATGTGTTTTGATTGTAGGGTTGGGTTTAGGTATCCGATGCCTAGTAAGGAAGAGGTGAGTAATTTCTATTCTAAGGAGTATTACACTGGAAATTCTTATTACTCTTACCTTGATGAAAGAAGAGTTAAGGGAAGTAGTTTTGTTTGGAGAGAGAGGATAGATAAGTTGATTAAGATTTACGAGGGTTTTAATAAGATTAAGCCTAGCAATATCATAGATATTGGTTGTTCGTTTGGTGGGTTACTTTTGGAAGCTTCCAAATTTGGGTTAAAGCCTTATGGTGTTGAGATATCAAGCTATTCTAGCTACTATGCTAGAAGAAGGGGAATAGAAGTTTTTGAAGGGCACTTGGATGATGTTGATTTGCCGAAAGGTTTTTTTGATATTGCTACGATGGTAGAGGTTATAGAGCATTTGGATAATCCTTTGAAGTCGGTTAAGAAAGTTTTTGAATCTCTTAGGGAAGGAGGGGTATTTTTGGTACAGACTGCCAATATATTGGGGCTTCAGAGTAGGTTTTATGGGGGAAGGTATCATTACTATCTTCCTGGGCATCTGCATTATTTCTCAAATGTTGGGCTTAGGAAGTTGCTGAAATCTGTAGGATTTAGGGAAGTTTTGGAATTTTACCCTGTTGAGTTTGGACTTTTACCCAAGCTTATTAAGGTTTACCTTAATGCGAGTGGATTAGATAGGTACTTGAAGTTAGTGAAAACAGGTATGTACCATGTTTTAGGTAAGGTTAAGGTAGGGAACCTTACTTTGATGAGTTCGATGGTGGTGGTTGGGATAAAGTAGGGAAATGTGGACCCGATGGGACTCGAACCCACGACCCCTACAATGCCATTGTAGTGCTCTCCCAACTGAGCTACGGGCCCACTACAGTAATATAATTATACTCAAGGAAAGGTGGCATTTTCAAGAAGAAACGAAAAAAGAGGTTTTTTCGTGGTAGTATTTGTTGAAAAGTTGTTTTGTTTGTTTGATAATATCGGAGAAGGAGGTTCCCTGTATGGAGAGTAAAATAGTGCTTCCGACTTTTGGGCCTGTAGAGTGGGGTATATTATACTTTGTTCTTGCAAGTGCTATTGTTGCGCTTCTGTATGGTCTATTTCTCGTTAGGTATGTGCTTAGGGTTAATGTTGATAACCAGAAGATGCTAGAGGTTGCCTCTGCAATAGAGGAAGGTGCAATGGCTTATCTCAGGAGGCAGTTCAACACAATGATATGGTTCATAATTGCTTTGATGGTGATATTGTTTTTCGTGTATCAGCAAGTTTACAAAGGGGATATCAGGTTGCCTTTGGGTATAGCTATTGCGTTCCTCATGGGTGTTTTTGCTTCGTATGGTGCTGGGTTTGTTGGAATGTGGCTTGCTGTCAAGGCAAATGTGAGAACAGCTTATACTGCTTTGACAAGGAGCTTCTCTGATTCTCTAAAGGTTTCGTTTAGAGCTGGTGCTGTTTCAGGGATGTTCACATTGGGATTTGGTCTTTTGGGTGCTACCATAATATTCATGATATTTAGAGAAGAGGCTATGAAGGTTTTGGTGGGATTTGGTTTTGGTGCTGCTCTCGCTGCTCTCTTTATGAGGGTTGGCGGTGGTATATATACCAAAGCTGCTGATGTTGGTGCTGACTTGGTAGGTAAAGTTGAGAAGGGAATACCTGAAGATGACCCAAGAAACGCTGCTACTATTGCTGATAATGTCGGTGATAATGTTGGTGATTGTGCTGGTATGACCGCAGATGTGTTTGAATCATACGAGGTAACTTTAGTTGCTGCTATCATACTTGCAGCTGCTACACTCCTTGACCAAAGCTTTGTTGCCAAGTATGGTGATAGTGCTACAAGTTTTGCTTTGAAGCTTATAATGTTCCCATTGATTCTTAGGGCTATAGGTGTTTTCTCGTCAATGATTGGTATTTGGAGCGTTAGGATGAGAGAAAATGAAAGTGACCCAATGAGAGGAATAACGAGAGGATACTTACTTTCTGGTTTTCTTTCAATAGTTGGCTTCGCTATTGTTATTTGGCTATATTTGATAGATCCTGCTACTGGCAAGCCTGATTTTAGGTTTTTGATACCGCCTTCAATTGGTATAATTTTGGCAGTTGTGACAATGTGGCTAACTGATTACTTTACTCATCCTGATAAAAAACCTGCTACCGAGGTTTCTTATTCAAGTAAAACTGGTCCTGCAACTGTTATCCTCACAGGTATGGGCGTGGGTATGGAATCTTCTGTTTGGGGTATATTGGCAATAGCAGGTACTATTATTTCTGCTATACTTGTGTTCCCTGAAAATCTTTCGCTTGCTGCTTATAGTGTTGCTCTAACAGGTTTAGGATTATTGACAACTACAGGTTATATACTGGCTATGGATACATATGGTCCGATAACTGATAATGCTCATGGTATATTTGAAATGTCAGGTGTCAAAGAGGAAAGGGCAAGTAGAGTACTTGACAGAATGGATGCTATAGGTAATACAACCAAGGCACTTACGAAAGGTTTGGCAATAGCTACTGCAGTTATTGCCGCTATATCTCTCTTTAGATCCTTCATAGACGAGGCTAGGTTGTTTGAGTTGGGTATACAGATAAATTTACCTGATGTGTTTGTTGGGTTACTTATTGGTGGAGCTGTTCCTTTCTTGTTCTCTTCTTTTGCTATAAAAGCTGTTGGTAGAGCTGCTTTCTTGGTCGTAGAAGAGGTTAGAAGGCAGTTTAGAGAGAAACCTGGAATAATGGAGTGGAAAGAGAAGCCTGACTATGGTAAGACAGTTGATATAGTTACTGCCATGGCTCAAAAAGAATTACTTGGTCCTGGAATTTTGGCTATATTCTCGCCAATACTTGTTGGTTTCTTGTTTGGTGCTGGGGCTCTAGGTGGTTTCTTGGCTGGTGCTATACTCTCTGGACAGTTGCTTGCTGTTTTCATGGCTAATGCTGGTGGTGTTTGGGATAACGCTAAGAAGAAGATAGAGGACGGATTCTTAGGTGGAAAAGGTACGGATGCTCACAAGGCTGCTGTTGTCGGTGATACCGTTGGTGACCCATTCAAGGATACTGCCGGTCCTTCTCTCAACCCATTGATTAAGGTTGTTAACCTCGTTTCACTTCTAATTGCTCCGATAGTGATATTGAATCTCAGTATATGGGTCAAGGTGGTTGTTGTATTGGTTGCTTTGATAGCTCTTGCTATCGCTGTCTTGCTTAGCAAAAGAGGTAACATTTACCAGGAACAAGAGAAATAAAATTCATTTAGGAGAGGCGCTACGCCTCTCCTATAGAATTCTTCTAACATTAATCATTAACGCTACTAGCCAATTGGAATACTTTGTATTATAAGTGCTTTTGTGTTTAGGTATTCGTAAATGGTTAGAAGTAACCCAAGTATGTGATATTATAAACACTTAGTGTTATAAACACTTGTGTTATAAACACTCGTGTTATAAACACTTAAAGTTCGTTTATTATGTCGACTGGGCTGGGGGAGGAGGTGAGGTATTTTTCTTGTGCTTTAGTTGATGCTTTACCTAGCATGAAGAAGGATAGTAGTACTCCTTTTTTTATGTCCTTTGTGAAAGCAACATTACCGCCGATTAGTCCGGCTAGGATGTCGCCGCTTCCGCCTTTGGCTAGGTTTGATTTGTTCATGTTTGATATCCATATTTCGCCATCGTGAGAATAAAAATACATTATGTTATCTTTAAGAACTAAGTTGACTTTTGTTTCCTGCCAAAATTTTAGTCCTTTCCCGAAAGGGTCTTCATCAGCATTTTCTTCTCCTGATAGCCTTTTAAATTCCCTCAAGTGTGGTGTGATTATTAGCTTCTCTTGGTTTTTTAAGTTCTTTATTAGCTCTCTATTTGAAGCCAAGTTATTTATTCCGTCAGCATCTAGAACAATTATGTTTTCTTTGAATAATTCTAGAAATTCGGTTGTGAATTCTTTTGTCTCTTCTTTGGTTCCCATTCCGTTGCCAAACACTATTACATCATCGGGCTTTACTATTTCTTTGATGTGTTTTATATCTTCTTTTGAGAAGAATCCTCTATCCCGTGAGGGTAGAGGTATAGAAATAACTTCTGGCAATTGTGATTTTACTATGCTGTCGTACTTTTCTAGTGTTATGGCTATGGTATAGCCTACACCTGTTTTTGTTGATGCTTTAAGTCCTAATATTAGGGCTCCAGTGTACTTTTCGCTACCACCTATAAATATTACTCTTCCGTATCTCTTTTTGTCACCGATTATATCCTTTTCAGGGTATCTAGTGAAATGGTCTTCAGTTAGTAAAAATACCTTGCTTTCTACGAGTGATTCTAGAACACTTCTAGGAATTTTTAGGTCTGATACTACAAGTTCACCTAAGAAGTTTTGAACTTCTCTAAAGAACATTCCTGACTTAATAGAGAAGAATGTTATTGTTTTGTCTGCTTTTACGGCTGTAGTTGTTTTTAGAACTTCGCTTTTCTTTAGGCTCAGATTTAGTCCTGATGGTACATCTATTGATATTACCTTTGCTCCTTTTTCTTTTAAGTTGTTTATTATTTCTACTACTTCTTTTATTGGGCTTCTTAATTCACCTTTTACGCCTACACCTACTAAGGCATCTATTATTATTGTGTTGGTACTGAAGTGCTCGTAGATATGGTTTAACTCCTTTTCTGTTGTTTTATCTTTGTTGTAAACTTTTATACCTTCGTTTGTTTCTTGTATAAAGAAAATGTTTTCAAAGATTTTTGATAGTATTTCTAGGTTTTTCTGTGTTTCTTTTGTTGTTTTGTTTGTGTCTCCAACGATGAAGACTTTTAGGTTAGAGGTCAATGATGATAGGTGCCTGGCTAGTGCTATTCCATCTCCTCCGTTGTTTCCTGTACCTGAGAATACTAAGAAGTTGTATTTATTCCATTCGTTATTTGTTATCTTTGATAAAAGTTCTAGTGTGTCTCTCGCTGCATTTTCCATAAGGATTAGGGAATCAATGCCGAATTTGGATTGAAGAAGTGAATCTATTAGTTTGCTTTCTTCTGGTGTTATTATTTTCATAATTTTATTATGAATTATGGTTGTTCAAGTTATGAAGATTTGGAGTATAATTATAACGTAGATACATCTTCTTATTCTGATGATGGGTCTGGGAATAAAGATACTAGTAGGTATCTACACCCTGAATACATTAGAGATGCTATTTCAAGTTATAACGAAGCAGTAGGTAGAGAGGTTTTTACTTAATATCGGTTAATTTGATACAGGTTTTATGGTTTTTTAAAATTGTCTTATGAAGTTGGCTAAGGTTCTTTTGGTTATCTTGGTTGTTTTGGTTTTTGTTTCTGGTGCTTTTCCTCAGGAAACGAACACTAATGAAGGGTTTCTTGATAGGTACTATAATCAGGAGACTGCTGATCAAGGTAGAGGTTTTTGGGGGGTTGTTGTTGATATACTCAATATTCTTGTTACATTGGTTATCGTTGTCGCTATTGTTTATGTTGCTCTTAGGTTCATCAAAAAATCTGTTGGTGCTCCTGTTGACGATTATGGAATAATTGAAGTTATGGCTTCGAAGGCTTTGACACAAGGTGTTTTCCTTTACATAGTTAGGATAGGCAAAGACTACTTTGTTATGTCATCAGGAGATAGAGGAGCTAGCATATTGACTAAGATTGAAGACAAGGAGTTAATAAACATTCTCAATGTTCAGAAGAGCCAGGACGCTAGCAAGGTTAAAGAGGATTTTATAGATACCTTACTTTCTTTATTTAAGAAAAAAGAAGAGTCTAGTCAAAAGTTTGAGAAAGTTGATTTTAGTTCTCAGAGAATTGATTTCATAAAGAAGCAAAGGGAGAAATTGAAAGATTGGGAATAGTATGTTCGCTGAGATATTAATAAACCTTCCCGTTGAAAGTACCTTTTGGTATGATTTAGGGGGCTTTTCTAGCAAGGCTAAGAAATACGAAAGAGTTAGAGTTGTTTTCTCAGGGGAGGAGGCTGAAGGCATAATAGTTAATATATCCGATGAGCCAGGACCTAACAAGTTGGGAAAAATTATTTCTCTTATTGACAAGGAACCTGTCTTTTCTGATGAACAAATGGAATTTGCTAGGTTCATTTCTGAGTATTATACATGTACACTCTCGGAGGCTGTTTTTTTGATGATTCCTAAAGGTGTTAGGTATTCTAGAAAAGTTGAGCCTGAGGATTTAGAAAGAGAATTAAAGTTGATTGATTTAGATATCGAGCTGACTGAGGAGCAGGAAATTGCTTACTCTAGGGTAAAGGATTCTTTTGGTAGTGGGAAAATATTCCTTCTTTATGGTGTTACAGGTAGTGGTAAGACTGAAATTTATAGAAAGCTAGTTCAGGATGTTTTGAATAGAGGTAGGTCGTGCCTTTTACTTGTTCCAGAGATATCGCTTACACCTCAGCTTGTTGATAGATTTTCTTTTGTTCCTAAAGAAATTTTAGGGGTTTATCATAGTAAGCTTACTGATAGTGAGAGATTTAACATCTACATGGATGTTATGAAAGGAATAAAAAAATTTGTCATAGGTGCCAGATCCTCTATTTTCTTACCTTTTAATGATTTGGAGCTTATAATTGTAGATGAGGAACATGAGACTTCTTACAAATCGTCAAGTACTCCTAGGTATAGTATTCGTGATTTGGTTAGGTGGCTTAGTAGAAAGAGAAATATCACTACCGTTTTAGGTAGTGCTACACCTTTAGTTGAAAGCTACTACAGGGGCTTAAATGGTGAATATGAATTGCTTAAGCTCCTTAATAGGTACTCGAGGTACCAGGAAATAGAAGTTGAATTTATTGATATGAAGAAAGAGAAAGGTAATACAGTTTTGTCCCCTAGAGTACTTTACGAAATAACAAACAAGCTTAAAGAGAATGAGCAAGTGCTAATTTTTATTAATAGAAGGGGATATAGCCAGTTTGTAATGTGTGAAAACTGTGGTTATGTTCCTTCTTGCCCTAACTGCGATGTATCTCTTACATATCACAAGTACAAAAATTCTTTAGAATGTCATCATTGTGGGTACAAAGAGAGATACTCAGAGGTTTGTAAAGTTTGTAAATCTTCGAGAGTAAAGGAGGTTGGTTTAGGGACTGAGAAGGTGGAGGATGTTTTGAGGAATGTCTTTCATAAATATAAAGTTCGTAGGGTTGATATGGATAGTATGAGAGGTAAGGAATCATACGATTCTTTGTACAAAGAGCTTAAGGATGGGAATTTAGATATAGTTGTTGGTACGCAGATAATAGCTAAGGGTATTGATATACCGGGCATAAATCTCGTTTGTGTTTTTTACCCTGAATTTTCTTTGAGGCTTCCGGACTTTTACGCTTCTGAGAGAACTTTTTTCTTGGTTTCTCAAGCGATAGGTAGAGCTGGTAGGAGAGAAAAGAAGGGAAAGGCAATAATTCAGACATACGATACTGAACACTATAGTATAACTACTGGTGTAAAACAAAATTACGAAGAGTTTTATAATGAAGAGATAAAAAGAAGGGAAAATTTTAGATATCCACCTTTCTACTACATCACTAGGTTTATATTCAGATCTGAAGAAGAAAAAAAGTGTTTGGAGATTGGCAATGCTGCTAGGATTATCATAGAAGGTATAGCATTCAAAAAGGGAGACACATTCGTATCTCCTCTCTTACCTGCACCTATCAGGAAGATTTCAAAAAATTACAGGTACCAAATAATAGTGAAAACCAAAGATGAAGAACTCTTAACAACCATTCAGAAGGCTGTTTATAGAGAATTAAGAGGTAGGAAAGGAGTATACATAGAGATTGACAGGAACCCTATAAGTATTTTGTGAAGTTTGAACTATAATTTGAATTCTGTGTATTTTTAGAGATTGTTACAAAGTTCTGTTTTGTAATGTGATTATCCACTTCGTTCAGAATGACGAGGGATAATCAAATTTGGGAACACCCTCTTTATAGAAAAATTTTCCAAAGCATTTAATCACTTTCTAAAACTATTTCATTCACTTGAAGCCTCAAAATATAAGTCAGAATTATAAATACCCTGCAATATCAAAGCAATTGGAGAAAAAAACAATATGA
>Ga0272449_1001371_pt1 | contig 25145 bp, 22 predicted proteins | sample YNPCB0241_FD_198679 | JGI IMG/M metagenome (GOLD analysis project Ga0272449, IMG submission 198679) | Hot spring sediment microbial communities from Yellowstone National Park, WY, United States - YNP-CB-024-1 | ecosystem: Environmental > Aquatic > Thermal springs > Hot (42-90C) > Sediment... | reverse complement strand
GGTTAGAAATACCGGAGAAAAGAAAGATATTGAGATTAGCGATGAGAAAAATAAAACACTTATTATAGAAACAATAGAGTTTACAGAGGAAATAAATAAAATTGTTAATCTTTTTAAATTTGATTTAAATATGGAGGGAGAAAATGCTGAAATTTAAATTATTTTTTATATTTTTAATTTTTTCTTCTTTTTGTTTTTCAGATGAGGTAATGGATAATTTTTTCAATCAGTTGAAAAATTTGAAAGATAAGGCACAATTTTTAAGAATAGAAACTATTGAGAGCAAAATAAACGGAGAACTTATTTTTTCGGATGAGACATTGAAAATATTAAAAAATCCATTCTACAAGATTTTCCAAAAAGATTTACCACAAAGTATAAAAATAAATGGTTATTTAAGGGGAAAAGTATCTCCTGAATCTGAAAAATTTGAGTTTGATTATTTATATGTTTATATTTTTTCAGATATAGAAAGTTTTGTTTTTTCTCAGATTAAGAATGATGTCCAGATGCTCATCCCATCTCTTGGAATAATTATGAAGGACAAAAAAGAAAATATTGATAATTTGATTAAATCACAGAAACCAGCAGATATGAATAAAGGACCATTACCTGTTAACTTTTTTTCTTCTTTTTTTGAGTATCTAATACTTAAGGAAAATGAGATTAAAGAAAAAATAAAATTTGAGAAGGAAGGGAAAAGAGACAATTTAAAAACATTTATTTATAACTATCCTTATCAGGATGGAAATATAAATATTGAAATTTTTGATAAATTCTGGACATTTAGTAAAGTTAAAATTATAGGAAAAGACAAAACAGAATTAATACTTAATTATTCTATTCCAGAAAAAGAAGTTAAAGTATCAAATTTTTTACCAAATTCTGTGATATTAAATGGCGAAAAGGATAAAAACAAGATATCTCTTAATTTTTCAGATATAAATTACAATAAATTGTTTTCAGAAAGTGATTTTAAAATAAAAGAGATGAATTTTGCAGAAATGGTTACTTCAATCTATATGAAAATTTTAAAGGAGTCAAAATGAAAAAACATGGCTTCACATTGATAGAATTGCTTGTTACTATTGCTATTGTTTCAATTCTCGCTGGTGTTCTTTTGCCTGCTTTAAGCAGGGCAAGAGGAAAAGCAAGGCAGACAACATGTATTAATAACTTAAAGCAACTTTATCAGGGTTTTGTTATGTATGCAAATGATTATGATGGGAGAATACCTCCAAGAGAAGTTGGTATAGCAGAAAGTTTTCCTTTCTGTTATATTAACTGGACTAATTTTATAAGACCAATTTTTGAGAGGGAATTAAATAAAATGGATATTACTGACTGGCCTATGTCTCCTGAATATTATTATTGCCCTGAAGGTAAAAGATATCTTGAAAAATTTTCTGAAGATTATCTTGGAGGAACTGTTTTGCCCCATACAACTTACATTATTCATACAAATCCTCCTCCAGACCATCCGGGAGTTAAGGGTATGCTTATAGATGGTCATTTTGTTGATGACGAAGGGAAAACAGGTGCAACTGAGATATGGTTACTTGCTGACCCACCATTGAAATCAAGTGGATGGAGTGAATTTTTTCATTTAAATGGAATAAATGTTTTATATCTTGATGGACATGTAGTATGGAAAAAATGGAGGTGAAAATATGAAAAAGATTTTATTTTTATTTGGTCTTTTTTTGTGTTTTTCTCTTTATTGTGAAGAACAAATGAAAGAAGAAGTAAAAAAAGAAACACAAATAGAGTATGATTTAAAGTATATATTTAAAAAGGGAGATTCTATTTCATATTCTCTTAAAATAGAAAATACAGAAAGGTTAAAAATAGGTGGTCAGGATATGGGAGAGAGAAAGAGAAAAACAATTATCAATTTTTCTCAAAGTGTTGAAGATATTGACGAAAATGGGAATGGAGTTATTAGATGGAAATATTTAGGTGGAAGTTATAATGATATGAAGGTTGATATGGGTGAAAAGGAAGCAATATTAAAAATTACTCCAAGAGGTGAAATTATTGAAAGTTCAGGACTTCAGGAGGCATCATTTGAATTTTTTAAAATAATACAAAAAAGTATGTCTGATTATATTCCTGGCTTTGATAGATTACCGATTAAAATTGATTTTTCAAAATTTGATTCAAATGAATTTAATTCTTACTGGGAATCATTTAGACCTGTTTTCCCTGATAAAAAATTAAAAATAGGTGATACATGGGAGAAGGAAATAATTGTCCCAATGATATTTAGAAAAGGCAAAATGGTTTATACATTAAATAAAGTTGAAGAAAATAAGGCATATATATCTCTTTCTCTTGGAAGGCATGAAATAAAGGTAAGCGGTAATATAATTTTTGATATTGAAAAAGGGAAGGTTGTTGATGAAGAATTTGTTATAAAAGCGGAAAATTTTAAAGAAAAGATTGATTTTGGGCAGTTTACTCAATATAAACAGATGGGTGCTTATGAAATTTCAGGGACAATGATAACAAGGGTAAAGTTTAAAGAGATTTAATTAAAAACCCACCATTTTGATTGACTTTTTAAATTTTATCAGTATAATAAAATAAAAAAAGGAGAAAAAATGATAAGAAATTATGAATTTTGTTTTTTGATAAAAAGTGAATTAACTGAGGAAGAGTTGAATAAGGAAATTGATTTTATTGAAAGGAGTATGTTAAATCAGGGTGCTGAAATTATTAAAAAAGAAAGTTTAGGAAGAAGAACACTTGCTTATCCAATAAAGAAGAAGCAGGATGCAATTTATTATCTTTTTTATATAAAATGCACTCCAGATAAAATTTCAAAAATAGAGGAAAACTTTTATAGAAGGGAGAATATATTAAGGTATTTGATTTTACAGAGGAAAAAATTAAAATTTGCAGAGGAAATAAATGCCGGGACCATATCTGAATAAAGTTTTTTTGATTGGAAGATTAACAAGAGACCCAGAGTTAAGATATACACCTACTGGAACAGCAGTTGCAACATTTGGGCTTGCTGTAAATAGGGAATATCTAACAAAAGGAGAAAAAAAAGAAGAGACATGTTATTTGAATCTTGTTGTCTGGGGAAAACAGGCAGAGATATGTGCTGAATATTTGAGAAAGGGCAATTTGATATTTGTTGAGGGTTCTTTACAATATAGAAGTTGGGAAACAGATGAAAAAGAGAAAAGGTCTGTAATTGAAGTAAGGGTTGAGAGGTTTCAGTTTTTAGAAAAACCAAATATTGAAATTATAGAAGAAAAGGAGGAATTAGAAAATGAAGAAGAGGAAGAAAATCTGTAAATTCTGTCAGGAAAAAATTGATGAGATTGATTATAAGGATATAGGGAGGATTAGAAGGTATATTACTCCACGAGGTAAAATAATATCATCAAAACAAACAGGAACATGTGCAAAGCATCAGAGACAACTTGCAAAAGCGATTAAAAGAGCAAGGTTTGTTGGATTTTTACCATTTGTAAAAATATGAGGTGAAAAATGAAAGTAATTTTTATAAAGGATTATCAAACAAAAGCAAAAAAGGGTGAAATTAAAGAGGTCAAAGATGGATTTGCGAGAAATTTTTTAATTCCTTATGGATATGCAATTGAGGCAACAGAAGAAAATTTAAAAATTCTTGAAGAAAAGGAAAGAAGAGAAGAAGAAAAGAAGAAGAAAAAAATTGAATATGCAAAAGAAATTAAAAATATTTTGAAAGAAAAATCATTGACCATTCAAGCAAAGGCAGGTATGGATGAAAAACTATTTGGAGCGATAACAAATGAAATCATTTCTGAAGAGATAAAAAAACAACTTAACATTAATATAGAAAAACATCAGATAATCCTTGAAGAACCAATAAAAAAACTTGGTATTTATAAAGTTCCTATTAAACTTGGGGAAAATATTGAGGCATTATTGAAGGTCTGGGTAGTTAGAGAAAAATAAAATGCCAAGGAAAAAAGAAGAAATTTTCATTGATAAAATTCCACCACAAAGTATTGAAGCAGAAAGAGCCCTTCTTGGTTGTATGCTTATTGATGATGAAGCAAGAATTAAAGTAATTGAAAATTTTAAAAAAGATTTTTTTTATAATGAGGCACATCAAAAAATTTTTTCATCAATTGTAAAATTATTTGAAAAGGGACAAAAATGTGACCTTATAACACTTACAGAAACTTTAAAATCTGAAAATTCACTTGAGAAAGTAGGGGGTGTAGAATATCTCTCAAATTTAGTTGAAAGTGTTCCTACAAGTGCATATGTTGATGACTATATGAAAATTGTCAGAGAAAAATATATTTTAAGAACTTTAATTACAAATGCGACGAAAATAATTACAGAAGCGTATGAGGGAAAAGAAGATGTTGAAGGAATTCTTGATAAAGCAGAATCACTTATTTTTGAAGTAAGTCAGAATAAAGTAGAAAGGACTGCATATCCAATAAAAACAATTTTAAAAGATGCAATAGAAACAATAGAAAAAATACATGAAAAGAGAGGATTTGTAACAGGTATGCCAACCGGATTTATAGACCTTGATAAATTAACTACTGGTTTTCATCCTTCAGATTTTATAATTATCGCTTCAAGACCCTCAATGGGAAAAACAGCACTTGCTTGTAATATTGCATTAAATTTAAATTCAGGCATAGAGAAAGTTCCTGTATTAATTTTTTCACTTGAGATGAGTAAAGAACAGATTGTCCAGAGAATGTTATGCAGTGAAGCGAAGGTTGATATTTTGAAGATGAGGCAGGGTATGCTTTCAGATAAAGAAATAGGAGAATTACTTATTGCTGCTTCCCGTCTTGAACAACTTCCAATTTTCATAGACGATTCTCCATCATTGAGTATTTTTGAGTTAAAAGCAAGGGCAAGAAGATTAAAAGCAAAGGAGAATATACAGATTATAATAATAGATTATTTACAGTTAATGAGAGGAAGTGGTAAAGCAGAAAACAGACAGCAGGAAATTAGTGAAATATCTTCTTCTTTAAAATCACTTGCAAAGGAATTGAATATCCCAGTAATAGCAGTTTCTCAGTTAAGCAGGGCGACAGAACAGAGGGCAGATAAAAGACCGCAACTTGCTGATTTAAGAGAAAGTGGTTCAATAGAACAGGATGCTGATTTGGTTTTGCTTTTATATAGAGAAGAATTTTATAAGAAAGAAGAGGTTGAAAATAAAGGGATAGCGGAACTTATAATTGCAAAACAGAGAAATGGGCCAACAGGGACTATAAAACTAACTTTCCTTGAAAAATGTATGAGGTTTGAAAATTATACTCCAAGAGAAGAAATATGAGAAATTTTTTTGAAAATATAGGGAGTAAAATTTTGTTTTTCCTGAATTATATTGGCTCTCTCACTTTACTTACATTCTCATCATTAAAAAAAATGTTTAAAATCAAGAAAAAAAGCGATGTTCTGAAATACATTTATGAAATTGGTGCAGAATCTTTTCCTCTTGTTGGAATAATCGCTTTTTTCACTGGAATGGTTCTTGTAATGGAAACAGCACACACACTTAAAAAATTTGGAGCAGAAATGTATTCAGGTGGACTTGTGAGTATATCAATGATAAGAGAACTTGGACCTGTTCTTGTTGCCCTTATAGTCGCTGGCAGAGTAGGTGCTTCAATTGCTGCTGAAATAGGTGTTATGAAGATCACTGAACAGATTGATGCTTTAAGAGTTATGGCAGTTGACCCGGTAAGTTATCTTGTAAGTCCTAAAGTTTTTGCAGGTCTTATTTCTTTACCTTCTTTGTTTATTTTAAGTTTTTTTATATCAATTATCGGTGGTTTTTTTGTTGGTGTTTTCATGGTAGGAATTTCTTCAGGGGTTTTCCTTTATCAGAGTTTTAAATATATTGGAATTAAAGATTTAATAGTTGGTCTAATTAAAGTCATTGTTTTTTCTATTATAATAGTTAATGTTTCTTCATATGAGGGACTTAAGGCTTATGGAGGAGCTGAAGGTGTTGGGAATGCTTCTACAAATGCAGTTGTTTCTTCATTTTTTTTAATAATACTTTCAAATTTAATAATAACTGGTCTTTTTTATTTTGTATAAATGGAATGGAAAATATTATCGTTGTTAAAAATTTGAGTGTTAAACTTGGTGGTAGAGAAATTTTGAAAGATATAAGTTTTGAAATTGAGAAAGGAAGTTCTGTTGTAATTATAGGTCAATCCGGTTCTGGAAAAACCGTTTTGATAAAGACAATACTTGGAATTATAAAAAGTTATAAAGGAGAAATTTACATTTTTGGTGAGAATATAAATAGAATTGATGAGGAAAAATTAAAAAAAATCAGGGAAAGAATTGGAATGGTTTTTCAGAATTCTGCTTTATTTGATTCTTTAAATGTTTGGAGAAATGTTGGTTTTTATTATTTATACCATTCAGATAAAAGTGAAGAAGAGATAAAGATTATGGCTATTGAAATATTGAAAAAACTTGGTCTTGATGAAAGTGTGGCTGATATGATGCCGGAAGAACTAAGTGGAGGAATGAAAAAGAGAGTTTCAATTGCAAGATGTTTAATATCCCAGCCAGAAATTCTATTTTATGATGAACCAACCACAGGACTTGACCCAATAACAAGTGAAAATTTAACAGAATTGATAAAAAAAATTCACAAAGATTTTAACACAACTGATATAACTGTTACCCATGATGTGAAACTTGCAAGTAAAATTGGTGAAAGATTGATACTGATAGATAATGGAAGAATAGTTGAAAGTGGAACATATGAGGAATTAAAGAAAAAGAGCACTCATCCACTTATAAGAAGTTATGTTGAAATAGGAGGATAAAAATGGAAAAAAAATTAAATATTGAAATTAAGGTTGGAATATTTGTTTTTCTGGCAATTCTTGGACTTATCGGTTTTATATTTACACAAACAAAGGCAGGTAAATGGTCTGGCTATGAAATAAATGTTCTTTTTGATTATGTGAGTGGTCTTGAAATTGGAAGTCCTGTAAGAGTAAGCGGAGTAAGGGTTGGAGAAGTTAAAAAAATTGAAATTTTATATGATACAACACCAAAAGTTTCAGTAAAATTAAGAATTCATCCTGATGTTAAAATTGGTAGACATAGCAGAATTACAATAAAGACACTCGGTATAATTGGAGAAAAATATATAGAAATTACTCCTTCAAATGAAAGAGAATTTATTGGGAATGGAGAAATAGTTGAAGGAGAAAATCCTTTATCTGTTGATAAAATTGCAAATATGGGAGAGGAAATTGTTACAAACTTAAACCAGATACTTTCTGATTTAAGTAAAATTACAAGGGATAAAGAATTTCATAAGAATATAAAATCTTTTGTAGAAGAAGCAAAAATGGCTGTTGCAAAAGTAGATAAATCATTTGATAAAATAGATACTCTTGTTGATGATTTAAAGGAAACAAATGGATATTTTAAAGATATATTAAAAGAAAATAAACCTAAAATAGAAAATGTGCTTCAAAATGCTGATAATTTAATTGTTTCAGGGAAAAGAGAAATAGAAGAAACAGGAAGTAGTTTAAGAGAATTTTTAAAGATTAAAGATAAAACAGAAAATGCACTTACAAGTTTTTCAGAAACAAGTGAAGAATTTAAGAAGACATCAATTGAAATGAGAGAATTTCTTACAAAACTACAGAATCAGGGACTTATAGCAAAAATTATGAAAGAAGAGGAAATTATAGACGATTTAAAGAGTGAACTTGGAATTTTAAAAGAAACAACATTTAAATTGGGAGAGGCATCTGAGAAATTAAATGAAACATTATCAGATTTAAATTCAATTTTAAAAACTGTTAATAAAGGCGAAGGGACAATTGGAAAACTTATATACAGGGATGAACTTTACAATGAGATTTATGAATTTATTAAAGATATAAAAGAAAACCCCTGGAAACTATTTTTCAGAAGAAGATGAAAAAAGAAAAAAGTATATTTGTATGTTCTGAATGTGGTTATCAGACAGTTAAATTGCTTGGCAGATGTCCTAATTGTGGCAACTGGAATACTTTTATAGAGGAATTTTATTCACCAACAATAACAGAAGAAAAAGAAATATCATTACCAAAAAAATTAAAAGAAATTGAATATGAAGAAGTTCCAAGAATAAAAACAGGGATAGAAGAATTTGACAGGGTTCTTGGTGGTGGAATAGTTAGGAAAAGTTATATATTAATTGCAGGAGAGCCGGGTATAGGAAAATCAACATTACTATTAAAAGTTTGTGGGAATCTTATAAAAAATGGATATAAAGTCCTATACATAAGTGGAGAGGAATCACAGAATCAGATAAAAATGAGGGCAAAACGGCTTGGTATTGATTCAGAGGAAATTTATATATTAACAAGTTCAGAAATAAATTCAATAAAAAATGGACTTGAAAAAATAAAGCCGGATTTTATAGTAGTTGATTCAATACAGACAGTTTATAATCCTGAAATACCTACAATTCCTGGTTCGGTCACACAGGTTAGAGAAAATGCAAACTTCTTTATGAAATACACAAAAAATAATGATTGCTCAACTTTTCTTGTGGGTCATATTACAAAAGAAGGTGTTGTTGCAGGTCCAAAGATTCTTGAACATATAGTAGATGCTGTGATTTATTTTGAAGGAGATATAAGGACAAATTTAAGAATTTTAAGATGCCTTAAAAATAGATTTGGTTCAACAAATGAGATTGGTGTTTTTTCAATGGAAGAAAATGGACTTATTGAAATTCCAGATGCATCAAAAATTTTTATACAGGATATAGAAAAGACATCTCCAGGTCTTACAATTTATCCTTTACTTGAAGGAACAAGGACAATACTTGTTGAAATAGAAGGGCTTGTTACACCAACTTATTATGGAATTCCAAAAAGAACTGTTTCAGGAATTGATTACAACAGGGTATCTTTAATAATAGCGGTTCTTGAGAAAAAACTTAAATTGAATTTTAATATTTATGATGTTTATGTTAATGTTGGAGGCGGTTTAAAAGTAAATGAGGTAGGTTGTGACCTTGCAGTTTGTATTTCATGTGTTTCTTCATTAAAGGATATTCCACCTATAAAAAAATCTGTTATAATTGGAGAAATAGGACTTACAGGAGAAATAAGAGGAGTTGAAAATATAAATTTGAGATTGAAAGAATGTGCACGTCTTGGTATAGAAAAGGCAATTATTCCTGAAAGAAACAAAAATGATGTATCTGTAAAAAATATAGAGATTATACCGGTAAAATATATAAGTGAGGCAATCAAAATCTGTCTGAATATTTAAAAATTTGCGAGGGTGGCGGAATGGAAGACGCGCTGGACTTAGGATCCAGTGGGGTTATCCCGTGAGGGTTCAACTCCCTCCCCTCGCATCCTTTGATACTCAATAATTTTACCAGTTTTTCATAATTTAAAAGTTCCATTTTCCTCCTCAAAGTGTGCCAAAAGTGTGCCACTTTCTTCAAGCATTTTCTCATAATCTTTTGATTGTAAATGAATATATTTGTAAGTTACATCAAGAGTCTTCTGGCCTAAAAGCCATCTAACAAGGTCTGGGTCAACTCCTTTTCTTCTTAAAACTGTTGCAAAAGTGTGTCTGGTATCATGAATTCTTCCTTTTATTCCAGTAATTTCTTTTATTCTCTTCCACCAATATCTTAAGATTTCATTATTCAATGGCCTTCCATTTCCATCAGTAAATAAAAAGTCATCTGGATTTTTATTTGCATAATTTTTGATGATTATTTTTCCCGCAACTTTTGAAAATACTGGATAATCCTGATGTATGAAACTTTTCTCCCTTATAATTTTTACATAAATTTTTGAATTTTCAAAAAACAAATCTTTTACTCTTATTTGTATTGCTTCTCCTTTTCTGAATCCGGTTTGTAATAAAAAAATGAAAAAGTCTTTAAACCATTCAATTTTAAGTTCTTCACATGTTATACAGATTCTGTAAATTTCATCCGGTGTAAAAACTTTCATGGAAGGCTGTTGATAGGGGAGGGGTTCTACAGCACTTACAGGGTTTCTGTCCGTCCACCACCAGGTCTTCATAGCAACATTAAATAACTTATGGAGAAATGCTCTTTCTAAATTCACTGTTCTTCCAGAGATTCTCTTTCCATTCTTTAAAATAGTTTTGCTTCTTGCCATCATCCAATTATGTATGTCCATAGGTGTTATTTCGTTAAGTGGCATATCTGGAAAAAATCTTTTAATTTTTCTTGCAGTATAAATATCTCTTTCCCATGACTTTTTTCTACTTTTTGAATATTCCTCAATAAATTTATCTATTGCTTCATAAAGAGTGTGATTGGTGGTCTGAACCTGCAGATTTTGTTTTTTTAATAATTCTTCAAGTACTTTTTCTGCATCCTTTTTCTTTTCACATTTAGTTGAAATTCTTCTTAATTTCCCATTTATTTTAATTCTTATATACCAAAATTTCCTACCCTTTGGTTTATAAATTTTCGCCATTTGGACCTCCTTTCCCCGGAGGCCCATCCTTAACCCCAAATTTTCAAAGAACAAATTTGCTCTTGAAATTATTTTATAATTTTTATATCTATTTTCAAAATCTGAGTCAGTGTCTTCATCACCTTCTTCTTTTTCATTTCTTTTACCTTTTCTATTTTTTCTTTTTCCTTTAAATCTTTCTACAGGACAATTTTTTATTGGTAAAATTTTAAAAGAATTTACACAGGATTGATTAGACGAAAATTTCTTATTGTTTACAAGATATTTTAATTCCCTCATATTTTTTTCAACTTTTTCTTCTAAACTTTCCAATTTGGATAATTCATAAAAGAATATCCTTAAAGGGAGATGCTTATATTTTTTCATTTCAGGATAAATGGAGATAATTCTTTTTTTAATCTCATCTTCTGCACCTATCTCTTCAATTTTTTTAAGGATATAGTTCTGGCTTTGTGATTTTAATATTGGACCGATTCTTTTAAACATCCTGCCATAAATTTCGTCAATCCTTTCCTTAACTTTTTCTGGTATTTCTATTTCTCCTTTTAAATATCTATATAAATTTCTTTGACTTTTACCTAATATTACACCAAGTTCTTTCCATTTAAAATTAAAAACCTCCTTGATTTTTTTCAACTTTTCTGGATATGTTAATTCATTTAGGCCCCAATCATACTCTTCATAAATGTTTTTATAAATTTTTTCTTCAATCAATGGTTCTCTTTTCAAATATTCTTCTATAACTTTTTCTTCTGATTCATTCTCACCAGTTTTTTCTTTTGCTTTTTTATATAAAATTTCAAATCTTTCAGGATAATTAATTTTCAAAAATTTTAACATATCATTAAGAGCCATAGGTTGAAATTGCGAAAAGAGAGAAGGGAAGAGGTTAGCAAGCCTAATTTTTGCAATTTCTTCTTCAATTTTTTTATCTTTTTCTTTTATGTCATCAGCGAGTAAATTCAGGAGAAAAATTAGAGGAGTATTGAAAATTTCAGAAAATTTAATAAGAAGGGATATAGAGGGGAATCTGCGACCTTTTTCAATCATTACCAGACACGCAGAACTAACTCCACACAACTTTGCCACCTTTTCTATTTTCAAATTTAACTTTATCCTTTCTTCTCTTAAAAATTTTCCAAGTTTCATTGTCTCTCCTTTTAACTTTTTGTTAAAAATATTTTACCCTAAATTTTCTATACTGTCAATAGATAAGAAAAAATTTTTGTCACAAAATAAAACCAACAGGTTAAAAAATTAATTTCTGACCCTTTTTGACCCTTCTGACCCAGGTCAGTTATAAGGTTAAAAAGTATTTAATTAAAACTCTGTTATTTATTACACACTAAAAACTTTCGGAATGGATTTTGATAGGAATAAGGAAATAAATTGTAGGGAGTAGGGAACATCAGAAGCAGGAAGGGAATTAAGATTTAAAGTGTTTTTTTTAGTTTTAGAATTTCCCTGGTTTGTTGTTTTAAAATATGGTTTTACAGGTTTCATAAAATATTTACCTCTTTAATGTATGGTTTGATATAAGGACTTATGCCTTCTTCTGTTAAAAGGTCAACTTTTGTATCAAGGAGTTTAGATATTTCTTCTTCTATTTTAATAAGTTCTATAAATGTTGGTGTCTTTTTAAAATCCACAATTAAATCAACATCACTTTTTTCTTTTTGCCTTCCTTCTACATAAGACCCAAAAATCTTTATACTTTTAATATTATATTCTTTCTCCAGTTTTTTCCTATTTCTTTCCAGTATCTCCTTAATTTCTTTTATAGTTTTCATCGCCTTTCCTTTTAAAAAATATAATACTCTTTCTAAACTTCTCAGTCAATTTTTTAACTCTCAACTATTTGCGAACATCAGAGGTTAACAGACGGCTATTATTAATTTTCAATATATTTTAGATTTTGTTTTTCTGTTGATTATAAAAATCTCTACCTTTTTGAGTGATTTCCCATATTCCTCTTGGAGAATCAGAAGAAAGAAGTCCTTCGTTTACCATTGTATTTCTTGCCCACTGAGCACTATTTTCCCATCTTTTTTGTTTTGGATTAGAAAGCAAAGGTTCATAATCATATTTATTTAAGATACCCTTCATTTTTTCATACACAAGGTTCAATACATTTTTCATTTCTGCCTTTCCTCCAAGTTCAATAATTGATTCAAGAATAGGTATTACATATTTTTCTTCAGGAGTTCTTAATCCTCTTTTCAATTTACTTTTTACATGTCTTTTCTGAACTTCCTTTGATATTTTTACACTAAAAATTGTCTGCCATTCTTTTTGAAGTGCTTTTACTTTTTCTCTAAAAAATTTCAGTCGTTCAGCGAATTCAATAAGTTGTTTTGCTTTTTCAAAATCTTTGACTTTAAATGCTTCTTCTCCACCCCTGCTAATTATATTAAAAACCTCTTCAATTTCCTCTAAAAGTATCTCAAAAGCCACATTTACTTCATTTTTATCCATCATCTCCCCCTTTTAAAAAATTTATTGTTAACTTAAAAATTTTCAAAATAGGATTTGTATAAGTCCCCATGAAAAACAAACTTTTTTAATAGAATAAGAAAAAATATATCCTTTCCTTGATTGGTTTTTAAGTACTTTATTCTCAAAAACGCTATAAACAATTTCAGGAAAAACACCGATCATAAATATATTAATCATTCTTATTTTGTTCCTCAAGTTTAGCCAAAACATTTTCTACTAAATTTCTATACTCTTCCGGAATTCTATAATTTTCCTTTTCTGAGTTTGATTTATCATACCTTATAATTTGACGAAGAAAATCATTTCCTTTGAGTCCAATTACCTTTGAAATTACAGTTAAAATTCTTCCAGCTGTACCCTCATTATTAGCTTCCTTTTCTTGAATTAACTTATTCTTAATCATTTCACGTGTAACAGTTTTATTTTGTAAACATAAAGGAAGTAATATTTTCCTAATCCTTCGGGGAGTATCTTTATTTTGGGAAAGGTAATCTATTAATCGGGTTTCAAGTTCTGTAATGTCATATTGGCCAGGTTTGTCAGACATTTGAATTTGCATTTGTCTTTTTTTACTCCTTTCACTCTCAATTTCCTCCGGGATTATAACTGTGCGAGCAATAAACTCTTCATTTTGTATTTTTATATATTTTAAAACAACTACATTAATTCTTACCCCATAATTTTCGGAAAGCCATTCAATCATTCTTTGTAATTGCTCTTCAACCGAAAAACCAACAAGTAAAATCCTTTGTTCTTGATTAATTGATAAGTTTTCTATGTCTTCAACTTTCAAATTTTCAATAAGATAGTTTTCTATGTCTTGACGAGTGTATTGCTGACAAATGTCATTGATTTTATCCCTATCCCAAGTTGATACATCGGAAGCATAATCTATTGCCTGTGCCAAAACTTCTCTTGGAAGTTTATCTCTTTTTAGTTCAATTATAACCAGATTTCCTATAGAATCTATCCCAAGAAAATCTATTGAACCTGACTTTGTTCTTACTTGTTCTCCAATAATTAATATATCCTCACCTAAAATTTCAGGGTTACTTCTAATCCACTGTTGAAGAGTGGCTTCTCTACGATTTGCTTCTTCCATTGTTGTTTCAATAAGTCTCAACTCATCATTAAAAACTTGCCATACTTTTATTTCTGTTGCCATAAATTACCTCCTATTTAATTTTTGAGTTAGAAATTGAGGCAATTTATATAAATTGAGAAAAACAAAAGTTTTTATTATGCTTTTAGAAAAGATGAAAAAGAGAATTAAAGATATATTAAAGTGGAAATTTTTATTCATTTTTCTTCTTCTATTAATTTGACCCATTTGTGTGATTTTATTGTTTCAATTTGGTTTTGAACTTGTTTATCATTAATGAGAGAATTATATACTTCTTCAATTATTTTGAGATTTTCACTCTCTAATTTCTCAAGTTCTTTTTCTTCCTCTGTAGTTATTTTTTTTTCAAGTTGTTTTTTCCAGTAAAGTTCAGCCCATCTATCATAGTTTATGGGTTTTAAATATTTAGAAATATATTCTAATAGGTATTCTTTTGGCTCTGGATATAAGCCATCTTCGTGGAATTTTTCTTTGAAGTAGAGTTCATAGATGAGTGAATCTAACAATCTATAATCAATTAATTTTTTATTCAACTGACAATCAAATAATATATAATCAATAACACTAATAAACTTATCTGGTATTTTTCTTCCTCCTCTTATCACATCTTCATAATTTAGAATATAGTCAATTTCCTCTTTTGTAAATCCATACAGCTTTCCAAGGAGAACATCGCAGAAATCTAAAATTAATTTTACATTAGAGGTATTAAAGCGGTTGTGTTCACTATCAAAGTTGTAAAATAGAAATTTCATTAGGAGATTTGATGTATAAGATAATACCTTATTTGATTGAGTGAGTTTCTCTTTTTGTGGTATTGGTAGCGCTTCTATTATATCAGTGTTCATATCTCTTCCATCCCCATAAATCCTGAACCATAGATAATATGAAGAGCTGTTGATTAGAATGATAACAAAATATTTAAAAGATTTTTCGACAAATATAGATTTGATTTTTGTATTTTTGTAAGGCTCTTTATCCCAAGCATTGTACCAATAATTTCCGCTTGTTCTTATCCATATTTTATCATTAGGTTTGTTTGATAAGAGTTCTTTTACACAGTTTTTATTTCTAACTAATTTTTTTAAAATTTGGATAGTGAGTTTATCGCCTATTTTGGGGAGCCTGTGTTTCTCTACAAACGAAACTCCGAGTTTTTCACCCAGCAAATAATCATTGGCTAATTGATAATCTATTTTATCAATCTCTGGCATCAGTCTGAACATTCTGGATGTATAAAATTTACCATGTGAATTGGGTGTTTTCCTATTGCAGATCATTATAGAAACTGATTGGGTCATATTATCAAAAAATCTACATTTATCTCTATCAAATGTGGAAATAAAACATTCCTTATAATTTTCATAAATCAATTTTCTGGTGCCCGAGAGTTGTTTACTAAAGGTTATCGCATAAGTTATAATAAAAGATAAATTTCCATAAGTTCTATTTAAGGGTACACATCTCTCTACAAAAACAGATGCAATTTCGCCTGAGAATGAAGTATAAGATTTACATATTTTTTTCTCAATATCTGTAAGAGTATTTCCGTAAGGTGGATTTCCTATTACTATGTCAAAACCCCCTCTTTCCAAAAATGCTTCTGGGAATTCAAAAATCCAGTGAAATGTTTTTATTTTTCTTAAATCTTTAATTGGGATGTTGTGTTCTTCAGCAAATTTCTCATCCAATTTATTATTAAATAATTCTGTGATATGATTTATCAATTCATTTAAAGGTTTTGCATATTGAGAATTGAGAGAAACTATAAGAATTTTAATTAATTTTTCTTTTATTCTTAAAATCTTTTCAAAATCGTCCCAATCAATCTTTTTCTTTGATATAATTCTATTTAGTTCATCAATTTCTTTAAGGATATTTCCATTGATACTTAGGGATCTGGTGGCTTCTGGTAAATATTCTTTTAATATATCTGCAACCTTAAATGTGTCAGTAATATAAGGTTGCTCTTCTTCTTTTAAAAATACAAATAAATCTGAGTTTGGTTTTTCTTTTTCAATTTGAACATATCCGATTAAAGAATTTCCTTCTCTTAAATTAAAATGTACATTTGGAAATCTTATAAAATAGTTTTTGTGAATGTTAAAATGTTTGGCAAGCGTTAAAAACAATCTTGCTTTCGCAACCTTTAATGCACTTTGGTTTATATCTACACCATAAATGTTTTTTGATAGAATTATAAAAAATTTAACATACAAATTAAATTGCTCTTCATCTTTCTCAGAAATTTCAAGAAGATCTTTAGTTTTTATTTTCCCTTGTTTATCTGTAATAGTGATTTCCAAACCTTTACTTATTCCCAATTCTTTTGCTTTTTCCCAGATTTTTCTGTAAACATTTAATAAAACCTCTATAGCACTTTCTAAAAAATGCCCTGAACCTACGGCAGGGTCTAAAATTTTAATTTCTTTAAGTTGTTCAAATAAATAAAACAAAATATCTTTATTTTGGGATTCTATAGATTGGTTTATATTTTCAAATTTTTGATTGAATTTCTCATTTACTTTATCAACAAGATAGGGTTCAATAGTATTTTTACAGATGTAAGAAGTAATTTCTTCTGGTGTATAATAAGCCCCAAGTTTTTTTCTTTCTATAAAAGTTATTAATTTTTCATAAATTGCGCCTAAAACAAATTCATCAATATTACCTTCAGTCCAGTCCCTGCTTTCAAATAAATTTAAAAGTGGAACATCTTTACTTATTTTTTTAGGTGGTGTATTTATTAAAAATTCTGTCATTTCATCTTTGTAAAAACATTCGTCTGGAATTGATATGGCTTTAGAATTATGTTCCCCATTTAAAAATATTGCAGGACCAACAACTACAACTTTTCCTAAAATTGAGTCTTCATAGTATGGACTGTCTGAATCACCACTTATTTTTTCAAAAAAATAAGTTAAAAATTCATAATAGTTATTAAATCCGTTAAATAACCTCTTTTGCTTTAATTCTTTAAATTTTGTTACAAGGTATAAATTATCATTATTAAAGAAACCTCTTTCTTGAAGATACCATAGAGTAAGCATCTGCATCATAAAATTGTCTACAAATTCTTGTTGTCGGGTTTCTTCGCTTATTCCTTTTATTTTTTTAAGCAGGTAATCCCTTGATTTCTTGTAAAGTATATAAAATTCTTCAATAATATCTGTTCTATCAAAAAGTTTATTGAAGTTATCTTCATTTGGTTCAGAAAGTGCTTTTTTAAGTTTTGAAACAAATGATTGGTTAATTTTATTTATAGTTTTTCGGATTAACTTATTTCGTCTATGGTCTTTAATAATAAGTTGCTCGTTAAATATTAATAAACTTAATCTTGGTGTATATCCACTTATAGGGACTCTATATCTGTGTATTAGATAGGATAACTCATTTTTTACTTCTATTTTACTGAACAAAAATCCTTCAAAAAGATTAATGTCTTCATCTTCAGAAAATATATATAAATTGTAATTTTTATCTTCAATACGAATAGATTTTAAGGGATATCTTTCAATCTCTTTTTTTATAATATTTTCTATTTCAAACTTCATAATACCATCCTAAATGTTTTACTCTAACTTCTAAACTTTCAATGTCTGCCATTCCTTTTTCTTTAAAGAAATTAAAAAGTGTTTCAATAGTTTCTCTATAATCTTTAATGGATACACTATCTCTGTTTATTTCAATCAGATCCTTTTGTGTAAGTAGAGATTTAATATCACTTGTATGACGATAGTAAGGAATTAGTTGTAAAACAATCATTACACTATTGAATTTTTTCCGAATATTTTTATCCAATTTCTCCCTTATCGATAATAAAGCATTATAAAGGTTATATAAAAATCCTTTTTGTTCCTGTTTATATTTTTCTTTTAATTCCTGTACAATTTCCTCTGTTTTTTCTTTTAATTTCGTGAGATTTTCTATTGCTTTAACTATTTCTATAGGCGCTTTTGGTGATTTTTTAATTAAGTCAAGAAATACAATAGGAGTTTCATAGTGTAACTCACCATTTTGTGGATTTATACTCATTATCTTTTTCATTATTTTATATTTACCACGATAAAATTCATAAATACTGATAATTTTCTCAGGTTCAAATTGTAAGTAAGAATAATAGGGTTCGTCTTTCATTTTTATTACCTCACGGAAATCTTCAGGAGTGTACTCAAGTTCATATTGAATAATGTTTAAAAGTTTGTATTCATCCAGTTGTTCTTGAGGTATACCTTCAGGGATAAATTGTTTAAAATCTTCAGAAATTCCATATTCCTCTAATTCTGTGATAGATAATTTTGAAATATTTTTTATTTTTTCTCCAAAAGTTTCTACACTTATTTCTTCTTCAGGAGTTAAAATTGCAGTTTCTTTCCCAATCACAAGGGTTATATCTTTTATTTTTTCTTGTAAAGTTTTTAAAATTCCAACAAGAGTTTCAATTTCATTGGATGGAATAAAATTAATTACTACTACATCTTTTTCATTGCCAATTCTGTTTACTCTACCAACTCTTTGAACAATCATCATTGGATTCCATGGAAGGTCATAATTAATGACAGCATCAGCATCCTGTAAATTTACTCCTTCACTTAATGCATCTGTAGATACTAAAATTTCAAGTTCACCAAATTTACTTACTTCTTCGTAACCATTATTAGCATTGGGGGCAAATCTTTTTATAAAGTTAATTTTTGTTGGAGTATCAGTTTCTCCAGTAACTAATCCAATTTTAATTTTTTCGAAATTAGTATCCATTAGCCATCTATGGAGATCTATTTCATTTTTAATCCATTCTGAAATATTATGATAAAGATAATATGCAGTATCCATATATTGAGTAAAAATAATGATTTTTTTCCCATTTAGAGAAGGAATGTCTTTCAACTCTTCTGATTTCCTATTGGGAGTTCCTAATAATTGCTTTAATGTTTTAAGTTTTGGGTCATTAGGATAACAAAAAATTGATAAATCAGTAATGTCTTCTTCTTTTTTGGGGATTTTACCTAAATTTTTTATCTCTCCATTTTCTTTTTCTTTTAAATTATCCAGTGTTTGTAAAATTTCATTTATTGTATTTAAGTCTTTTCTCAAGTTTTCTATAACTATTTTTAAACCAAGTTTTAGTAAATCTATCTCCAAATATTGAATCCCTGGTTCTTTTAGATCTGCGGCATATTTAAATAAAATATTTTTAACTCTATCAAACCATGTCTCTTGAGATTCTTCTTCAAGAGAAAATTCATCTGTGATTATTTCAAGGTCTTTTTTTATATTTGCTGCTTTAACTGCTTCTTCAATAACATCTCTTAAAATTTCTTCACTTACAATGTCATTAAATTTTGCTGTTAATATCTCATAAAATTTTTTTTCTTTTTCATAAATTCTTCGTAGAGTTGTTTCAAATGGGTAAATACTACTTTCTAATCTTTTCCCAAGCAATAACTTGAATAAATCAGCGATTTCTATATAACGTAGTTTTTCTTCCTCCTTTTCTATACTTTCTTCTTCAAAAACAACAAATCTGGTTCCATAAAGTTTTGTATATTCAAATAAAATTTCATTTAATCTTTGGCTTATAAGTTTTATTAAATTCCGATATTCATTTGTGTAGAATATGGAATAATCAACACCATATGTTTGTGGTTCTTTAAACACCAATGGTTTTCCGTTAACCTTAATATCCTTAAATTGCTCCATTATATATTTTCTTGTTCGTAAAACCATTATTTCATTTAATATTTCTTCTTTAATTTTAGTTGCGACTTCTTTTAAGCGTTTTCTTATTTCATCATCATCTTTTTCTTTCAATACTCTTTTCAAATTTATATATTCATTAAATCTATCTTTTACATTTACTCCTTTTTTAAGTTGAAAAGGAAGAAATCTGTCATCATTGAATAATTGGAGTAGATTAAATATGTCAATAATAGAGTTATGTAAAGGTGTTGCAGTTAAAAATATAAATTTATTTGGGAACTCATCACTTTTTTTCTGAAGGTATCTTAGTGCTCTCCCTCTATTTGTATTTTTGTTTCTATATTTATGTGCTTCATCTATAACAAATAAATCATATTCCTCTCTGAGTTTTTCAATTCGGGGATCTATATATTTATTCTCCTTATCAATCTTATAGTTCTGGAAAATACCAAGTGAAAGAAAACTTATTTTACCTAAAAGTTTTTCTTCTGTTTCGTCATAAACTTCATAAGTTTTAATATCATTTTCTATAACAAGTCTTTTAAAATTGTTTTGAAAGAAATAATCTGAATCAAGTTTTATTTTTTTTCCTTCTAATAATTCATTTTTTACTTTTTCGTCTATCCTTCCTATTAATAATTCTTCCCATTGAGGAATTATCGATGGGGGTAGTATTAATAACACTCCTGGTATTTTTTCATTATTGGCAATCCATGTAGGGTATTTACCGGTTAAAAATTCCTCTATCACTGCTGATGCCATAAAACTTTTTCCCAATCCCACAGAGTCGGCAAGTATAACTCCATTATAAAAATTTATAATGTTTACAGCATTTACAACGCCAACAAGTTGAAATTCCATAAGGATATCTTTTTTAAGGAGATTTAAAACTCGACCCTCAAACCAATTATAGACAAGATATTTAAATAATGTTTTTGGGTCTACTAATTTCCCGATTTTAGGATATCGACTTTCGGAAGAGAGGATACCTGAATAATCAATAACTTTTACTAAATCATCTCGGAATTCTACCGCTTCATTCCAAAGTTCGTCAAACCATCTATTCAAATAAAGAACCTCTTCTCTGGATGTAAGTAATACATTTAATTCTTTGTTTTCAGTAAGTCCCTCAGCAGTAAAATTGGATGAACCTACAATTGCTAATCCAGGGGAACCGTATTTTTCATCTGGATTGGTCAAGAATAAATATAATTTTGCATGCATTTTTGATTTATCGTAAAGTCTCACATCTATTATATTGCGTGCAATAAGATCTTTTAAGCATTTTAATCGGCTTATTAATTCATCATTTTTGGTTATTCCTTGTAAATCTTCTATCATTCGTTGTTTAAATATTTCTCTCAAATTATATCCTGCGACAAGTTCTTCCTTGGTAGGATAGGTTGTTTCATTACCCATTACTATTTTTAGGAATGGTTCCTTATCACATTTTTTGGGGAAATCATTTTCTACTAATGAAAATCCACTGAGGAAAAAATAACCAATAGCAAATTTTGCTTCTTTGGATTTACTTAATTTGTCTTTTAATACTTCTATTAACTTTTTATTAGGACTGTTATCTATTATATTCAATGCCTGTATTTCGTTTTTCATAATTTCTTTACTATTTAGAACATCTTCTATGGTTATTATACAAAATTTCCTTCCTTAAATCAAAATTTCGGCTTTCAGTAAAAATAACCGTGTAGAAAATAAAAAAAACCGGTTGATATTTTGAATTTTCTTTTTAAGAAAGGGAGTTGTGTTATACCTGAGTCTGAATGAAAGCAATTGTCCGATAAAGATTTCAAAAAATTTTCCAATTGTATTTTCTTCAAATAAAACTTTTTTCAATTTTTGGAAATGACTTTCTTCTACGTTTATAAGGGTCCAAACCAAGATTTTCTGCTTCAATTTTAAACAAATTCAATTTTTCATCAAGAATTATGAACAAAAATTTTATAGGTTTTTCCATTTTGTTAATTTTACTGTTTTCTTTTAATCTCGCCTTTTCAAATTATATTCACATATAAATTCAGTATATTGAAATTATAGAGGTTGGTAGAGGTAGGGGAGGGAATGTAGATGGGGTCAGTTATGTAAATTTTCTTATTTTTTGGGTTTTGTCCAGTTTATAATAGTTGCTTTACTTACACCTACAATTCTTGAAATCTCTTTATAGGAATAACCATTTTGCCTTAATTGATTTGCTATTTTCTTTTTCTCTTCTCTTGTTATTTTTTCCCCATATCTTTCGCCTGATATAAAACCGAATTGATATGCACGACTTATTTCCTCATTCCAGTAAGATGGTAAATCATTCTCAATAATTTCTTCAATTTTCCCATCAGTTGAGATTAAGAAACTATACCTTTTCTTATCACCCATAATATTTTCAAGCATTTTATTCGCATTTTCAATAAGTTTTTTTATTTCTTTTCTTTCAAATTCAATATTGAATTTTGACATTTCCTTAATAATAATGAAATCTATCATACTCAGTGCTACTTTATCTATCAGAGAAGAACTCTGTGTTATAAAGATTAAACTTATATTTTTTTGACGAGAGAGTCCCAATGTCTGTATTAAATTAAAGTGTTTATCATTGCTCATTGATTCTCTTGCTCCAAATCTCAAATACGCCTCATCTACAAGACAAACTGAATTTCTCGGCACTTTTTCAAGTGAATCAACAACACTTATATATTCTGGAAGTAATTTTATTTTTTCTTCTGGAAATCCTAAAATATAAGTGTCCTTGTGAAAACGGAAGGTTTCAAGAAGAAAGTGTCCTAAAGCAGTTTTTCCACTCCCTGGTTTTCCAATGATTATGCACCTGAATGGAGGTTTCAGTATTTTTAACCATTTAATTTTTATATCTGGATAAGCATCTAATCTTTCTATATTGTTAGTTTTTACAATTATATCTTTTTTCTTCTCCAACTTTTCTTTCAACTGCAAAATTTCATTGTTTTTACTTTCAACCTCTTCTTTAAGTTTTTTATTTTCTTCGCTCAATTTTTTTATTTCTTCAATCTTTTCATTATACATTTTCCAAAGTTTGTTATATTGTGCCACCAATTGATAATATTTTGAAGGAGGTATAAATAACCTTCCAATTCTATTCCACCAATCATGCCAATTTTTTAATTGCTGGGTTAAACTTATATTTTCTTCAATCAATTTTTGTTTTAAATCTTTTTCGTAGTGTTCAAATCTTCTATCCCGGAACATTTTACACCTCCCTGTCATTTAAAAATTTTTATAAGTTTATTGATTTTCAATTAATTTTAAAGTTTTGACATTATTATTTTGAAAAATTTGTGTCATAAAATTTTGTGCTTTAAGTGTGCCAATTTTTTAAATTTTGTCATTCTGGAGGACTTCTTAATAAAAAATTTAAAATCTGTAAATTGCTTGAAATACAATGATTTTCAAAAATTTGGGGTTTGAATGGGCCTCCGGAATTTAATAATTTTAAAAACTTAGGATCCAGTGGGTTTATCCCGTGAGGGTTCAACTCCCTCCCCTCGCATTCTTTGAAGAACCCGAAACGGGATAAAGGGGTTATAGGGGAAAGAACTGTCCCCTATGCTTTTCGTTTTGGGGGGAGAACTATATCAGGAAGGGGGAAGCACCCCCTCCTGAGATTGCCCGTGAGGGTTCAACTCCCTCCCCTCGCATTCCTTGATACTCAATAATTTTACAAGTTTTTCATAATTTAAAAGTTTTGTAGTGTGCTTTATATTCTTTTAATCGTTAATCGTAGAATTAAAAAATTGTACTTAATTAAAGCCCCATTATTTATTACACATTTATTACACATTAAAAATTCGTTGTTTTAAAATATGGTTTTTACAGGTTTCATAAAATTTTTATCTCTTTAATATGAAACTTTTTAAATTTCCCTTCTTCTTATAGTTTTCAACCTTTTATGTTATATCACACACATCTATTATACCCCTAAGAATTTGTCAGAAGATGTAAAATCTAATTCCATCAGCCACCTTATAAGTGGAAAAAGTAATTTTTTTTCATACACTCACTTTTCACTTGTCAATTTTGTCACCGAACAAATTTTTACCAGGAAGAGGCCTTTTCAATCTGTTTCAATATTTCTTTCCTGGCACCATTTTTTTATCTCATTCAACATTATTTCGCTAACAGAAGGTCTTATTCTTTCTTTTTCAATAATTGCTTCTATTTTATCAATAGTAAGTTTGTTATTGTTTGGTATTTCGTCAATAATTTCATGAATCCTGCTTCCTAACTTTTCCGCAAGATTTTTTACCATTGAAACACAGATACAATCAACGAGTTTTTCTATATCTGCTCCTGTGAACCCCTGAAGTTTATCTGATAATTTATCATAATCCTGTTCTGTTAGTGATATTAGTTGGGGAATTATTCTTTTTTCAAGTTTTGATTTTAATAGTTTTTTTAAATTCTCTTTAGTTGGTAAACCTGCATAGATAATCTGGTCAAACCTTTTAGGTCTTAAGAATGCCTCATCAATTTCATAAGGTTTGTTGGTAGCAGCCATTATTAAAACATATCTATCTTCTTCAAAAATCATACTGAACAAACGAAGTAATTGAGATTTTATCCTTGGAATAACGGAAGAAACAGATTCTTTACAAAGAAGAGCATCTGCTTCATCAAAAAATAAAACTGCTCTTGGTAGTTTACAGGCCCTTTGAAAAATTTCTTCTAACTTTTTTTCTGCTTCTCCAGGAAAACCTTCTATATCTGCAGGTGTTATTTCAATAAATTCGCATTCTAATCCTCTTGCTGTGGCTTTTGCAAGTATTGTTTTACCTGTGCCTGGAGGGCCTACCATTAATATTCCTCCACCTATTCTAAATTTTACAAATGTCCTTAAGCGTTGATATTTATATGGAAGAATAATTCTTTCTTCTATAAATTTTTTTGCTTTTTCCAACCCAATAATTTCATCAAATGTTGGATATATTTCTACTTTTTCCTCTTCTTCTATTTCTATCACTATTTTCTTTTCACCAATCCCAAAACTTTTAATGAGATTAGCAGTTATTCTATTTGAATAAATTCTTGATTTTGGGAATCCTTTCTCATTTTCTATTATATTTTGGGGCTTTAAAACCTTACTTGCCTGAATAATCTTTAAAGGTTCTATCAAGGGTTTTAATTTTACTTGAACTTTTAGTTTTCCTGGTGGATATTTACCATCAGTCCAATTTGGGTCATAAAGTCCTATTTTAGAAAGAGCAACAAAAACTCCAAATAACTCATCCTTCTTAGGAAAATAAAGAAAACCTATATCTCCCGGCTTAATATCCTTGAGTAATGGTTCGTCT
>Ga0272449_1001370_pt1 | contig 25182 bp, 29 predicted proteins | sample YNPCB0241_FD_198679 | JGI IMG/M metagenome (GOLD analysis project Ga0272449, IMG submission 198679) | Hot spring sediment microbial communities from Yellowstone National Park, WY, United States - YNP-CB-024-1 | ecosystem: Environmental > Aquatic > Thermal springs > Hot (42-90C) > Sediment... | reverse complement strand
AACTTAAAACTCAAAAGTCAAAACTACAGCTCAAAACTCAAAACTGATTTAAGACAGAGGTGCTATAATTTTTCAATTGCAGTAATTAAATTTATTGAAAAGTTACCAAAAAAGAGGACGTTTTGGATAATTTCTGATCAGCTTTTAAGATCTGCAACAAGTATTGGAGCTAATGTTGTTGAAGCAAAATCTTCAAGTTCTAGAAGAGAATTTATTAAATTTTACGAGATTGCCTTAAAATCTGCCAACGAAACTAAGTATTGGTTAGAATTACTCAGAGATGTCACAGAAATTTTTGAAAAAGAAATTGAAATACTCTTGAAAGAGTGCGAAGAAATTTCAAAAATGTTAGCCAAAAGCTTGCTAAACCTAAAAGATAAAAGGTTTTAAGTTGAAATTTTGAGTTTTGAGATTTGCATTTTGAGTTAATTTTATGAAGTTAATTGATTTAATAAATGAAGCAATTTTTGCGGTATTGGCAAATAAAATCAGGTCAGGCCTGACGATTTTAGGTATTGTCATTGGAATTGCTTCTGTCATTGCTATGATTTCAATTGGACAAGGGGCAAATCTTGAAATCACAAAAAGCATTGAGGGTTTGGGTTCAAATGTATTATCGGTAATACCTGGTGGTGCTAGAATTGGGGCAACGTTTATGGGCAGGGGAAGCGCCCAAACTTTGAAAGAAGATGATGTCGATGTTTTAAAAAAAATTGAAGGAATTTTGGATGTTGTGCCAATAACTCAAAGAACTTTTCAAATTGTCGCCCCAAACGGAAACAATACTAGAACAACAATTATTGGAGCAAGTCAAGGAATTTTTGCTGTCAGAGAAATCTCAATTGAATCTGGTTCAATTTTTAATGAAGAGCAGGTGAGAAATATTTCAAAAGTTGCGGTTTTAGGAAAAAATATTGCTAATGATCTTTTTGGTGAAGAAAATCCAGTTGGAAAGACAATCAGAATTTCAGGAATTAATTTTAAGGTCATTGGAGTGGCAGCGCCAAAAGGAGGAGCGATGGGAATGGTTTTTGATGATATGGTTTATGTTCCAATTACAACAATGCAAAAAATGTTAGCAAGGTCAGATTATTTAACTTCGATTTTGATTAAAGGAGAGAAAAAGGATCTATTACCTCAAATCCAAAATGAAGCCCTTTTGAGGTTGGCAGAAAAACACCGAGTCGATCCCCAAAACCCAGATTTTTCAATCATTTCTCAAGAAGACATTTTATCAACCCTAACTCAAGTGACAAACACGATGACAATTTTTTTGGCAGCCATTGCTTCAATTTCTTTAGTCGTCGGCGGAATTGGGATCATGAATATGATGCTAACTTCTGTAACTGAAAGGACAAAAGAAATTGGTTTAAGAAAAGCAATCGGAGCAAAAAATAAAGAAATTTTAGCCCAAATTTTAACAGAATCAGTTTTATTAACATTTTTAGGTGGGACAATTGGAATTTTCTTTGGTTGGCTAATTTCTTTGGGAATTTCAAAATTTGCTCAGATTTCAACTCAAATTTCTCCTTTCTCTATTCTTTTAGCGTTCGGAGTTTGTACTGCAATTGGAATTTTCTTTGGTTGGTGGCCGGCTCAAAAAGCGGCAAAATTAAATCCGATTGAAGCTTTAAGATACGAGTGATAATAACTCAAAAGTCAAAGGTCAAAACTATAACTTAAAACTCAAAACTGATTTATGAAGAAAAATTTAATTTTGATTTTAATTGTTCTAATTATTGTCGGAGCAGGAGGATTTTTTGGGGGAATAAAATATGGCCAGTCGCAGGCACTGAAGAATTTAACACCAGAAAAGATGAGAGAGATTTTTCAGCAAAGAAGAGGTCAGTTTTTTACTCAAAATCAAGGCCAAAGACAAAGAGCAGGACAAAATTTTGTCTTTGGTCAAGTTATCTCAAAGGATGAGAAAAGTTTGACGATAAAATTGGCTGATGGCGGTACAAAGATTGTTTTTCTTTCCCAATCTATTCAAATTACAAAATCAGCTGAGGGCTCAATAGAAGATATTGAAATTGGGAAAGAGATTTTAGTTACTGGGACTCAAAATGAGGATGGTAGTTTAACTGCCAGAACAATTCAAATTTCTCCGAGATTGCTAAGAGAATAAAATTTTATTAAACTCATTTGTATGCCAGCAATCTCTGTTGAGAATTTAACTAAAGTTTTTAATGGATTGAGGGCAGTCGATAATATTTCTTTTGAAGTTAAAGAAGGAGAACTTTTTGGATTATTAGGACCAAATGGAGCAGGTAAAACAACGACCTTGAATATGCTTGCAACTTTAATTAGGCCAACCTCTGGTAAGGCCCTCATTTCAGGTTTTGATGTGCTAAAGGAAAGAGAGGAAGTTAGAAGATCAATTGGAATGGTCTTTCAAGAACCGGCTTTAGACAATTATTTAACCGGAAGAGAAAATTTAGAATTTCATGGCATAATGTATGGACTTTCAAGAAAAGAAGCAAAAGAAAGAGTGAAAGAAGCATTAAAAATTGTTGAATTGGAAGAATTCGCTGATAAATTAGTTCAAACTTATTCTGGTGGAATGAAAAGAAGGTTAGAAATTGCCAGGGCTTTAGTTCATCAGCCAAAAGTTTTATTTTTAGATGAGCCAACTTTAGGACTGGATGCCCAAACAAGAAGGAGGATCTGGGAGTATATTAAAAAATTAAACAAAGAAAAAGGAGTGACAATAAGTTTGACAACTCATTATATGGAAGAGGCAGATTTTTTAGCAGATAGGGTGGCAATTATTGATTTTGGGAAAATTGTGGCTTTAGATACTCCAGAAAATTTAAAAAACATTTTAGGAGGAGATGTTATTTCAATTGAGGTTGATAATTGGCAAAATGCCAAAAAAGTATTTGAAAAATTAACTTGGGTGAAAAAAATAAATCATGAAAACGGGATTTTTTATTTACAGGTTGAAAAAGGAGAAGAAAAAATTCCTCTTTTAATTAAAATCGATGAAAAAGAAGCTGGTTTTAAAATAAAATCGATTAATTTGAGAAAACCAACTTTAGAAGATGTCTTTTTGCATTTTACGGGAAAAACAATCAGAGAAAGAGAAGCAAGTCAAAGGGAAAGATTTAGAGAAAGAGCAAAAAGACATAGAAGATAAAAACATATGGAAATAAATTTTACTGCTATTTATATTCTTTGGTTAAGGGAAATGAAAAGATTTTTAAGATCTTGGTCAAGAATGGTAAGCATGTTAATGATGCCACTTTTCTTTTTGATTTTTTTAGGTTTTGGGTTCAAAGGCGCATTTTTTCCAGGGATAGGTTATACAAAAGATTATCTTCACTTTTTAGTTCCAGGAGTCATCGCCATGGCTCTTGTTTCAACATCAACGATCGCTGGACTTTCGGTTCTATGGGATAGAGAATTTGGGTTTTTAAAAGAGATTATGGTCGCTCCGGTGAGTAGAGTTTCTATCATCATCGGAAGGATAGTTGGTGGAATAACTACTTCCATCATTCAAGCAATCTTAATTTTAATAATTTCAATCGGAATGGGTTTTTCTTTTCTAAGTTTCCCTTCCCTTCTTTTGGCGATTTTAATCATGGTCTTAATTTCTTCCGGCTTTATCGGTCTGGGCTTGATTTTTGCTTCGATAATAAGAGACATTCAGGGCTTCGGATTGATTACTCAGCTAATAATTATGCCCTTAATTTTTTTATCTGGCGCCTTTTTTCCTTTGAAAAACCTTCCCAAATTTTTAAAATACCTTTCTTATTTAAACCCTTTAACTTATGGCATCGAGGGCTTAAGGAGGCTTTTAATCGGTTTTTCATTTTTACCATTTTGGCTTGATTTTATTGTTTTACTTTCCTTTTCTTTTCTTAGTGTAATTTTGGGTTCTTATCTTTTTGAGAAATCAGAAATTTAAATTAAAGAATACTTGATTTTTTATTTGACGAAAATAATTAAATATGTTTTAATATTTGAAAATAGTCATTATGTTAGAAAACAATAGCGATGAACAATTGGTTTCTAATTATTTAAAAGGCGATAAGAAGTCGCTGGAAATTTTAATTTTGCGTTATCTTAAACCAATTTATAGTTTTGTTTATCAATATGTAAGAAATACAACTGATGCCGAAGATTTAACTCAAGAAATTTTTGTGAAAATATGGAAAAATTTGAAAAGATTTAAAAAAGAAAAGAAATTCAAAACTTGGTTATTTGTTATTGCCAAAAATGCCTGTTTTGATTTTTTAAGAAAAAAAGAGAAAGATTCGGTTTTAAATTTAGAATCTATTTCTCAATTAATAGATTCCTCTTCATCACCAGATGAATTTTTAGAAAAGAAATTTCTAAAAGAGAAAATTAAAAAAATAATCAAAAAATTACCTGAAAAGACAAAAGAAGTTTTAAACTTGTATTATTATCAGGGTTTTACTTTTAAAGAAATCGCTAAAATTTTTAATGAATCAATTAATACAATTAAATCAAGACATTTAAGAGCCATAGCCACCCTTAAAAAATTATTGGAAGAAATTGACTAAAATTAACCAAAAACTTAACATTTTTGTTTCATTATTGAGATGGTAAATTGAGGTTATATTTTTATTAGAAAAATATGAGTTATCCACAGGTTAAATTTGACAATAGTTTTATTAATAATAAAATTTAATTAAGAATGATTACTAATAAGAAAGAGAGGTTAACAAATCAAAAAAGAGTTATTTTGGAGTATTTAAAAAGCACAAAATCGCACCCTTGTGCAAAAGAGGTTTATCTTGAAGTTAAAAAGAAATTACCCCAGATTAGTTTGGGAACGGTTTATCGAATTTTAAATCAGTTAAAAGAAAAAGGAAAGGTAAAGGAAATTTTAACTGAAGTTAGCCATTTTGACGGAGATTTAACTCCTCATTCCCATTTTATCTGTCAAAAATGCAAAAAAATTTTTGATGTTTTTGAAGAAATTCCAGAGTTGAAAAACAAAAAATTAAAGGTCGGAAAAATAAAAGATTATCAAATCATTTTTTATGGGATCTGTAAAAAATGCAAAAAACAAAAAAGTAATTTGCCACGATTGTAAAAGAGAAATAGAGATTAAAGGAAATGAAATTAAAAATGGAGTAATGTTAGTTTATGAGAGTAGGGGAGAGAAAATTACAATTTTCAAGTGCAAAGATTGTTTTGAAAAATCTCAAGAATTGAAAAATTATCAAGTTTGTGAAGTTTATTCAAGAGTTGTTGGATATTTGAGACCAGTTCAACAATGGAATTTGGGAAAACAAAAAGAATTTCAAGAAAGAAAGGAATACAAAATAAAATTTAAAAAGGTCGATTCTAAATAAATAAAAAATTATGGCAACAAAAAAAGTTAAAAAAATAAAAAAAGATCCAGTAACAGTTTCTGATCCAAAACCGGTTAAAAAAGGATCAAAAACAGAAGAGAATTTATGGAAAGCATTTGCTGGCGAGGCTCAAGCAAGGAATAAATATACTTATTTTGCCAAGATTGCCAGGGAACAAGGATATCAAGGAATTGCGGCAGTTTTTGAAGAAACTGCTCAAAATGAATTGGAACATGCAAAGATGATTTGGAAGCTTTTGGGGAAATGGCAAGATACTAAAGAAAATTTGAAAATGGCGATTGAGGGAGAGCATTATGAGTGGACAAAAATGTATCCTGAATTTGAGAAAGTAGCAAGAGAAGAGGGGTTTGAAGATGCGGTAAAATTTTTCAAAGAAGTAGCAGAAGTTGAAGAACAACATGAAAAAAGATTTAAAAGATTGCTCGAAGAGTTAGAAAAAGGGGAGGTTTTCAAAAAGAAAGAAAAAGTGATGTGGGTTTGTCGAAATTGCGGTTATGTTCATTGGGGTAAAGAAGCGCCAAAAGAATGTCCGAATTGTCGGCATCCTCAAAGTTATTTTGAAGTGAGGTGCCAATACTAACTCAAAAGTCAAATCTCAAAACTCAAAAGTTCAAATTTAAAAGTTAAAGGTCAAAACTCAAAACTAAAAATTATGGTTCAGGTAAAACAAATTTATAAATGCTCTATTTGCGGAAATATTGTTGAGGTTTTGTGTGCTGGAGGAGGAACTTTGGTTTGTTGCGGAAAGCCAATGGAACTTTTGACAGAAAAGACAGAAGATCAAGGAATGGAAAAACATGTTCCAGTAATTGAAAAAACAAAAAAAGGAATAAAAGTTAAAGTTGGATCGGTACCTCATCCAATGGAAGAAAATCATTATATTCAATGGATAGAGTTAATCGCTGATAGCTTTTCTTTGAGAAAATTTTTAAAACCAGGAGATAAACCAGAAGCTGAATTTGAAGTTAAAGCAAAAGAACTACAAGCCAGAGAATACTGCAATCTTCACGGATTGTGGAAATCAAAAAAGTAAAAAAGCGGTTGAATTGTTTGCAGAAAAGATAAAATGTGTTAAGATTAAGAAATAAAAGGTCAAAATAAAATTGAAAAATTTAGAACTAAATGAAAGAAAAAATTATTGAAATTTCAAAAAGGGCAGAGGAGGCACAGTTTTCTCCGATTAGAAAATTCGTGCCTTTTTTAGAAGAAGCAAAAAGAAAAGGATTAAAGGTTTTTGAACTTCACATTGGACAACCCGATTTGGAAACGCCAAAAGAAATCTTAAGAGAAATAAAAAATTTTAAAGAGAAAATTTTATCTTATACAAATTCTCTTGGAATTTTGGAAACAAGGAAAGCATGGCAAAAATACTACAAAGATTTTGGAATTGATTTTGATATTTCAGAAATAATTGTAACCACGGGTGGAAGTGAAGCAATTTTATTTGCCTTAGCAGTAATTTGCGATCCAGGAGAAGAAGTAATAGTTTTTGAACCTTTTTATTCAAACTATAACGGTTTCGCTTCAATTTTGGGAGTGAAGTTAAAACCAATTAGAACTTTTGCCGAAAATGGTTTTCATTTGCCACCTGAAAAAGAGATATTAAAAAAAATTACTAAGAAAACAAAGGGAATTTTAATTTGTAATCCAAACAATCCGACAGGTACAGTTTATGAAAAAGAGGAATTGAAAATGATAGCAAAGATTGCAAAAGAAAAGAATTTATTTGTTTTGTCCGATGAGACTTATCGAGAATTTGTTTATGACGGGAAAAAGCATTATTCGATGATGGAATTTCCTGAAATTCGAAAAAGAGTAATTTTGTTAGATAGCGTTTCAAAAAGATTTAATGCCTGCGGAACAAGGATTGGTTGTTTCGCTTCAAAGAATAAAAAAGTGATAGAAGGGGTAACAAAATTTGCCCAAGCAAGATTATCTCCTCCAATGCTTGAGCAGTTGGCGGTAATCCCAATTTTAAGGAATTCAAAAGAATACACTCAAAGAATTGTTAAAGAATATAAAAAAAGAAGAGATGTTGTTTTTCAAGCCCTTCAAAAAATTCCTGGTATTTTTTGTCTGAAACCGTCTGGTGCTTTTTATATTACTGTCAAATTGCCAATTAAAAATTCTGATGATTTTGCCAAATGGCTATTAACTGATTTTTCTTTTAAAGGAAAAACAGTGATGGTTTCACCAGCTTCTGGATTTTATGCAACTTCAGGAATTGGAAGAGATGAAATTAGAATTGCCTTTGTTTTATCTGCAGAAAAATTAAAAGAGGCAATAGAGATTTTCGAAAAAGCAGTGAAACAATATTTAAATCTCAGAAAATAAAATGATAAAACATCAAAATCATTGGTCTAGGAGCACTATGTGCGGGAATCGCTCTATTAATCTATTAAATTAACGGGGCAAAAACCGCCCGTTTTTTATTTTTTTGAAAATACCTTTAGGAAACCTTAGTCGCAATTTCGATGCCAAATTATAATGTTGTTATTGGTCTTGATTGGACAATATAAAAATTTCCTTTTTCAAAAGCCCACTCGATGTCGCAAGGGAGTTTGTAATGTTTTTCGATTTGAGTACAGAGTTTGGCTAATTCGATAATTTGTTTATTGTCTAATTTTTGCTTGTTTTGCATTTTTTTCGGCACTTTTATCCACATATTGCCAGTACCTGACTTTTTGCGAGTAATCATCTTTTCTTGCTGTGAAACATTAATATCTATAATTTTCCAATTTCTTTTATCAACGACGTAGCTATCTGGTGTAATATGTCCGCCAACAATTGCTTCACCTAAACCCCAGCCAGCTTCAATGATTAATTGATTTTTGTCTTTGGTGACTGGGTGAGTGGTAAAACAAATACCGGCAATTTCTGATTGAACCATTTTTTGAACCACTACTGCCACTGAAACTTTTGACTTTCTTAAACCTTTTTCATAGCGATAAACAATTGCCCTTTGAGTAAAAAGTGAAGACCAGCAATCCTTGACTTTACCCAATAAATTCTGTCGAGTAACATTTAAATAACTTTCCAATTCTCCTGCCCAGGAAGCAATCAAAGAGTCTTCAGCAGTAGCTGAGGAACGAACGGCGACAAATTTTGCCCTCAACTGATCAAAGGCTTTAAGAATTTCCTTCTGTAAATCTTTCGGTATTTTAGCATCATGAATCAAATCTCTAATTGTCTTTGATGCCTGATCAATTGAGTTAACATCTTTGTAATTAACCTTATTTAAAGCTGCTTCAATCTCCACATTTAAATCGGTTTGTTTCAAAAATTCATCAAAAGCAGCGGCTAAAACTACAAAACCTGGCGGTATCGGAATGCCAACTCGTTTCATTTCACCCAATGAAGCCCCTTTACCACCAGCAATTTTGACATCATTTTTTGATAATTCTTCAAAAAATTTAACAAACCTCGTCTTCTTCATACATTTTTATTTTTAACAAAAAAATCATTTTAGTCAACCCATTTATCCTCTCCCACCAATGATGGTGACAGGTCCCCGAAAAAGAAAAACTTAAAATCCTCATCAAATAATAATTTAAAAGCAAATTTTTGAAAATGGCGCGATTTTGATTAACTTTGATAAAAAAATTTTTAAATTCAATAAAATTTGAACAAAATCGTGCCAAATTGAAAAAATCGTCATTATTGATTTATGGAAAAAATTTGATAAAATTATTGAAGGTTTGATATGAAAAGAGACGAAGCGATAAAATTAATTAAAGAAGAGATTAAAAACCAAAATTTGATTAAACACTGCTTAGCAGTTGAGGCAGTGATGAGAAAATTGGCAGAATATTTTAATGAAGATGTTGAAAAATGGGGATTGGCTGGTTTACTTCATGATATTGATTATGAAAAAACAAAAGATGATCCCAAAAAACATAGTTTAATTGGTGCTGAAATGTTGGAAAAATTAGGTTTAGATAAAGAAATTGTTGAAGCAATTAAAGCCCACAACGAAATTCATAATTTACCTAGAGAAACAAAATTAGCTAAAGCACTTTTTTGTACTGATCCAATCACTGGTCTAATTGTCGCTGCCACTTTGGTTTTACCGAGTAAAAAATTAAATGATTTGACAGTTGAAAATGTTTTAAATCGTTTCAAGGAAAAATCCTTTGCCCGTGGGGCGAATCGGCAAGTTATTCTTTCTTGTTCCGAAATAGGACTTTCTTTAGAAGAGTTTGTTAAAATTTCTTTAGAAGCCATGAAAGAAATTGCTCAGGATTTAGGATTATAAATTTATGGTTTACTTTAATCTTATTGGGAGAATTTTAATCTTTTTTGGCTTTCTTTTAATCATTTTTGGTGTTATAATTTTAGTTGGTGGAAAAATTTCTTTTTTTGGTAAACTCCCTGGTGATATTTATATTAAAAAGGAGAATTTCACTTTTTATTTTCCATTAGCAACTTCTCTTTTAATCAGTATAATTTTATCATTGATTTTAACCATCATTTTAAAAATTTTTAAAAAATAAAATATGGAGTGTCGACAAAAAGAAAATTTAAAAGATTGTCCTTGCACTTATCCAGATTGTCCCAGAAAAGGAATTTGTTGTTTATGTATTCGTCATCATCGCGAAAAGGGTCAGTTGCCGGCTTGTTATTTTTCACCAGAGGTAGAGAAGACCTACGATCGTTCAATTAAAAAATTTATTGAAACAACGAAGAGAAACTAATTAATTATGATGACAAATATTTTTAACAATTTTTTCCCTGGTCCGGTATTTTATTTCATTCTTATTTGGTCTTTAATCTGGAAAGGGTTAGCACTTTGGCGAGCAGCAAGAAACAATCATCTTGTGTGGTATATTGCGATTCTTATTTTAAACACGGTTGGCATTCTTGAGATTTTGTACATTTTTATTTTTGGAAGGAAAAAAGAAATAAAGAAAATTGAAAATAGATAAATTCCTTCATGGGATTAAAGTTTCGAAAAATTTGTAAAATGGGAATATTGACAACTGTTGGCTATATTTTATCTCCTTTATCTTGGTGGAATGACTTAGTTATTAATATCCCAATTAGTTGGCTTATTGCTTCTTTAATTAGTAAGATTAAAAGTTCATTTTTTGAAGTGAGTTTTATTTTAGTTTATTGGCTAACCAATATTTTAGGATTGATTTTATTCCATTTAGGTTTAAGAGAAATAATTAGTACCCAAGCTAAAAACAAGAAAAAATTGATCTTGAATGATGTTTTACTTTCAATTGCCTACACAATTTTAATTTTTATTTTTATCAAACTAAAAATTATTAAACCATTTTAAAGGAGGTGAATGATGGGAGCAAAGATACCTGAAAAAGTTTTAACTCCGCCCCTGAAAGGAGTCAAACTTGTGTTTAGGGGCAAGGTTCGAGATACTTACGAAATCCCCAACCACCCTAGCATCCTTTTAGTAGTTGCCTCAGATCGTATCAGCATTTTTGATTTCGTGCTACCGACTTTGGTTCCTAAAAAAGGAGAAGTTCTCACTGCCTTAACTGTTTTCTGGCTGAAAGAAATTCTTCATCATTTCCCCCATCATCTTATTGCCTATGGCGCTGAAATTGATGAATTTCTTCCTTATAAACTAAGAAAAAATCCAGAACTTCAAAAGCGGGCAATTATTGTAAAAAAATTGAATATGATTCCGATCGAATGTATCGTTCGCGGTTACCTAACTGGTAGTATTGTGCCAATTTATAATCGGATAAAAGAGAGAAAAATTTACGGTAATTATTTACCGCCGGGACTTCATGATGGTTCAAAATTGCCTTATCCAATTTTTACTCCGACCACTAAAGAAGAAATAGGACATGACAAAATGCTTTATCCTGATGAAGTTGTAAAAAGATGGCCAGAACTCGAAAGAATGAGCTTACAAATTTATCAAGTAGTTTCAAATTATGCCATTCGTCGGAAGGTTATCATTGCTGATACAAAATTCGAATTTGGCTACGATGAAGATGGAATAATTACCCTAGGGGACGAAGTTGTTACTCCTGATTCATCTCGATTTTGGAATATGAAAGACTGGGAAATTGGACTTAAAGAGAAAAAATCTCCGATTGGATGGGATAAACAGATAGTGAGAGAATGGGGGAAAACCAAAATGATTGACAAAATGGATCCAACAAAACCTGAGCATCTTAAATACGTGAATGAATTGGAAATTCCACCTCAACTGATAGAAGAAACTAGCAAACGATACCTTGAAATTTTCTTTTGTCTTACTCGACAGCAACTTGAAAAATTTCAATCTCGATATGGAATTAAAGTTTAAGGGGGGTTCTATCCCCCCTTTTCATTTTTTTTATTTTTGTTAAGATAAAAAGTATGAAAAAAGATTTAAAGAAAATTAGTAATTTTCTTTTTGAGTTGGGGATGCTTATTCGAGAGAAACATCGCGGTTATTTATTAACCGGACTTGAAAATCCAAAAAGTGTTGCTGAACATTCCTGGCGATCAGCAATTATTGCTTATGTTTTAGCGGTTCTTGAGAAAGCAGATCCAGAAAAATGTGCTCTGATGAATTTAATCCATGATTTTCCTGAAGCAAGAATTGGTGATCATCATAAAGTTTCAGCCAGATATTTTTCTACCAGAGAAATAGAGAGAAAAGTTTTTGAAAACCAAATGAAAAATTTACCAGAAAAATTATCTGAAAAATTTAAAAAACTTTATCAAGAGAAATCGGAAAGAAAAACAAAAGAGGGAATAATTGCTCAAGATGCCGATTGGTTGGAAATGGCTTTAACTGCAAAAGAGTATCTTTGTTTGGGATATAAAGGAATGCAAGATTGGATCAATAATGTTAAAAAAGCGCTCGAAACAAAATCAGCCAAAAAATTATTAAAAGTAATTGAAAAGTCTGATATTAATGATTGGTGGCAAGGTTTAAAAAAGATGACTTATAGAAAATTAAAAAGAAAAATTAAATAAAAATGATAAAAAACATTCTTTTAACTGGATTACCTGGTTGCGGAAAAACAACTTTAATTAAAGAAATAATCAAAGAAAAAAAATTAAAGGCAGGTGGTTTTTACACTCAAGAAATTAGAGAAAAAAATCAAAGGGTTGGTTTTGAAATTGTTACCTTGTCAGGAAAAAAAGGAATTCTGGCTCATCAGAATTTTGAATCAAAATTTAAAGTCGGAAAATATAAAGTTAATTTGAAAGATTTAGAAGAAATTGCTGTTAAAGAAATAGAGGAGGCGATTAAAAATAAAGATTATATAATCATTGATGAAATTGGGAAAATGGAAATGTTTTCAGAAAAATTTAAAGAAATTGTTTTAAAAGCCATTAAAAGCCCTAAAAAAGTTTTGGCCACAATTAAGTTAATCGATGATGAATTTACTAAAAGAATAAAAAATGAAAGAGAAACAAAAGTTTTTTATTTATCAAGAGAAAATAAAGAAGAAATAAAAAGAGAAATTCTTCTTATTTTATGAAAGCAATCATCATTGGCTGGAATCTAAAAAAATTTTCATTTTTTAAAAAATTAAAATTAAAGAAAACAATAACTCCTTATGGAAGGGTTGATTATTATTTATTAAAAGATTGTCTTTTCCTTCCTCGTCATAAAATATCTGAAAATGTTCCCCCTCATCTCATAAATTATCGGGCCAATATCTTTGCTCTTAAAAAATTAAAAATTAAAGACATTTTTTCGTTTAATTCAGTTGGTTCTTTAAAGAAAAAAATAAAGCCTGGTGATTTTTTAGTTCCTTCAGATTATATTGATTTTAATCCATTAACATTTTTTGAAAATGAAGCAAAATTTATTACTCCGAGACTTTCAGAAAAGATAAGAAAAATTTTCATTAAAATTTTAAAAAAATTGAAAATGAAATTTCATAAAAAAGGTATTTATTTTCAAACTAAAGGACCAAGACTTGAAACAAAGGCAGAGATTAATTTAATAAAAAAATTTGCTGATGTCGTTGGCATGACTATGGCAAAAGAAGCAACTTTGGCTAATGAACTTGATCTTGAATATGCCTCTTTATGTTCAGTTGACAATTACGCTCATGGAATAGTTAAAAAGACTCTTTCTGAGAAGGAAATTAAAGAAAATCAAATGAAGATAAATAAAAAAATTGAGAAAATCATCAATGAAATTTTAAAATTATGAGTCTTCTGATTAAAAATGTAATTTTAAATGGAGAAAAAAAAGACATTTATATTGAGAAAGAAAAAATTAAAAAAATTGGAAAAAATTTGAATTTAAAAGCAAAGGAAAAAATTGATGGCAAAGGGAAAAAAGCAGTTTTACCAGGATTAGTTAATTGTCATACTCACTCAGCCATGGTTTTGCTTCGCGGTTTAGCTGATGATTTTCAACTAGAAGTTTGGCTTAAAGAAAAAATTTGGCCAATCGAAAAAAAATTTAGTCCTGATGATATTTATTGGGGAACAAAATTAGCAATTTTAGAAATGATTAAATCAGGAACTGTTTGTTTTAATGAAATGTATTGGTATGAAGAAGCAATTTTTGAAGCGGTTAAAGAAATGAAAATTTCTGCCGTTATTGGTTTAGTCATGATGGATTTTTCTTCAGGGGGAAGTAAAGAGAAGGTTGAAAAATTATTTAATAAATTAAAAAACCAAGTTGAAAATATTAAATTAGCCGTTGCTCCCCATGCTATTTATACTGTTTGCCAAGAAAATTTAATTTGGGCAAAAAATTTTGCTTTAAAAAATCGTTTACTTCTCCATTTTCATCTTTCTGAAACAAAAAAAGAAATTGAAGAATGTCTTAAAAAATATAAAGTGAGACCGGTTGAATATTTAAATAGGATTGGTTTTTTAGGAGAAAATACAATTTTGGCTCACTCGATTTGGTTAAACGATAAAGAAATTGAAATTTTAAAGAAAAGAAATTGTTCTTTGGTTTATTGTCCAACTTCGAATATGAAACTTACTTCAGGAGTTTTTCCTTATAAAAAGATAAAAGAGAAGAAGATTAATGTTTGTTTGGGGACCGATGGACCCGCTTCAAATAATAGTTTAGATATGTTTTCTGAAATGAAATTTGCTAGTTTACTTCAAAAAATAAATGAGATGGATCCAACAGTTGCTTCCGCTAATGAAATTTTTAAAATTGCTACCGAAAATGGAGCTAAAGCATTAAAAATAGGTTCTGGAAAAATTAAAGTTGGTGAAATTGCTAATTTAATGCTTGTTGATCTTGATAAAATTTCTCTTATCCCAAATTATAATTTGATTTCTAATTTAGTTTACTCAGCTTCTGGTGATTGTGTTTCTGACTTAATTTGTTTTGGTAAAATATTAATGAGAGAGAGAAAGGTCGAAGATGAGGAAAAAATTGTTAAAAATGCCAGAAAAAGGTCTTTAAAAATTATTAAATTTCAAACTTAAATTTTATTTAAACCTATGAATTTAGCCAAAATCATTGATCAAACGAATATCAAAAAAGATGCTACCGCTAAAGACATTAAAAAGACAGTAGAGGAAGCAAAAAAGTATGGTTTTCGAGGTGTTTGTGTGAGGCCAAAATGGGTAAAACTAGTTAAAAAAGAGCTTGAAGGAACTGGTATAAAAACAATTTGTTTAGTTGATCCGCCAATTGGTGATAGCCCCCATCAAAAAAGAATAAAAATTGCAAAAAAAGCAAAAAAAGATGGGGCTGATGAATTAGATGTGGTTGTTTCAATTGTCGATGTTAAACATGAAAGGTGGGAAAAAATTTTAAAAGATTTAAAAAAGATCTGTAAAATCTTGCCAACTAAAGTGATTATTGGTTCTGGTTATTTAACTGACAAAGAAATAGAAAAAGTTTCAAAGATTGCTAAAAAAGCGGGTGCTTTCTGTGTTAAAACAGCAACTGAAAAAGATCCACTCGAGCCACGTGAGATGAAAGAAAAGTTTCATCATTTAAAACTCATGAAAAAATCAGCCAAGGGTCTTTTGGTTAAAGCCTCCGGGAATATTAAAACATTAAAAGATGTAAAGGGAGCAATAAAAGCTGGCGCTGATATTATTGGGACAAGTTTTGGAGTTAAAATTATTAAAGAATCAATGAGAAAAAAATAAATTAATGAATTGGCAAGAAATAATTGAAAAAGAAGTAAAAAAAGCAAAAATTACTTATTTTAAGACAGGTAGGAAGAAATATCCTTACCTAATTTTACCTTTTGATTCAAGAATTTCTTATCAGTTTCAAAAGGCTGTAATTGATGGTTTTTCTCAAATTTTAAAAGATGAAATTAAAAAAGCCAATGCTCTTTTAGCCATTGAAGCAAAGGGGTTTTTTCCAGCTTCTTTTTTAGCTCAAAAATATAAAAAAGATTTAATTGTTATTAGAAAAAGAGATTATAAAATAAAGGGTCAGATTAGAATAAATCAGAAAAAAGCATATGGAAAAGGAAAACTTTTTTGTCTTGATTTGAAGAAAAAAGATAAAGTTTTAATTATTGAGGACATGATTTCTTCAGGTGGAACAATAATTTCTTTAATAAAAGCAATAAAAAATAAATGTAAAATTATCGGCATAGCTTCAGTTTTTGAAAGAGGTGATGGGAGAAAAAAAATTGAAAAAGAGACAGGGATTAAAGTAAAAACTTTATTGAGAATTGAAATATGAAAAAATTTAAAGATAGGCAAGAAGCGGGAAAAAGACTAGCAGAAATTTTAAAAGAAAAAATAAAAGAAAATAAAAATTTAATTTGTTTTGCTATTCCTAATGGTGGAGTCATTATTGGAGCAGAAATTGCTAAAAAGTTAAATATCCCTTTAAGATTAATGGTGGTAAGAAAAATTTTGTATCCTTTCACAACCGAAGCTGGTTTTGGGGCAGTTGATCCTGATGGAAATTATGTTTTGGAAGAAACACCTTATGGAAAAGAAATTATTGAAAGACAAATTAAAAAGGCAAAAGAAAGCGTTGAAAAAAGATTAGAAAAATTTAAAAAATGGGCAAAATATGATGATCTTTTAGGTAAGAAAATAATTTTAACTGATGATGGTTTAGCTTCTGGCTATACAATGTTAGCTGGGGTTAAATTTTTAAAAAGGAAAAATGTTAAAAAAATAATTGTTGCTGTCCCATGCGCTTCAACTGGAGCGGTTAATTTAATTCAGCCAGAAGTTGATGAATTAATTTCTATTTTTGTTAAAAAAGATCTCCCTTTTGCGGTCGCTGATTTTTATCAAAATTGGTATGATGTAGAAGATGAAGAGGTTATAAATATTTTTAATTTTGAGTTATGATTGATTCTCATTGTCATCTTAACTTTAATGCTTTTAAAAATGATTATCAGGAAGTGATAAAAAGATCTTTTAAAAATGGTATAAAAGCAATAATTAATATTGGCTCAAATTATAAAACGAGTTTGAAAGCTATAGAGATTGCTAAAGAATTTAAAAATTGTTATGCAGCTATTGGTCTTCATCCAATCCATGTTCAGGAAGAAAAATTTGATTTAGAGAAATTTAAAGAATTGATAAAAGCAAATAAAAATTATATTAAAGCGATTGGTGAAACTGGTTTTGATTATTTTCATCAGCCATTTGATAAAGAAAAACAAAAAGAAGTTTTTTTGAAACATATTGAGTTAGCAAAAGAATTTGATTTACCAATTATTTTCCATTGCCGTAATGAAGCAAGTAATCAATTAAAAGCTTATAATGATTTACTATTTATCCTTCGTTCTTTATCATTTTTACCTTACGGGGTTATTCATTGTTTTTCTGCTCATTGGCAAATTGCTCAAGAATTTTTAGATTTAGGATTTTATCTTGGCTTTACTGGAATTATTACTTTTAAAAATTGCGATGATTATCTTTTAGAAGTTGTTGAAAAAACTCCTTTAGAAAAAATTTTAATTGAAACAGATGCTCCATATTTGGCACCTGAACCATATCGTGGTCAAAGATGCGAACCATGGCAGGTAAAATTCACTGCTTTAAAAATTGCTGAAATCAAAAAAATTGATTTTAAAAAGGTGATTGATCAAACAACTCAAAATACAAAAAGGTTATTTAAGATTTAGTGATTTAAAAATAAATCAAGGCATCATATAAAATGTCTATTTTTATTTTTAAAATTGTCAAAAAGAAGAAATTTTGATAAAATAAAACTATGATTGAAAATGATATCTTAAAAGATTTAAATTCGGAACAAAAAGAAGCAGTGACCCATACTGATGGTCCGCTTTTAATTGTTGCTGGTGCTGGAACTGGTAAAACAACTGTCATCACAAGACGTTTAGCTTGGCTTATTTTCACCCAAAGAGCAAAGGCAGAAGAAATTTTAACACTGACTTTTACTGATAAAGCAGCTGAAGAAATGGAAGAAAGGGTAGATCGATTGCTTCCTTATGGTTATGTCGATTTGTGGATCTCTACCTTTCATTCTTTTGGTGAGCGAATTTTAAAAGATAATGCTTTTGAAATTGGTCTTAATCCAAATTTTAAATTATTGACTCCAGTTGATGCTTGGCAATTAATTAGAAAAAATTTAAAAGAATTTAAACTTAATTATTATCGACCACTTGGTTCACCAACTCGATTTATTCAGGCATTAGTTCAGCATTTTTCACGCTTAAAAGATGAAAATGTTAAACCAGATGAATATTTAAATTTAGCGAGAAAGAAATTAAGTTTAGCAAAAAATGAAATAGAAGAGGAAGAAGCAAAAAAACTTATTGAAGTTGCTTCTGCTTTTAAAACATATGAAGAAATTAAAGAAAGAGATGGTTTCTTAGATTTTGGTGATCTAATTGTTAAAACCTTAGAACTTTTTCAGAAGAGACCAGCAATCTTAGAGAGATATCGAAAACAATTTAAATATATTTTAGTTGATGAATTTCAAGATACTAATTGGGCTCAGTATGAATTGTTGAAACTTTTAGCTGCCCCAAAGAACAATTTAACTGTTACCGGTGATGATGATCAAGCACTTTACAGATGGCGTGGAGCTGCCTACACAAACTTGATTCAATTTTACCGCGATTATCCAGAAGCAAAGATTGTAGTTTTAAAAGAAAATTATCGTAATAAACAAAATATTTTGGATTTATCTTATCAATTTATTCAACTTAATAATCCAGATCGGTTAGAATCGCAATTAGCCAAAAATCCAATAAAGGGAATAATTTTAACAAAAAAACTTAAAACGGTTAGAGAGGGAGATGGAATAATTCAACTTTTAAGATTTAAAACTCAAGAAGAGGAAGCTGAAGAAGTAGTTAGAAAAATAATTGAAATTAAAAAAGAAAATAGAGAATTAAATTGGTCTGATTTTGCTATTTTAGTCAGAGCCAATGCTCATGCTGATTTATTTATTAGAAAACTTTCTCAATTGGAAGTTCCTTATCAGTTTGTTGCTTCTCGAGGCCTTTATCGCCAACCAGAAATTATGGATTTAATTTCTTTTTTAAAACTTTTAGATAATTATCATGAATCAGTTGCCCTTTATCGCTTTATCTCCTTACCAATTTTTAAATTTGACCCATTAGATTTAATGAATTTAATGCATTATAGTCGAAGAAAAAATTTATCACTTTTTGAAACATTAGAAAAATCAGATCTTTTATCTATTAAACCAGAAACAAGAAAAGAGATTTCCAAAATTTTAGATCTTTTAAGAAAATTTACTGAATTAAGTAAGAAGAAAACAGTTGGCCAGATACTTTATCAGTTTATTGATGAATCAGGACTTTTAAAAGTTTGGACAGAAAAAGATGATCAGGAAACATATAATCGGATTGCCAATTTAAGAACTTTTTTTAAAAAAATTGAAGAATTTGAAAGATTAAGTGATGACAAGACAATTAAGGGTTTTATTGATCAAATCAATTTGGAAATCGAAGCAGGGGAGGAGGGTCCACTTGAAAGTTTAATTGAGGAGGGACCGGATGCAGTTAAAGTAATGACAGTTCACCAGGCAAAAGGTTTAGAATTTAGATATGTTTTTATTGTTAATTTAGTTGACAGAAGATTTCCTTCGATAGAAAAAAGAGAGCCAATTGAAATACCAATTGAACTAATTAAAGAAATAATCCCTGAGGGTGATTCACATTTACAAGAGGAAAGAAGAATTTTTTATGTCGCAATGACCAGAGCTAAAGATGGGTTATTTTTTTGTTTAGCGGAAGATTACGGAGGAACAAGGAAGAAAAAGCCATCAAGATTTCTACAAGAATTGGGAATAATAAAAGATAGTGAATCAATCAAAGGACAGCAACAGATAAAATTATTAATTCCTAAAGTTGATGAAGAACTTCTTTTAGAAAGGAAAAATATTGAAGTTTTACCAGCGAAATTTTCTTATACTCAACTTAAAGCCTTTGAAATTTGTCCAAAACAATATAAATATGCTCACATTCTTCAAATTCCTCGTCATCCAAAATTTAATTTTAGTTTTGGTCACACAATTCATAACACTTTAAGAGATTTTTATCGAATTTTTAAAGAAAGAAAAACTCCACCTTCACTTGAAGAACTTTTAGAAATTTATGAAAGAAATTGGATTGACGAATGGTATGAGTCAAAAGAGCATGAGTTAGAAATGAAAGAAAATGGAAGAAAATCTTTGATAGAGTTTTATAAAATTCATCAAAACAAATTCAAAATTCCTAAATTCATTGAGAAAGAATTTAACATTAAAATTGGTAATTATACTATCAAAGGAGTAATTGATCGAGTTGATGTTTTAGATGTTTGTCAAACAATCCCATCTGATAAAGTTGAAATTATTGATTATAAAACTGGGCAAATTCCAAAAAATGAAGAAGATCTTGATTTAGATCAACTTCTAATTTATGCTTTAGCAGTGAAAGAGGTTTTTCACGATCTCCCAGTTCGTTTAACTTATTATTTTATTGAAGAAAACAAACCTATTAGTATTGAAAATTTTTCCGAAGATTTGGTAAAAATAAAAGAAAAAATTATTGAAACGATTGAAAAAATTTTTAAAAGTGATTTCAAGGCAACCCCTAACCCATGGAAATGTAAAAATTGCGATTTTAGAGAAATTTGCGAAGATAGACAACTTTAGCAAAATTTATATAATATTTAAATATGACAATTAAAAAATCACTTTCTTTGATCTTTCTTTCCACCATTTTTCCTTTATTGATTTTTCTTATTTTCTTCTTTTTAGTTGATCCAACTGAAGATAAAAATTTTGCTTTAATAATTCTTCTTTTTTCTTTATTTCTTTTTCTTTTAGGTTTTTTTACCCTTGCTTTTGTCATTTTAAAGTTTCGTGCCCTTAAAGAAAAAGAAAAAATTTTTGAAAAATTTTCTTCCGCTTTTCGTCAGGCATTATTTTTTTCCCTTTTCATAATTTCCCTTTTCATTTTACATTATTTTAAAATTTTACAATTTTTGACTTTTATTATTTCTTTTCTCTTTTTCTTTCTTTTTGAGTTGATTTTTTCAACGAGGAGAAAAAAATTTATTTATAAATAAAAACTATGTTTGAGGAAATAAACCAAATTAAAGAAAAAGCCATTCAAGAAATTTCCCAGAGCACAGATTTAATTTCATTAAACAATTTAGAAAAAAAATATTTGGGGCGAAAAGGTTTGATTCGTCAGATTTTGAAAAAAATTGTTAATCTTTCAAAAAATGAAAAGGTAAAATTTGGTCAATTAATCAATCAGACAAAACTTGAGATAAAAGAAGAAATTGAAAAAAGAAAAAAAGAGATTGAAAAATTTAAACCAGAGGTTGAGGAGATTATCGATATTACATTACCAGCGGAAAAAAAATATTTTGGTCACTTACATCCATTAACTAATTTTAAAAATAAAATAATAGAAATCTTCCAATCAATGGGTTTTGAAATAGTTGAAGGTGAGGAGGTTGATAACGATTGGTATAATTTTGAAGCATTAAATATTCCAGTTGAACATCCAGCCAGAGATATATGGGATACATTCTATATAAAATCAAAATTTAAATCTCAAAATTCAAAATTGTTATTGCGGACTCATACTTCAAATATGCAGGTGAGGATGATGGAAAAAAGAAAACCGCCATTTAAAATTTGTGTCATTGGAAAATGTTTCCGTCATGAAGCAACAGATGCTACCCATGAGCATACTTTATATCAAATTGAAGGATTTGCTGTTGATAAAAGAATTAGTTTAGCCAATTTAATTTATACTTTAAAAAGTTTTCTTAATGCTTTATATAAAAAAGAGGTTGAAGTAAGAATTAGACCAGGTTATTTTCCTTTTGTTGAACCAGGGATTGAATTTGATATGAAATGCGAAAATTGTAAAGGAGAAGGGTGTTCTGTTTGTAAAAATTCTGGTTGGATAGAAATTTTAGGAGCGGGAATGATTCATCCAAAGGTTTTTGAATCGGCCGGTTATCCGAAAGGAAAATATACTGGCTTTGCTTTTGGGGTTGGTTTAGACCGCTTGGTAATGATGTATCATAAAATTGACGATATCAGATGGTTTCATTCTGGTGATTTAAGATTTATTAAACAATTTTAACTATGAAACTTTCTTATAATTGGCTTAAAGAATTAACTGGTTGTAAACTTTCGCCTGAAAAATTGGCTGAGATTTTAAATTTAAAAGTAGCAGCTGTTGAAAATCTTAAAAAATTAGATAAGGGTTTAGATAAAGTTGTGGTGGCGGAAATTTTAGAGATCAAAAAACATCCGCAAGCAGATAAATTACAATTAGTTAAAGTGACAGTTGATAGTAAAAGAAAAAAAATTTATCACATTGTTTGTGGTGCTTTTAATATTAAAGTTGGAGATAAAGTACCATTAGCTTTACCCGGCGCTAAATTGCCAATTGGGTTGGAAATTAAAGAAGCAGTTATTCGTGGTATTAAATCAGAAGGTATGCTTTGTGCAGAAGATGAATTAGGTGTTGGTGATGATCACACTGGTATTTTAATTTTTGATAGATCAGTAAAATTGGGTGAAAAAGTTTCAAAGGTTTTAGGTTTAGACGATACAATTATTGAAATAGATAATACTGCCTTAACTCATCGACCTGATTTATTTTCTCATTTAGGATTTGCTAGAGAAATTAGTGCCATTACTAATTCAAAATTCAAAATTAAAAATTCAAAATTAAAAATTAAGACCAAGGATTTAATAAAATTAGAAATAAAAATTGAAAATTATAATGATTGTTTGCGCTACATGGCAGTAGTGATTGATGGAATAAAAATTGAACCATCACCAATTTGGTTACAGAATAGATTGAGAAATTTAGGAATTAGACCGATTAACAATATTGTTGATATTACCAATTATGTACTTTTGGAAATCGGACAACCACTGCATGCATTTGATTTTGAAAAAATCTCAAACGCGCAAATCCCAAATAAATCCAAAATTCAAAACACAAAACAAATTATTATTCGAAGAGCAAAGAAAGAAGAAAAGTTATTATGTCTAGATGGTGTCGAAAGAAAATTAGACGAAGACATTTTAGTCATTGCTGATGCAAAGAAGCCGATTGCTTTGGCTGGCATTATAGGTGGTGAAGAATCTGGAATTAATGAAGAAACAAAAACTATTGTTATTGAGTCAGCTAATTTTAATCCAGTAGTTGTTAGAAAAGGAGCAAGAAAATTAGGTTTAAGAACTGAGGCAAGTTTAAGATTTGAAAAAGGGTTACCATTAATTTTTCCTGAGGAAGGAATTTATTATGCTATCAAGTTAATAGAAAAAATAGCGGGAGGAAAAGTTGTTTCCAAAATTTATGATGTTAAGAGTAAAAAGGCTGAAAAAGAGTTGAAAACAAAAAAGATTGTTAATTTAGAAATAGAAAAAGTTTCTTATTTAATTGGTGAAAAAATTTCTCCTGAAAAAATCATCAAATATCTTAACAGCCTTGGTTTTTCTATAAAAAAAATAAACGGATTTTTAAAAGTTAACATTCCACTATTTCGTAAAGATATTGAATATCCTGAAGATTTAGTAGAAGAAATTGCTCGATTGTATGGTTATCAAAAAATAAAGCCAGAGCCAATAAAAGGGGAAATAAAAGTAATTCCCCTTGATTATTTGTTGAAAATTGAAAAAGAATTAAAAAACTTTTTAGTTGGGTATGGATTTGATGAAATTTACAATTATTCTTTTTATGGTGAAAGGATAATAGAACTTTTAAAACTTAAAAAAGAGGAACATTTGGAAATTGTTAATCCATTAAATCCTGATCAGCAATATTTAAGAATTAGTTTGATTCCAAAACTTTTAGAAAACTCAGCTAAAAATTTTTCATTTTTTGAAAAGTTTAGAATTTTTGAAATTGGTAAAGTTTATCGATCTTTAAATGAAAAAATTGATCAGCCAAAATTTTTAGCGGGTTTAATTTTAGAGAAAAACAAAAAGATTTTCTTTACTCTTAAAGGGGTAATTGAAACAATTTTGGAAAAAATTGGTATTGAAAACGATAAAATTTTATATAAATTTGAAGAGGATAAAAATTATCAATACCTTGATTATTTGACTGGTATTTATATAGAAAATCAATTAATCGGCCATTTTGGTTTAGTTAATGAAGCAGTTAAAAACGATTTTAAAATTTTTTCTGATGTCGGTGTTTTTGAAATCAATTTAGAAAAATTAAAAGACTTAAAGATTTCACCAAAGATTTATCAAAAGATTTCTCCTTATCCACCCATTTTCAGAGATCTTGCTTTCATTGTGCCAAAAAAAATAACTTTTGATGAAATTTATAAAACAATTAAAAATTTTCATCCCTTGATTTATTTTGTTGAACCATTTGATGTTTTTGAATCAGAGAAATTAGGTAAAGACGTGAGAAACATTGCTTTTCATCTTACTTTTCAATCTTTTGAAAGGACACTTAAATCAGAAGAGGTTGATAAAATTATTAATGATTTAGTTAAAAAATTAGAGACAAAATTTAATGCCAAGTTAAGAACCTTTTAATAATATGAAATACGATGTTGTCACTATTGGCGGAGCGGTTAGAGATTTTACTTTTTATCTTGAATCAGAAAAAGATTCAAAATCTATTTGTTTTTTACCAGGAACAAAAATTAATATTAAAGAAGCTTATTTTACAACTGGTGGTGGGGCTTGTAATGTTGCGGTTGGTTTGGCAAATTTTGGCTTTAAAGTAGCAGTAGTAATTAGAGTTGGTAAAGATCATTCTGGCCAGGCAATTTTAGAAAGATTAAAAGAGAAAAAAGTTGATACACGTTTTGTTCAAATTGATGAAAAAATTCATACTGGCATTTCCTTAATTATTCATCCAAAAGGTGGTGAAAGAATAATTTTAACTTACCGGGGAGCAAATGATAATTTAAAAATCACAAATCCTAAAACTCAAATTCCAAATTCTAACTGGATTTATATTGCTTCTTTATCTGGGAAAAATTGGGAAAAATTATTAAATAAAATTTTCAGTTTAAAATTTAAAAATTTAGATCTAAAAATTGCTTGGAACCCCGGTATTTTACAAATTCAAAAAGGTAAAGAAAAATTAGCCAGATTTTTAAAAAATACCGAAGTTTTGATTTTGAATAGATACGAAAGTGCAATTTTATCAGGAAAGAGTGAAAAAAATATACCCCTTATCCTTAAATCACTTTATCAACTTGGACCAAAAATTCTTGTGATAACTTGTGGTAAAGATGGTGCCTTTGTAATGGATAAAGATAATATTATTTATCAACCTGCTCATCCAACTAAAGTAATTGATACAACCGGTGCTGGCGATTCTTTTTCTTCAGGATTTTTAGCTGGTTTGATTTTGTTTAATAATTTAAAGAAAGCTTTAAGACTTGGTATTTTAAATAGTGCTGCTAATCTTAATAAAATTGGTGCTCAAGAAGGCCTTTTAACCAAAAAAGATTTAAA
>Ga0272449_1001369_pt1 | contig 25194 bp, 17 predicted proteins | sample YNPCB0241_FD_198679 | JGI IMG/M metagenome (GOLD analysis project Ga0272449, IMG submission 198679) | Hot spring sediment microbial communities from Yellowstone National Park, WY, United States - YNP-CB-024-1 | ecosystem: Environmental > Aquatic > Thermal springs > Hot (42-90C) > Sediment... | reverse complement strand
AAGGGAAAAATCGAAGATGGGGTGGGGGGTCAGGATGCCGGGCACCACGGGGGCACGCTTCACGTTCCACCCCCCCCTTCGCTGGGAAGAAGGCCGAACAGTATCCCCGCCGCTTCGGGGGAAGGGGATGATCCCTTCGGGGCTTGGGGGGTGGGGGTGCCCCCCGTCCCCCCTAAAGCGGGGGAAGGAGCTGGGCGGGGTTTCGCCGCCCCCCGGGCAACGAAGGTGGGGCCCGGGGGGGTCGTGGCCCCGTAGAGCTCCAAGGGGTTGGTGGTGATGAGCCCGTGCTCTTCCTCCGAAGCTAGGACCCGCACCGGGGCATGGTCGCCGCCGACAAATACAAGTCCAGTGCCCACGGGGCAATTGAGCAAGAACCACTTTTCCTGCTCGCTGAGCCGGAACACTTCGGAAAGATGATGCACCACAGCGGGGGATTGCTTAAACAGAACCTGAATGGAGCTGTTGGACAGAATGGCCCGCCATTGGTCGGAAGCCACAAGGTCTTCCACGTCCTGTACCAACACCCATAAGCCGCAGAAGGATTTCCTTGCCCTTTTGGCCACGGACCGCACAAACTGGGCGGCGTCGGGATGTTGCAGTATGAGCCAAGCTTCGTCCATCAGGATAAGCGTCTTCCGGGGTTGGGCCCGGACATCTTCCCATACCCGCCCGAAGACCAGCTGCATGTAAAGGCTGCGTAGGGTGTCATCTCTTTCCCATTCCTTAAGGTCGAAGACCAGGAAGCGGTTGTCCATCTTGACGTCGGTGGGATGGTTCAGGACGCCGCTATAGGTGCCTATGGCGTAGGGCTTCAGGCACAGAGTGAGCTTCCAGTATTCCTGTACTTCGCCCCCCTTCAGGTGGGCTAGCTTCTCCGCAACCCGGTAGAAATCCTGAAGGAGAGGGGGGGTGAAATCGTCCCTTCGATCCACCCCTTCTTCGGCGAAGACTTCTGGGCCCAGCCCGGCGGCGACATAGGTGGCGTGTAGTGCTTCTTCGATGATCGAATCGTAGATGGGATTGTCTTCCCCTTCCCCCCCTAGAAGGGTCTTGAGCAACCCCCTTATCGCCATCACCTTGTCATTGTAGAGTGCCTTGCGCTCTTCGGGGGAAGCTTCCCAAAAGCCTTGGGGTAAGTCGAAGGGGTTGATGTGATTCGTTTCCAGCGTATTGGGGGTGAAGCGGATGTATTCCCCCCCCACCGCAGCGCACAGCCGGTCGTATTCCCGCTCGGGGTCGATGATGACTATCCGGGTTCCTTGGTAAAGGGAACGCAGAGCCAACAGCTTGGCGAAATAGCTTTTTCCCGCCCCCGACTTGGCTATCACTACCCCATTGGCGTTTTCCAACTCAGGGGAAAAGGGGTCCAGCACTATCAAGGTATTGCTCTGCAGATTGACGCCCAGCAAAACCCCACGATCCATAGTGAGCACCGATTGGTCGAAGGGGAACATGGTAGCCAAGGCACTGGTCGTCAGATTACGCCGGATTCTGAGACGGTCCCGGCATAGGGGAAGGGTGGTGTCGAAGCCGTCTTCCATTTGATAATAGCTCCACCGCGACTTAGCGGCCGCGGCCCCCAAAAGCGCTTCCACGGCATGGGTGAGCTGATCTAACTGCTCCTTGGTGGCGGCGCTTATGGCTACGTATAGGCCTACCTGGAACAGCTTCTCATCCCCCCGCTGCAATTCCAGCCTAAGCCGCTCAGCGTCGTTAGCGGAAAGCACCAGCTGGGCATCTTCCACCTTACCTTCCCCCCAATCCGCCCCTAACTGAGCCCGGTAGTAAGCTATCTGCTGGGTTAGCTTCTTCACCACTTGCTCCGTGCTCAATGGGGTAATGTGAAGGGATACGTGGATGTCAGCGTCGGCGCCCAGGAGCGGGGCCAGCCATCCCACATCAGCCACGGGGGGGTAATCCACGAAATAGATGATCCTGAAGAAGCAATCATCCACCCGCAAATAGTCCTTCTCTACTTCCAGGAAATTGGGGGCTATCTTATCTTCCAGGGACAAAAAGCCAACTTCCACGCTCAAAGGGCGAACGGCGGCGCCATTCCCCGCCGGGTGAAAAAAGGGGGGGGCATCCAACGGGGGGGCACCCTTCGGAATACGTTTCCTACGGAAGAACGCCGTCTCCAACACCCCCTTCTGCTACGTCCCCAAGATGGGACTCTTTGCCCATGAGCCCTTCATAGAGTAGAAGGGCGGTCTTGGCTTCGTCAGCCCCAAAACGCCAGAAAAAACCCCCATGACTGAGGAAGAATCCTTCCCCGTTGAAGATGAGCACTGTATCCCCTTCCTGAATAACGCATTGGCAGAGCTGATCGAAGCAACGCAGAAGCTTCGGGGTCAAAATTCTGTCGTCATCTGCGAACCCACCGATAGGCATCTTTCTCTCCTTTCCTTCTCTTCACCCCCACAGTGGGGGTCTAAAGAACATTCTAGTCCCCACGGAAGGGGAACTGTAATTTTCCCGGTTTTGGGGGGTTATGCCTTAAGATCCCGGGGCCCCCCAAGAATTTCCCCCCTTGCCACCCCAAAGGGTAGAATGGACAAAAAGGGAAAGGAGTGAGAGTAATGACGGGAACAGAGATTATCGGGTTGATCCTTATAGCCGCCTGCGTGGTGGCTATCGGGATAGTCATTTCCCGCATAGCCAAGTTACGGCGGCTACGTCAAAAATAGGGCCAAAGCCATAGGCTCTACAGCTATTCCACCCACTCTTCTTCCTCAAACCCCCCACCCAAGGGGGGCCAAGATTCCTTCAACCCTTCTTCCAGCTCTTCCAGCTCCCTCAGTCCTTCCTCTTCTTTCAGGATCTTGGCCACTTCCCCCAATTCGACCTTCCTTCTGTGGAATTCCCTTATATAGAGCCCTACCGCCTTCTTCAGGGCTTTGGAATCGAAAGGATTCTTGGGAAGAAATTCAGGATTTTTCCTAGCCAAAGAGATAGGCAAGGAAAGCCGAAAGAAGAGCAAACGGCGGTCAAGATAGGGTAGTTTCCCATACTTCTTTTCGAGCAGAGAACATACCCCCTGAAGATAAGCAATGTCAGCTTCGGTAATTCCGTAATAGGTCTGAATGGTGCTGATGTTTTCCCTCAGAATTCTTTTTTGGTTGGGGCTCATATTTTCGATGACTTTTAGCAAAGTCCTTGCTCTCCTATCAGCTGTAGGTAAAGAATGAAAACCAGCAAGCTTTCTGCTCAGCTCAGGAAGTACAAGAAGATGGGGGAAGAGCTGGAGCGCATGATTGTCCCCCCATCCCAAGTTTTTCAGTTCCCGCAGCGCTGAAGAGTAAAAATACTTAATCCCTTCAATTTCCAGTTCTTCAAGCTTCTCGGCTCTCTGCTCATTTAAGGACGTGTGGTCTAAAAGCTCCCTTGATCCAAAAAGATCCCATAAGTTAACCTTATTTGCTCCAGAAGCTGGCAAACCAGTCAACAGCTCGTCCCTTAGGTGTTTCGGAGCGCAAGGGTAGATTTTATCGTAGGGATTGGGGAAAGACTGCCAATAAGCTGCAGAAAGAGTAGGAAAACGATAAAGGGGAACCGAAAGCGTAAGGCCTAAAGCTCTCTCTAGGAGTAAGCATAATTTGGTTGCTGACAGTCCAGGCATCGCCTTTTTCCACCTTCTAACCAAACTCACAAGATCCATCCCCTTTCGAGCTTCAGGGACTGGTTGGTTTCCCCCGGGGCCAAGGGATGAACCGAAAGGACTGACGGGAAGGGGGATTCTCTCTATCTCCGCATAAGAATCGGATCGAAGAACCCCCAATCGGTCAAGCCTCTCCCTTAGGTTCATCAGCCCTGAAAGGGATTTGACAAGGTTCCCTTTCCCCCTTTGGAACCCGGGGGGTAAAAGGGATAGGGGATAGCTCAAGGTGAAGCGGAAATCCTTGTTCTCTTCAGAGGGTGGTATCAGTTTTTCTCTTGGCAACGTCTTCTCTTCCTCCAACACTTCGTCCAACACATCAAGCAGCTCATGGGAAAAATCCACTTCCCAGGAGCTGGACAGCCGTATGACTTTCTCCAAGTAACCGTAGGGCAAAGGAAGAGCGGTTTTGAGGGTGGTAGCCCAACCTGAAAGGTTGGGATCGTTGGAGAAAATGGGAATAGGCACCCCCCTCAAATCACGTTTCAGTAGCGAACCCAGCTCGTAGTTCATCAGTTGGCCTGCTAGGTCAGCAACCATTCCTTTTCTTTCTCGACCGATTATGGAAGTACGCACTTGCCCACCGAAGGCAGAATCTCTGCTGTTAGAGCTGAGTTGAAGGATTTGGGGGACCAATAGCCCACAGTCTGCCAAAGCCCAATCGATTTCTCTAGCAGGATTTATCAAAAAGTCAAAAAAAGCTAAACCTTCAGACTCAGGCCTTTTTATCGAGCAAAGAGCATGTGAAAGGCTAGCGGGGGTTCTTGATAGGTTCTTAGCACATCCCCTACTCAAGCTCTGCTCTAAGTCTAACCCATACATCATATAATGACTACCTAAATTGCTCTTCATTCTCACCCTCTCCATCTCTTTGAGATCCGCCGCCTTGCGCTGAGCAAAAAGATCCCTGGCTACCAGCAAGTTCTTCTGAAGGTTGGAGACTTCTTCCACCAAAGCAGCTCCACGATTGATTCGATCTGCTATACCCTTCAGGACAGAATAGACAAATTTTCTTTGCTCTATAGCCCCCTTCTTGCCGCTTTCTTCCAAGAGATCGGTCATCAAACCCACAAGGGGCGAATTACAAAGAGCGAATATCGTCCCAGGATACTCTGTAAGCTTATTTTCAGTGATAATCTTTAGGGTTTCGTCATCAACTAAGCGCAACATGTTGTCTAAAGTTCGCAGAAGCAAAGCCCCCGGGAAAGCAGAAAACCTATTAGGGGAAGACAAGTAAGAACCTGCAATTTGTCTATCTTTTGCCCGAAGCGTCCTTTGAGCATTCCCCTCATTGAGAAGAAAGAAGAAGAAGGGAAAGGAAGAAAGAGAAAAGATTTCATGGAAAGCCCCCCCATCCAGTACCCATTGTTTTTCCGCTCGTTCTCTTTGTTCTTGCTTTTTCTGATCCCCGGGAAGAGCATTATCGCTGGGGGGTAGTGGGATAAAGTTCCCCACACGCATTAGTAGCTTAAGGAAGAAGGGATGTGAACCTATTCCTTTGCCCCACCCATACGCATCAAAAAGGTCAACTTCCCTGAATAAGCTCATCAGCGGTAGCTTAAAGGGGTACCCTTCCAACAAGGAAAGGGGATGAGCTTCTCCCAATTCGTCTTTCCTTGTTTCCCAAACACGCTGAGAAACCGTAGACAGCCGGAAGGGAATAGCCAAGGAAGAAGGAAAGAGAAGATTGGGAAGAAGACCCCAGAAGTGACGCCGCTCTAGGGATCTTCGGGAAAAAGCCGACTGCGGTCCCCCTTCTACCCCTAAGGGAAGGAAAGCGCCGTTCCCTAAGAATTTCTCAATCCAATCCCCTTCAAGTCCCAGCTTATCCAGCTGTTCTTTCACCGGCACCTGCGAATTATACCCCTTCCCCCATTCCCAAAAGACAGAACTAACTTCCTCTATCGGCAAAGTCATCAGAGCCAAGGGGGTCGTCCAATCTATCAGCATACTTTGGCTGAGCACCCCCCCTGGATAGCAGAACAGATAGGAATCCCCTAGCTTGGCTAAGCTCTCTGGGTCATCCCATCCATGCTCTCGCAAACTGCGGTCGCAGAAATCTTTTAGCTGGGAAGCGAACAAATCCAGGGTTTCTTGGGAAGAAAGCATATCATGAAGTAGAGCCTTCCTTTGAGCCACTTCCTGCGAAAACGCTTGAAGAAGCTTCGCTCCATCTTGTTCTTCCAGCAAGGAAGCGGTGGCAAACAGGGCGTCTTCGGCTTGCCAACAAGCCGTCAGGAATTCGGATAGCCAAGTGTCCAACAGCAACTGGCTTTGGGGTAAATCCCGGAAGAAGAGCAAGCCCCCGGGAAGCCAAAAATCTTCTACTGCCCTTCTGAGGAAATCGGGGCCCAAAGCAGCCAGCTTCCTGGCTTTACCCCTAGTCAATTTCTTGACTTCCGAAAGAAGCGGATCATATAGATCCTTCAGCAACAGATTCAGTTCGTGGATAGAGGGATAGGCTTCTAAATCTTTTAGTCCCTCGTCGAAAGCCCTTATGATCCACAAAAAATCAAGCGAAACGTTTGCTAAGGCGGTTTCTTCAGAGAGTATGCGCCCTTCATAGAGTTTGCCCCCCCCCGATTCCCGTAATTGTCGGTAGCGGGACCACAGCGGCGACAGGAACATATGCTCAGAAAGGTAGCTGGCCTTCAGCAAACCTACGATCCGTAGGGCGTAATCAGCAAAAAGGGGGATGATCGCCTTTACCGCTTCTTCCGCTACCTTTGACTTCCCCAGTTCTTTCTTGCATTCTTCCAGGAAATCGGACATCTGCTCCCCCAGCTTCCCAGCTAGGAAGTCGCAGATTTCCCCCCAGCGAGCAGTGATTTCGTCGCTATTAGGCAGATCGCTGAATTCCCCTTCAGGGAAGGGAAGCATCCCGGCGATGAACTCTAAGACCTTTTTTTCGATTTCTTCCAACGATCCCTCAAACAGTTCCGGGGGGAAGACCGAAAGGGGTAGGATCGAAGGCCCTTCCCTTTCCCCCTTCTCCGCTTCGGTAGCAAGGGAATCGGGGATGGAAGTTTCCGCACTTGCGCTTTCCGCTACTGCGTCGATGGGGGAAGGGATAACTTCGCTACCAACCCCCATACTAACCCCCATGTCGACCTTCTTCCTTCTCTTGGAGTCCCCCATTTTATCCCCCTTCCTTCCGTTTTTAGTTAGGATAATAGGATACCGGCGGCGCGAAACAAAAACCTTCTTCCCCCCCTTCCCGGGGGGCCGGGGCGAAGGACCCCGAAAGGCGGATCCCGGGATCGGGGAACGAAGGTCCCCGAAGGGCGGGCACCGGGCGGCGACCACGGCTTTGCCCTTAGGGGCCCCGAACAGGGAAGGGGATGGCGGTAGGGGGGAAGACATGCTTCTAGCCATCGTCTGCGTAACGGCGGCCCTGTGGATTGCTGGGGGCGCAGGGGGGTGGCTGGCACAGCCCAGCTTCCTGGGGGGCACTATCGCCTTTTCCGTCGGGGTGGCTTCCGCCTTAGCGGTGGGCGCCGTTCGGGGAAGATGGATAAAAAAGGCTCTTTCCCTAGTCGCTGCCCTTTGTCTTCTGGGGGGCGGGGCTGTCCTGTGCTGGATCTTTTTCCCTTGGTCGGCGGGGGGGGTATTCCTGCTGGTTTGGGGGGCCCTGTACTTCCTTTCCCCCCCCACTCCCAGGGCGTCCCGCTAGCCGCCCCGGGGTAGGGGGTAGGGGCTAGGAAGACACAACGGATTCAAAGTCTTCTTCCCACCCTTCCGCCCCCGCTCGGAAGAGCAGTAAATCCAGCAGACTTCCCTTTGAGACCAACTTGGCCAGTTTTTCAGCGTAAGTTTCGGGGGTGTACCCCTGGGACTTGAGCTTACGTGCGGCCCAAGGGTCGCAGTCCAATTGCCGCCACTTCGCCGCTTCCTGGGGGGCGAAACCATTCTTTTCCCACAAGGGGACAAGGTGAAAATCCAGAGCGAAACCGCAATCGGCCCAACGCTTGGCCCGCTCCGGGGAATAACCTAATATGGCACAAACAAAAGCCAAAGAAGGGGGGAATTCAGCCCAACGCCTTGCCCCTTGGGGGGTGAAACGATAGGAATGCCATAATTTCGCTTCCTCTTCGCTGAACCCCGCTTCCGCCCACTCAGGGCCATATTCAAAGGAAAAGATTTCGCCGTCAGGGTTGGCCCCGCCTTCTAGGTCCCTAGGGCCACTAGGCCCAACCCCGCTTTCGCCCCTTAGCCTGTAGTCATCTTTACTCACTGCATTGCACCCCCATTTCTAAAATCGCTTCATTCGTCCTTAAGGTCGATGGGTAAAACTTCCCCTAAGACCTTGTTCTCTTCGATCTCACCATATCTTCTGTACCCCTGAGCCTTTTCCGCATTTTCCACCAACACCCCCCAAAGAAGCCGTTTGTTTGGTGGTCCCCAGATGACCCCGTTCAGCTCTCTTAGAGCTTCAAAATCCCCCTTAGTAGGGTAATCGGTATAGCCATCCGTGTAGACGATCAGTAAATCCCACTTGACCTTTCGCTTCTTCGCCACCCTAGCAACTTCCAGGAGAACTTCTTTCATGGAAGTTCCCCCACCCCCTGATAGGGCTATCTTGCGCCCCCCCCGGGAACGGAAGACATGACGATCACCCGACGAGCACTCTTCCGCTGGCTCAGGGAGAGAGGAAGAAGAGGTAGCGAAAAGGTCTCTTAACTTGATGCGCTCCCCGGGAATTCCCAGAAGATAATCCTCTAATCCCACATCCCCGCAGAAGATGTCCAGGACCCCACCCTGACTACTCCGCAGAATTGCACCGATTTCTTCAAGCACTTGGCTCAATTCCCTTTCCCCCATGCTCCCCGAAGTGTCTACTATCAAACCCACCCGTACCGTACGGCCGATTTGACCGGGCACCACTGGGGTCTTCTTGCCCTTGCTTACCCCCCCGGTGTACCGAGTAAGTCGCTCTCTGATTGCTTTTTGGATGACCGTTTCAGGATAATTGACCCGCTGATAGGTCGTTAAAGCGCCCCCTCTTACCTTCCCTTTCACGGCTTCGCGCATTACTTGCCGGAGCTTTCTTTTCCAATTTATCTTGCTTCCCCCTTCCTCCTCTTGTAGAGAAGGAAGAGAACGAACTAGCCCGCCTGGCAGGAACCCCCTAGCCTTCTCCACCCCACCCATTTCCTTTGCACGCTGCGCCGCCATGTTGCGTACTTGTTCCCGCACCCACTCCCATCTTTCCTTGTACTTTGCCACAAGGTCTTCCTTTTCCACACCCCCATGCGCAGATGGGGTCGCATCCGTGCCTTCCTGCTGACCACCAGAAGCGCCCGCCCCTGTTCTCTGCTCTTCACGGAACTGTCTAAGGCCGGTAACCGCACCCAAAAGGTCGTGTATGTCCTCTGTGGTGAGCTCTTCTCTATCGATGGCATCCCCCCGCTTTTCCCGGGCCCTTTTGCAAAATTCCTTTGCCCAAGGAGTAAGGTCGTGGACAGTGATACCCCCTTCCGAAGCAGACTCACCCCCCTGGGCAGAGCCACCCCCTTGGACAGAGCTACCCCCCTGGGCAGAGCTGTCCCCTTGAGCAAAACTGTCCCCCTGAGCAGAGCTGTCCCCCTGGGCAGAGTCACCCCCTTGGACAGAGCTACCCCCCTGAGCCGGGACACCCCTGCCTTCCCTTTTAGGTCCCTTAACCCCCCTGATAAGAGCAGAAGAGGCATTCTTTTTGCCAGAAGAAAGTATCTTTTGGACAGCCTCTTTGTTTAAGGCTTTACTCAGTAAATCCCACTCTTCTGAGCCCCAAAAATCTTTCTCCCTCTCCAACAAAAGTTGCGTATAAAAAAGAGTCACAAGGGACGGGCGGCTTGATGCAAAATCCCTGAATTCTTCGAAGTCCAGATTATATCTATGGATGAATCGTCCTAAAGTGCACCCTGATGCAGCCAAGGACGTCCGCGCTAAATTGATAGCTTGTTGGGACAAGGCCTCAGAGCACAGGCGTAAAGCGAAGTCAAAAGTCGCTTCGGGCTGGTTCTTGTACGAAATCACTTCAGAATAAGAAGGTCTTAAATGCCGTTCCATATAAGCGGACATCTCAAAGACGTCGGCGTTGACTTCCACATCACAAGACACACCGAAGAGAGAATACAAATAAGAATAAGTCTGGGGATCCAATCGCTCTTTTAACTCACCGGAAAAACCGAAAATGTCCATATAGTCGAAGTGCTCATTGAGAACATGAAGAGCTTCGTGGAGAAGAAGAAGAGACAACCCCCCCTGAGCCCCAGCAAACAGCACCCCGGGACTGTTTTTAAGTATCTTCTGGTACAGCAATTCAACCAACTCATCATCTTCTGGGTACATTCTCTCTTTTTCTTCTGGAGACGTTCCAGTTTCCCCCGAACGGTCCCCAAACAGTGCCTTCAGACAGCACGATTTGAAATCAAAATCCGCTAGGCCTACGCGAGAATATGTCCCCCTCACAAGATTTTCCAAGGCTTGCTGATAGGGGATGGGATCTCGATCGAGATGGACCCCAAAATAACAATAAGAATCTAGAGAGGGAAGTGGGGGGTTCAGCTCCAGAGCAAACGCCACGGAATAAACCAAAAAACCGTGGACCCCCAGGGGGTTAATCACGAGTTTGAAGTCTTGAGAAACCGATGCCAGCGTAGGGGAATGATAATCTAAGCAGAGCTCCAATTCGTTGTACAAAGGGGCCAAGTAGGGGAAAAACCGAAGAACTACTTGCATGGCGTTTTCAACCTGCCTACGAGCAATGTCCTCAACTTGCTGCTTCAGAGCCGGGTCGCCCATCAGTTCCTCAAAACCCACCTTCAATATCTGGCCGGAATCCAAACACAATAAGACTTCCTGGTTACCGCTTAAGGCAGAAAGAATGTTCTTCTGCCCCGCGTGGAACAAATCCAAAGGCTTTTCTCCACTACTCCATTCTGCGCTCTCGAGAACTTCCATAAGAGTTTCCTTGTTCTTTTCCAAATCGCAAAGGTTGAGAGCTAGCTCAAAATTCCCCATAACCCCACCATCTCCGAAGTGGGACAAGCGGCTAGTGGGGACCGATAAAAGTATCCCCTGCTCCCCACCGACACTTTCCCTGACGGAAGCAGATAACTTCTTTCTGCGTTTCGAATCGCCCATCCTTCTATTCCTCCGAAGATCCCCCTAGAAACAAATCAGTAACCAACTTCTTAGTCCCCCCTATCTTCCCAGACAGTTTCCTGAGAGGAGCCAAATCTGCCAACAAAGTCTTACTCATCGATTGTATTGACTGCCCTAGCTCTTTTCCCGTGATCTTATCGCTGGAAGCCAGCCCATTGGACACCCCCAGTAGCAAGATGACGGTCCTGATTGCGTCAGACAGGGAAGTAGTGGAAGGAAGCCCCAATGCTTTGTAGATATCCCTGCGGAATTCATTCAAGACCGACTTGCCCAAACGAACGGAAAGGTCCTGACGCCCAAAATCCCTTTTAAGATCTTTGCTTCGTTCTTTGTCCTTTTGTTGCCCCTTGGAATCCGCCGTACACACCAGAAATTCGCCGCTTTCCAGCCTTTCTAGAATCGCTCCCATCCCACGGAAAACAGAACGCACTTCCTTTATCCGCTCCGTAATTTCTCTTTTTTTCTCTTTGCTTACCCCAGAACCCCTGGGATGCAGGGTCAGGGCCCAACTCAACAGCTCATCCGTTGCATTCGGCTTGCCTAAAATCTCTTTCTTTACTCCCAGGGTAGATATCAGCCCTTCAAGGTTGTTTTTCAACCGTTCCCCAGCCACAGAAACCAGAATCCTTCCCCAAACATGGAAAGAAGAATCCACATCCCAAATTGATACTTTGGGGCCAACCCCAAACAGCGAAGGGTCAGCCAAAATCTTTTCGATAATCCGCTTCCCTTGATTCGACAGGAAAGCGAATTCGCTGGACCGGAAATATTCTCTCCCTATAGTCTGGCCCAAACAACCAACCAAAAGAGCCCCCCTCACAGCAGGGGAAACATCCTTTTGGGCACAAGCTGCATCCAAGCACGGAACATAAGAGAGAGAGCGATAAGTGTCGAAAGGAGTAGCTTGATACAAAGCTCTGTCTATGATTTCGTCTTTCTTTTGGTTTTGGATCAAAGCTCTGTCGGAAGGATTGGACATAACTATGAAAGACTCAGCCCCCACTTCCTTTTTCTTTCCCGCTCCCCCACCTTCCCCCTCTTCCTGATCTAAGTTCCCACCCTCAGTAGATCGTATAGAATCGAACATTTGAGCGTAAAAATCAGCCAAGCTCTTCGAGGCCGTAGCGAAGCTCTCCAAATACCGGGGATCCGTCCAATCCACGGGCTTGGCCAACCTAAGCCTCTCCAGCAACCTCTCTTTGTTAAACCCGGCTTCGCGGGCCAACGAAAAGAGCATTGGATTCACTCTTTCGGGACTTGAAAGACCTAACAATCTAGCTACTTCCTTTCTTCTCCCAGGGTCGCCAAACTCTCTCAAGAAATCAAAAGTAGACGCCAAATAGACCCCGTAAGATCTGTCATCAGCTTCCTCAAAAGAGGCATCTATCAGGCACAACCTATTAACCAAGGTAGGGCTGGCAATTGAATCAGGATTGAGGACGCCGGGTTTATTTGTCGTGATTACTACCTTGAGATCTTTGATGTAGGGGGAATCTCTGAAATCAATCGTCCCAATTCTCTTTTCTTGGACCAGCGTCTGCAATATAACCTGTAGCCGGGGGTCTATAGCAAAGACTTCATCCAACACAAGGATGACCTTGCCGTCGTTCCTTTTCGCTACCTCGATTACTTCTTCCGCAAACTGGGGCAAAGTATTCTTCTGGACGAACAAGCAGTTAGCGTCAAGTAAACGTCTTAAAACCTTTTCCCCATCGATTCTCTCCCTTTCTTCTTCCGCTCTTTCTTTACTCACAGCAGCGAAATCCCCCTCAACTATTTCCTTCACCTTCCTCTCTACTTTAGGAGCAACCCGTTGTTCTGCTTCCAACACGCTTTCCGGGATAACCATGCCCGTCAGTCCTACAGAGTCTGCAATTTGCTCCAACTGGAGCTCACAGACTCCGTACCCGATTATTTCCCCGAATTGCCGAATCATCTCCGTTTTGCCTTGACCGGGGGGGGATATAAGGGCTATGGGGAAGCCATGTTCCCCTAAATCAGGGTTATAAGCCGAAAAAGCGATAGCCAAAGCCTGAAAAATTAAGTCGTTAAGCTTGACCACGTCCCCCCGGCTAGCAACAAACAGGTTGGGGGAACTGAATTCACCCCGAATACTCCTACAGCAAAGAAGAACAAAATCCGCAAAATCACCTGGGAAGTCTTCGGAAGAAGAAATGCCAGCAGGGAAACGTGTAGCTACCTCTTTAGCCATCTTCGCTACTTCCCCTTTGCTCTTACGCCGATGTTTCATCTCTTCTTCAGCGGCAGAGAATAGGAGAGAACAAATCTGCTTAGTGGCTTGTGGTGATAAATCCAGGTCTTGCCCCTCATAAACTGAGGGAAGCGATTCAAGGGTCCCGGGGACTGAAAAGCCAAGCTCATTCTCAACGCTCTCCGACAATAAAGAACCCCCCCAGGAAGCCGAACTTCCCTTATCCCCCACACTACTCAGATTCGCTCTTCTTCTTCTGCTATCTCCCACATCTATCCCCCTTATTCCTCATGTCTACTCTTCCTACCCCTCTTTGCCTTTTCCTCTTCTTCTTTCTGCTTTTTATTGTTTTCGAGGGCTCTCAATCGAGGGCTCCCAAAAAGAAGTTAATCAAATTTTCGGCCAACGCAGTTTCTAACAAACCACCAATGGCTGCATTGCGTACCCTAGGGGAGAAGCCGTAATACAGGGAAGTGGCGAACACATTTGCGGTGGCGTAGAGAGCTCGTAGAGAGTGGAAGGGGGACATCCGTTCCCCACCCCCCGTAGCCTCAGAAAAGCTCCTCTGAAACAAGGTCTTTAGGGAAATTACTGAATTGCCAACGAGAACCCCCTTCGCCCCAGCCTCATCCAGGTAACGAGCAATTAAAACCCTAGCCAGCTGGGAACAAACCTTCCACCGATGAGACGAATAGTCTATCTTAGTAGAAAGGATTTTCTGCTTCTGGGCGAATCCTTCTTCTCCATACTTCTCGACTAATAAGGCATGTAACGGTGAGCGCTTAAGCTTCAGGAATTCATGTCGTTTCCTTAAAAACTCCAAGCGGACAGCGGGAAGATTCGAAAAATCGGCTTTCGGATCATAGAAATCCAAGTCCACAACACAAATTCGGTTCTGTAGGGCTGCCCCCCCTACAAAGTCATCTATAGCCCCACCTTTCCTAGAATTGGCCGTTCCGATTATGACCAAATTGTCAGGCAAAGGAAGCTGCTTAAACCTCCGTTTCAAAATCAGGTTAGCCAACGCAGACAAGGTTTCCGCGTCAGCCTTATCAAATTCATCCAAAATCAAAGCTACTCCTACTCCACCTTTCTCCTTTATTTTCTCCGAAGCCAAAAATAATTCGAACAAATAGTCAGGAATCATCCGTATATCAATATCCCTTCCCCCCGTCAAAGCATGAAAAGTCTCCACTTTTTCCCTAACCATGCTTGATGGCAAAGAAAAGGCCCTGGCTAAAGAATCAAATTCCTCTTGGGTGTCCACGACCATAAAGCGGCCAGCCACAGAACCAATATCCTGAGCCTGCAACCTTAACACTATCGGGTAGTAGCCCAGAGCCCGGGCTGCTTGCTCCAATATCGAGCTCTTGGCTACCCCCGTTTGCCCTACCACAATGGAATTCAGCACCCCATCTCTATTTCTATAGACATCTCCGATATTGGAGCAAAGAGAAAACAATTGGAGAAAAAGTCCTTGGTAATCTGCCAAGTCTTCAACCCCGTCCAGAAAAGCCAGGGACCTAAACCTGTTTTCTTCGTCTGGGTCCACAATTCCCATCTCCAAAGCTTCGGCCAAAACCCGCCCGAAGCTCTCCGATGTCCTACTCCTGAAGCCTTCGTCTACCAAACTCACTCCTACCTTTTCCTGCACCCCCTCTTCTCCACCCCCACATGCCAAAGACAGCAATTCCTCTCTATTACCCTTCAGCTCCTCTTTCACCGCTCCCTCAGCCGTCGCTTCCATCTCTTCCAAGACTGAAAAGGGAAGGGAGAGAGAAGGGGGGGTCCCTTCCCCCTTATAGGGGGCAAAATCAACGGACCCAATCCCGGCTCCCTGGTGCCGGGGTTGGGTAGATTCGACCCCAAGAGCCACCTCAAACCCCTTGCCTCTTGCTACCCCTTCCCCTACTTGCTCCCTCTTTCTCTTCCTCTTCGAATCCCCCATCTCCTTTTCCCCCTTTTGTCTCTCATTCTAGGCATATTCTAGGCAGAGAAAGTGACAATCCCAAAAACCAAAGAATTCTCTGAACACCCTTTTCGCCGCTTCCCTTCTTGCAGGCTCGCTTCACAATAATCACAGGGGAAAAGAAAGAAAGGAGAGAAGATGCAAGAAGAATATCTCCTACCCCCCCTCACAACGCCCCCTCTCCAGAAGGGGGTCTTGCTCTTTTGCGATCCCCCAAATCCTTGGGCCGAACTGCACACAAGGCACAGGGAAGAAATGAAGAGATTCAAGACATGGCTATCTTTCTGCCGGGGGATCGACCTTATGAGCACCCTATTCGTCGGTAGCGTCTGGTGGTCCCTCCTTTCGAGGTACAACGCCGAAATAAACCAAGCCCTTGCAAAGAACAACATGAGCTCCTTGTCGCAAGTGCTACTTGCTCTTGCGGGACTTACATTCCTTGTGTTCAAGGTCTTCCCCCTGATGACCTTTGAAGAAGATTGGGGGGTCAGCTATCGCGTATTCTGCTCCATCCTGGATGTAGGAATGATATCCCTTTACCCGGTCTTATCTTCCCCCCTAGCCCTAGTAGCCGGGATAGCCGGGCTAATCCCAGCCCTGTTACTCATCATGGGGCCAAGAAGTAATAATCTAAGGCACTGACCTACCCCCCTTCATCGTCCCCCTCATCGCTTTTGGGCCACTGCAAATTCCCCAAGCTCAAATCCAGTAAATTAGCAGGCACTTCAAACTCTCCTATTAGCTCTTCCAGGGCCATTACCACCCCCCCTAACTTACGCAAAGAAATCAAAATCCCTTGGGTAGCGGAAGCCTGTAATAAGAGATACTCTTCCCCCCCTTTTTGTAACTGAATCGTAGCTCCTAATCCCCCATCAGGGTAACGGGAATTGATCAAAACCTTGACCACTGAGACCCCGCCTAACTCCAAAGCCAAAGAAAATAAGTCGAAAAAAGAAGGCTGTTGAACCCCCCCTTCTAATCCCCACAAATCTAACCCCGCCAAACTGACTTCGTCCTCAGACAAAGGGAGGAAAAATAACCGATAAGGCACAGACAGGGGAAAGGGGAGGTGCTCTACTTGCACTTCAATGGAAAGCTCTTGATCCTGAGAAATTGGGGAAATTGGGAACAAAAACACCCCCAAACCCCTTCCCTTTTCGGGTAGCGGGGAAAAATCCAATCGTGGAAAGGCCCTTAGGGTCAAGAACCCCCTACTGCTCAGCAGGCGCATAACCGCAAATCACCCACCGAGCCCCTTCCCGTTTCAGCCACACGACAGCCCTTACTTCCTCACCACAAGGGGGAAGTAAGGGATTGCCTTCTTCATCCACCACAGTGGTGAAATCATAATAGGTGGTCTCCAGTCTCACCCCACGAGCAGTCTCCAATTCTTTCTCGCCTTCCACCAGCGGACAAGGTGAGACCTGAAGAATACGCTCGTCTTTTCGGCCCACAGCTAATTTGCCCCCCAATTCCCGGGCCATCATCACACAGCGCTCAGCTATACGTAACAGTGAATCGACCACGTCCGCTGCGAAAATCATCCTGAGCGCCCCCCAGTCTTCCCTATATAGGGCATTCACGTAGTGTCTCAGCAAACCAAAGTACGCCTTCTCCACCCCAGACATGTCGGTCGCAGAAACCACCATAGGTCCGTCCGTAACCATACCTATCACCCCCTCTATCTTCCATCTTCGTAAATTACGTCCTCTACGCAATACGCCAAATCGCACTCCATGAAAAGAGATTTGGCAATTTTATCTTTTGCCAAATATGCAAGCTCCACCCGCTTTCCCAATTCTCTAAGGGCCCGCATCAGGTGGCGATATATCTTGTCCCCCACCAGTAGCACCACAACTTCATGGTCGCCCTGAATTGCATGGAGTAAGCTGTCCACGCAAATCCTTGCCGTAACAGCGCTTCTCTTCCATCCCCAACTAGCGGAGAAGGGAACCCGCTCCAAACACAATTTAGTCTTAGGAAGGCCAGAAATAGCAGAGAAGAATTTATTGCTGTCGATTACCGTCGCAATAGAAACAGAGTCCTTCGCTCCCAACTCACTCCCAACAACGTCTAAACGCCCCCCTACATCTCCATCTATTCCCTTTTTCTCCAGCCCTCTCCGTTGCAATTCCCTTCCTTTCTCGGAAGAGAAATAAAAAGTCAAATAGTAACGCAATTCCTCCAATTCTCTGTGGCAATTCCCAAAATCCTCAAAGCTACCAGTTAATGAGAAACAATCAGTATTAGTACCATCAATCGTAGATGGCAAATAAGCGCTCTCTTGCCCCACTCTTCGGGTCACGAAGCTCGCAAGCCGGGCTACGCTCAACCTAGCCCTAGGGGAAAAGAAAGACAGAACCCGATTAACTTCCTCGCCGTCAACGTAGACCCTAACCTTCTCGCTTGGGTTGCTCCAAGTTCTATATCGTCCTGTCAATCCCATCGCACTCTCCCATCACACCCACTTCTACACTCCTACTTCTCTCCTTCTCCACTTCCACCCGCCTCGTAGAACATCAATCTTTTGGGCCTCCAGCCATAAGGATTACGATGGAAGTCGACCCTTATGGGGGGGATTTCACTTTCGGGGCAAAGGGGTTTCTGTGTGTCTTCTCGATCCTCCCAATCCCCACTCAGTGGAGAAAGCTCACAAATCACTTCAAGTTTGGCTTCAACCCTATCCCCATTAGCAAAATTGCAAACTAAGCGATACCCGTCTAGGAAATCCACAACCTTAAGGTAGTGAGAAGGAAAAGAAGGGGAATCACTGGCTACTGAGATCAAGAAGTAACGAACCATATCTTCCCCCTTTCCAAGTCCCATAAAACCTACCCAGCATCCACCCACCTGATATGTTCTTCTACGAAAGTACACAATTCGTCCAGCTTCTCCGTGTCAGAAAGGCTGGGGACCCGACAGGAACACGTCCCCACCCAAAGGTAATCCTCATTCTCGAAGAGAAAAAGGTAATAAGTGGTGAGGATGACCATCTGCCCCCCTTCAGGGCCTTGCCCCAAAGCGAAACGTAATGTTTCAGCGGGCCACCCTTCTTCTCCACCCAGCCGAACCGTACCCCGGTATTCTTCCTGCAATACCCTTACCCCCCCACGAGAAAGATTTTCCCGCTCCCCTACCAAGAAGCTGGAAAGAGAAGGATCCAAGGAAGAAGCTCCTTGCCTAAGGGCTTCGGAGCTAAAGAATTTGGACAATCCGACCCTTTCAGCAGCGTTCTTTCCCAGACGAAGAAAAGTGATCCCAGCGTCGCCCCCGGGGGAAATCATTGCCACCTGGAATGACACTATATCATTATCTCTGAGCTTTTCCCGCTCTTCCTCACTCACACGCTCGGCTAACAGATCACGCCACCCATCAACCAGCGGAAGAGTGATTACCTTCTTCTCTGTTCCCCCTTCGGGGGTTGATTCTCTTTCCTTCCCCCCCACCTTTCCCCAAACACGGAACAAAAAAAGGTAAGCGAAAGACCCAAGTAAGATGAGTAAAACCCCTAGCAAAGCCGCAAACCACTTAACCTTGTTCTTCTTCTCAGCATTCACTTCTTCCTACGCTCCTTTTCTCCTAGTCGCTCCTATTTGCTCTCCTATTCGCTCTTCCAATCGCAGTAGAACGACGCTAGATCCCCATGCTCAGGACAGGAAAAAAGGGAATAATCAAGGCTACCGGGCGTTTTCATCTTCTCAAAATCCACTATGTATAGTTTCCCTGAGAAAGGGCAACGAAAGTAATCGCCTGCAGTTTCGTCCACGTTTAGGAGATCCGCAAGCGCTTGGGGTGGGGTTCCCGTAGAAGCTTCGTAGCGCACACACAACCCAAAGAGACCGCATAAGCGAGCAAAGCACTCTTCTACCTCTTCTTTGCCCCCAACTTCGTAAGCCCCCATCTTCCCTTTGACGCTACCTTTCCCCTTACTACACCCTGCCAGAACCAGCAAAGAAAGCCCAAAAACCAAGACGCCCAACCAAAGCCACTTTCCCCTTCCCCCCCTACACCGCCAAGAAGCCCCAAAACTCAATGCCTACACCCCCTTTCATTTACCTTCACCTTCAGATCTTCCCCGATCAAGTAAAAGGGAAATCAAAGCACCAAAGGCGAGATTGGGGGATAAGTAAGCCGTTTCGTTACGAATTTCCCACCATCTCAGCAATTCTTCCCCCTTTAGCCCCTTCACCACTTCCCCCCTTTCAACGCTCATCGCCCTGTCCTTCAAGCTCCCCCAGAGCAACCCATGGAAATATTCCCTTGCCCGATCCCACTTATCTTCGTCGCTACTCTGCACCCAAGACAACCCCTGTTGTACTTGACGCAACAAAGCCCCCGCTTCTTCAGCTTCCACTACCCCCTTCCCAAATATGACTTCCAACCGCCCTTCCCCAACATCTTCACGCCCGTCTACGCCCCTTTCTTCCTTTCCTTCACATTCGCTTCCCCAACAAGGGAAAACCAAACAGCGGGAAAGGACAGTGTCAGGTAAGGCATTGCGAGAAGACAGAAACAGAAGAAACTGGGTGAGCCTAGGTGGGGATTCGAAGAGCTTGAGGAAGCTGTGCCAAACAGGGGGGGCAATCAAGGGGTCTTCCAAGCACACCACCCGCAAAACCCCAGGAAAAGCCGCCTGAGAAAGGGAAGCCCGCAGATCTCGCAGGACCGCCACAGACACATTGTGCGGAAGGGAAAACACCACTACTTCCCTTCCTTCAGCCATAGCCCTGATGCTGTTTTCCAGATAAGACACCACCTTCTGAGCAACCCCTTTTCCAACCCCCAAAAAAGCCGCCGGGGGGAACCGTTCACCATCAGACAGCCCCCGAACTAATCTGTGGACCCACGTTTCCATAACCTTAGCTACAGCGGGGCGTAACCCCCTAATCCCCAAAAAATTTATCCCCCCGCCCAAAGTAGCTAAAGGCTCCCTTTCCGCTTCCGTCCCCCCTTCAATCAATTCTTCGTCCCCAAACTCAACATGCCTAGCAATTAGCTTGACTTCCTTCCCTTCCTCCTCCATAAAATCATCGATTTCAACCCTACCTTCCACCACCAACACCGCTCCTTCTTCCTGCCACACATCGCTATACTCGGAATACACCCCCCCAAAAACCACTATAGGCAACGTTCCGATTTCATCTTCTAGAATCCCGAAGCCCATCAGATGGCCGTGGCGGTCAGGGAAAACCTTCTCCAGCCGCCAAACCCCAACCACGGCAACATTCATCCCGACCAAATTGCGGGTGACAGCACTAGGGGACATGACGCTGCCTGCTTCCCCCTGTCCCCAACCCCTTCCGCACTTGAGCCTTAGGCGGCTCAAGTAGGATAGGGGTTCGCCCAAATACTCTGTCTCCAACCTGCGTTGCTCCCTTGGAGAAGCCCCAGAGCCGAAAATCACCCCTTTCTGGGCCCACCATTCTTCTTGCGACAACACCTTCTCTTTCTCTTCATCTTCTTCCCCCAACAAGGAAACGAGCCCACCATATCCACCCCCCCTACTGGATGTAGCAATCTGCCTAGCCACCGCCAGGACTTCATCTAATTTATCTAACAGCGCCCCCCGCTCAATCCCCAGCGAATCCAGGGCACCCGAGCAGACCAAGGGAAATAAAACGCTACGTTTCAGGTAAGGAGCACAGCGCTTCACGAAATCCCTCAGATCAGAAAAAGGACCATTCTTTTCCCTTTCCCTAAGAATGGGTGCCACAGTCTTTTCCCCCACCCCCTTGATGCAGGAAAGCCCATAAAGCACCCCCTTGTCCTCATGGGGGATAAACCCCAATTCACTCAAATTGATGTCAGGGGGGCTGACGACAAATCCTTCCCTTCTGGCCTCTTTGACACATGCCAAGAGCCGCTGACTGTTATGCTCATAGCTATTGAGCAAGCAAGAGATGTACACGTTGGGGTAGTGGGCTTTCAGGAAAGCCGTGCGGTATGTCAGCAAAGCATACGCCACAGCATGGGACCTGTTGAATCCATACCCCCCAAATTTCTCCATCTGATCCCACAACCTACGGGCCATATCTTCACCTACACGGGGAACTGCTCCTTCGAACCACTTTTCCCTTAGCCGAGCCATTATCTCAGGACGCTTCTTTCCCACTGCTTTTCTCAACTCATCCGCTTCTTCGGGGCTGAACCCGCCGATTTCTTGGGCGATCCTCAGAAGTTGCTCTTGGTAGATAAGCACCCCTTTCGTATCCCCAAGGATGTTCCGCAAAAGGGGGGAAGAGAACGAAGGAAGAACCTTGTGCTGAGACGAATCGATATACACATGATGCAAATTGCTACCCAAAGGCCCCGGTCGATACAGGGCTAGAAGATTAGCCAGCTCCGTAATGGAGCGGGGCTTCGCCTCTGAAATCAGGCTAGTCATGCCTGCGCTCTCCAGCTGGAACACACCCAAAGTCTTGCCCTGAGCTAGCAGATCCCATGTCTGCTGATCGTCACAGTCACCGGAAGACAGATGCTTGCGAGCCTTCTCTTCCTCCGCTTCCCCGTAAAGACGACCCACGGTTTGGAGGACGTCTTCGACTACGTCCACGGTCCGAGAACCCAATAAATCTATCTTCAGGTAACCCAGCTCCTCTAAAAGATACATGTCGTACTGGGTTGCCATATCGCCCCCCGCCCCCCCTGAGCGCATCATGGGGACACAAGAATCTACCAGGGGGGAACCATTCAGCACTACGCCCGCCGCATGGATTGTGTTGTGTCGGGGGATCCCCACCAGCTCCCTGGCCAGCTCAAAGCATTTCCTCTCTTCTTCGCTTATTTCCCTTTCCCCCACTTTCACTTTCTCCAACAGAAGATCGATGGAGCCATCGTAAGAATCGAGCATGTTGCTCAGCCGGGAGCTAAAAGAGAAGCTGTGCCCTAACACCCTTGCCACATCCCTAACCGCCAATTTATCTCTGATCACATCATACGCTCCTATTCTAGCCACACATTCTTCCCCATACTTCTCCCTCAGGTATCCGTAGACTTCATCCCGGCGACGCCGGGAAAAGTCCAAATCGACGTCGGGTAGCTGTTTACGCCCTTCATGCAGGAAACGAGAAAATAGCAGACCATAGCGCAACGGGTCTATCTCAGTCAGGCCCAGCAAAAACGCCAGATACGACCCCCCTACGGACCCGCGCCCAGGGCCCATGGGAATCCCCCTACGGCGGGCCCATTCCACGATATCCCACACCACCAGGAAGTAGTCGGAAAAACCCAAACGCTCTATCACCCTAAGCTCTTCTTGGATACGCTCCTTAATCTCTTTCGGCACCCCGTGGGGGAAACGCTCCTTAACCCTGATCTTAATTAGTGCCCGCAAAACAGCTACGGGGTCATCGTCGTTAACCATCCCTTTAAGTTCATCGGGTGGGGTGAAACGGGGGAAACGAGCAGAAAAAAGATCTAATCCATAATCTTGAATCCTATCCGCTATCTCTCCACTGACCCGCAACACGCTTTCGTCGGTGTCAGCCTTCACCCTTTCCCACATTTCGTCCGGGGACGCCAAGTGAAATAAGGACGTAGGAAAGGCCTTGACTTCTTCCACTCTCTTTTTTGTCCCCACCGCTATAACCACCTTCTGGAGAAGGGCTTGGTCTTGGGTCAGATAATGGGTATCGTTGGTCAACACCATGGGGATCCCGTAACGAGCTGACAGCGATTCAAGGGCAAGCCAAGCTTTTTTCTGCTCAGGCAAATTGTGGTTCTGAACCTCCAAGTAAAGATAATCGCGCCCATAAATGTCCAGCAACAATTCCAAGTTCTCGCATATCTTCTCTTCCTTCCCTTCCCCCCCTACCTGCGAAGGGGAAAGGGGAGAAAAAAGGCATCCTGAAAGGCAAATCACCCCCTCTTTGAAGGCATCCAGCCACTCGAGCTTAACCAAAGGCTTTTGCCTAAACCCCTGGCCATAAGAAAGAGTGGAAAGGACACACAGATTCCGAAACCCCTGAGCATCTTCCGCCAAAAGGGTAAGATGGGGAAATTTAACACACCCCCATTCCCGATCATCCAAGTAGACCTCTAAGCCCAAGATAGGCTTAATGCCAGCTTCTCTAGCCGCTTTAAGAAATAGTGGGGCCCCGCAAAGATTTCCGTGGTCAGTCAAAGCTATGGCCCTATAGCCTAACTCTGTAGCCCGAAGGACCAAGTCAATGGGGGAAACAACCCCGTCGAAGAAGGAGAAAAAAGAATGATTGTGAAGGTGAACGAAGTCCACACTCTCACCCCCTTAACTTTGTGACAAACTCCACGACAAACCAACTAGCGGCCCGCATAGCACGGGACAGGAACCCCAATCCTAGGACTTGAGCGAAAGACGGAGCAAACAAAGACAAAAGCAACAACGTTAACCCCACAAAACAAAACAGCTGGATCAGCAATCTCAGCCATGACACGGGGACCCCTTCTCGGGCGACGACCAAAACAGGTGGGGGGGTCTCCACTCTCACCCTCAAAGGCTCATTTTGCAACTGGGCAAATTCCGCAATCAGGTCAGACAGGGTGAATCGCTGGTAAGGGGCCCCCATCAACTCATCTAAGCTCTCCGACGCCAACACATCATGCACCTTCACCCCTACCCCTTCTGCTGGCTCTTCGAGCGCTCCCTCAGAAGGGGGGGTATCCAAGGCAAAGTCGCTCTCTCCTTCTTCGCCCCCTAGAAGGCTTACCCCTAACAGCGATTCCAGCTCTCTCCACTCATCCACACTATCCATCAGCTGATCTTCGCTGACGATCCGCACTTCCCATGCACTCTCTGCCCCCCCTAAGCCCCCGAACAAGTTGACCACTGTTTGCTCGGAAGGCATCAGGAAATCGGACTGCGAAAGGCCTTCTTCAGGTGGGGGATCTTGGGGGGTAGGAGAAGAAGAGCCCCCCGGGATTTCACTCGGACCCAAGCTTTCCATAATCACTTCCTCTCTCACCCCACTCTCTTTGAGTATTCTTCGGGATGGGAAGCTTTGGAAAAAGCGCTTTCCCCCTTTTGTAGGGCCCACTCCCACTCACGAACTTGCGCTTCGGTAGCCACGGCAGACGAACCCCACCTTCGGTGGCAATCATCCAGCCACGAGCGGGAAATCCGGACACCGGTAAAGCGGAAGGGGTTGAGATAAAACTGAGTAGGGGAAACCCCTCTCTTTTCCAGGTAGGAGAGAATCCGGCGAAGGTAGGCGTAATTGTACCCCGGCAGCACCGTGGTGCGAAAGACGACTTCCCCTTCCCAGTCCCAGGAAGCCAACAAATCTATGGAATTCCGCACGTTTCTCACAAGTTCCCCGTCGATACCCCCACAGACCCACGAGAATTCACCGGGGTTGGCCGGATCAGCTTTGACATCCATCCTAATCCCATCCACCAGCTGATCACGAAGAAGGACCTTAAGGACATCCGGACGTGAGCCATTGGTGTCCAACAACACCTTAAGCCCAGGAAACTCCTCTCTGATTTTCAGCGCTACCTTGGCACACAAATCCCCCCAGAGCGTGGGCTCACCCCCTGAGAGAACAACCCCATCCACCCATTCATTGACACGGGCCAACTCACCCCAAATTAAGTCTAGATCGTGGGCCAAACCCAGCTGTTCGTCTTGGTCCACAGTAAAGGAGAGAAGAGCGGGATTATGACACCACGGGCAACGAAAATTGCAACCACGGAAAAACACGACCATACAACCCCCGCCCTTCCACTCTAAGGCGGAATAGGGAATCACCCCACCCACTGGCTTTAATATCTTCCTTTCGTTTCCACTCATTCCCATCCCCCCTTTACCCACGACCAGAAGGGAAAGGTGCCAGCCTGACTACCCAACCTTCAAAAGGGGACGACGCCGCTTCAGCGCCTTCTTCCCCTTTTCTCTCTGCGCCACCAAAGACTTTCTCCCAAGCTTCCGCTACAGCTTTCCCGACGACGACGGGGATAGCCGTGTTCTCGCAGATAGCCCTTATCCGCTCCCAAGCTTCCCCGCACCCCTGCATTATCGTGCTGGGCTCCACCAACAATTCCCGACGGACTTTATCCCAGCGGGAAGGGACCCCAAACACTAGAAAGGGCATAAGGCCGGGATGCTCCCGGGCCACTTTGGCGATCACCAACGGCCATATCACGTGGATGACCTTCCCCAACTCAGGGTCTTCTTTCGTTTTCGCCCTGATTCCCCCATCAAATCCCAACCCACTTTCACCCTTCCCCGGGGAA
>Ga0272449_1001365_pt1 | contig 25260 bp, 17 predicted proteins | sample YNPCB0241_FD_198679 | JGI IMG/M metagenome (GOLD analysis project Ga0272449, IMG submission 198679) | Hot spring sediment microbial communities from Yellowstone National Park, WY, United States - YNP-CB-024-1 | ecosystem: Environmental > Aquatic > Thermal springs > Hot (42-90C) > Sediment... | reverse complement strand
TAGCGCCAACCACTGGTGGTGAGTCTTCTAGCACATCTGGCACAGAGGTGGAACCCAACAACTCAATGAGCACTGCCCAGCGTCTGACTGGTCCAACGACCCTCACAGGGAAGATCTCAAGTAGGTCGGACATAGATGTATTCCGCATTGATTTGCCTTCGGGGAAGACGCTTCAGGTAACGATGCAACCTCCGTCCACAAAGGACTACGACCTTGCAGCGTATGATGCGTCTGGCTCGCTATTGACTTCAAGCGAAAACGACACAGGGGTCCTGGAGCGCATCACAGTGCAAGGGCCATCCTCTGGCACTTTAGCGGTCTATGTGGTGGTATATGGTTACAACGGGGCTTATTCAACCAGTGCCTCCTACACGCTGACTGCTACATGGTAGGCATCGCCATTTTAGCTTTTACTTTGGCTGAGATACCGATCAAAAATCTCAAAAGCTTGATGAAGACTCGAATTTAGCGCTAATCCATCGAGGGCTATTCGTTGGGAACTTTCGATTTTAGAGACATGAACGGCGAGTGAAAGGTGCTTGCCTCTAAGCGCAGAGAAGAACCTTGGATGTTATCTCCTGGAGACCTGCGGTAAGCCTTGCGTCGTTAGCGCACAGAAGGAGTGGTATTTTGTATCGGTGTAAAAAGGGGCGACTCCGCTCGATACCTGGTCGCCCTTGAAACCGTTGCATCTTGTGGGTCCTTTTTATAGCCTAGTCATAGCATGCAGTGCCATAACATTTCGGTTCGAGCAACTAGCCTGAAGTAAGAAATGCTTCAGTCCTGAGACATTGTCCTTGCGACCGGAAGTGTGTTTCTGCTCACCAGTCGGCACGCAAAAGACGCGCTAGAGCAAACATTTAACCCATGGCTTGATCATGCACTTCTTGTGGCGGTAAAGCGCTGGCGCCTGTGAGCGCACCACTTGGGGTTTTTGTCGGGCCTCGGTTAGCTCAACTCTCGGATGCAGGATCGTGATAGCAGTCAGCCCAGCGACAAGTTTTCATTGACAACGCATGGGGATCGCCGTAATATTAGTTGTTACCTTGTCTCGAACCAAACGGAGGAAACATGGATGTTTTGAGAGGCATCAAGAAGATCGAAGAACTTGACATTGAAGGGAGGAGGGTGTTTATAAGGGTGGATTTCAACTGCCCTCTTACACCAGAAGGAAGGGTTGCGGATGACACGAGGATAGTCGCTGCGCTCCCTACGATAAAGTATGCGATAGAACAAGGGGCGAAGGTCGTGCTCGCATCGCATCTTGGAAGACCAAAAGGGAAAAGGGTTCCACAACTTAGCATGGCTCCCGTTGGTGAAAGGCTTGCAGAACTTCTGGACAAAGAGGTCTTCATGCCAGAAGACTGCATCGGGGACGGGCCAAAGAAACTTGTAATGGAAAGGGTGGAAGGGGATGTGATACTGTTAGAAAACCTTAGGTTCTACCCAGAAGAAGAGGCGAACGATGATGCATTTGCCCAGAAACTCGCCTCGCTTGCGGATGTCTATGTGAACGATGCGTTTGGTGCTGCGCACAGGGCTCATGCATCTGTTGCAGCCATAGCAAAACACTTCGTTCAGAAAGGCGCTGGGATGCTCATGTGGAAGGAGTTGTCCATCCTAGGGAAACTCTTGAGCGCCCCCGAACAGCCTTTTGTCGTGGTTGCTGGGGGGGCGAAGGTTGCTGACAAGATTGGGGTTCTATCGAATCTTCTGGGCAAGGTGAACAAAATCCTCATAGGCGGGGCGATGGCGAACACATTCCTCGCTGCGCTCGGCTACAAGATAGGAAAATCGAAGTTCGAACCTGACAAGCTCGATGTGGCAAAGAACCTTTTGACAAAGGCTAAGGGGAGGGAGGTGGAAATCGTCCTTCCCACTGATGTCGTAGTTGCAACCGAGGCAACCGAGCAGGCAGCGATTGATATAGTAAAGGTGGATAGTGTGCCGGAAGAGACAATGATCCTTGACATAGGTCCCGAGACCGCCCAGCACTATGCGAACATCATAACTGGAACGAAACTTGGCGAGGGTGCAAAGACGGTGTTCTGGAACGGTCCTATGGGTATGTTCGAGATCCCTGCATTTGCATCTGGCACAGAGACAGTGGGCAAGGCAATCTCTCGGTCTAGCGCTCTTACGGTGGTGGGTGGTGGCGACACTGTTTCCGCAGTGGGCAAGATGGGTCTTAGACCCTTCTTTACGCATGTCTCCACTGGTGGAGGCGCTTCGCTCGAGTTCCTCGAGGGGCGTGAACTGCCAGGGGTCGAGGCTTTGCGTGTAATCTGAGGCGCTAAATGAGAAGACCGCTTATCGCTGGAAACTGGAAGATGCATCTTGATGCCTCCTCCGCCCAAAGGCTTGCCCGCGATGTGGTATCGAAGACCTCAAGATTCAGGCACTGCGACATCGTGCTTTTGCCCGCATTCCCATTGATACCCCTTGTGGCAAGGGTTGTGGCTGGGTCTCATGTCGCTGTTGGGGCGCAGGACCTAAGCCCAGAAGAAGAAGGGGCGTTCACAGGGGATGTAAGTGCAAAGATGCTTTTGAGCGTTGACTGCACCCATGTAGTTATCGGGCACTCGGAAAGGCGGGAATACCACCTTGAAACAGATGAACTAGTGTCAAGAAAGGTTCGAAGGGCACTAATGGCGGGGCTTATTCCTATCGTGTGCGTTGGCGAAAAACTTCAGGAAAGGGAGGCTCAAAAGACCCTCGAAAGGGTTGAAAGGCAGGTCACAGTGGCGCTAAGCGGGGTTGAAGAAAAGGATGTGCCCAAAGTCGTAATAGCATACGAGCCTGTGTGGGCAATCGGCACAGGACGCACAGCCACTCCAGCACAAGCAGAAGAGGTGCATGAGTTCATAAGGGGGCTTTTGTCCAGGCTTTATTCGTATTCTGTTGCACAGGAAACACGGATCATATACGGCGGAAGCGTGAAGCCTGATAATATAAAGGCTTTGATGGCAGAAAAGGACATTGATGGGGCTTTGGTTGGCGGTGCAAGCCTTGACGCTGATGGCTTTGCATCCATAGTTGCATACAAGGAGTAGGCAGATGGATATCTTGTATGGCTTGTTAGTTGCATTCTTCATTCTTGTGAACATCCTTTTGATCGTGGTGATTTTGCTTCAACCAGGCAAAAGCGGTGGAGGGCTTGGCGCTTTAGGTGGTGGTTCTGCTGCTTCCGTGTTTGGAGGTAGGGGAACAGCGACATTCCTTAGCAAGACCACAGGCGTTCTTGCTGCAATCTTTTTCGTTTTGTCAGTTGCCATTGCGCTTACAAGGTCGGAGTCGAGCGTAGTAAGCGATGTTAGCAAGACCCCAGTCCAGACCCAGTCAGCGCCGTCTGAGCCGGAACAGCAAAAATAGAAGATGCTAAAAAAGACCCTGCTTCTTTCCTTCTCGCTGGTAGTTACCACATGTTGCACCTCTAGACAGCACGAAAAGGCGCAAGCGAGGGTCGAAAGGGTGACAAAGGCGGAGCAGGTTGTCGAGGACGAAACCGTTGCTGTAGTCGAAAGACTAAGAAGCAGAAAAATTGCGCTCGATGGGAAAAGGAAAACAGTTCTGGAAGAAGTTCTAAAAAATGAAAAGATGTTTAAGAAGGCGACTCTTCGGACCCTTGAAGAAAGGGGATATGAGTTTTTGTTTTCCACAGAGGAAGGAGAATCGAGGTGGGCAAAGGCACTTTTGAAGTTTCTGGACAGGGTCGAGGACCACGCCCTGAAAAAAGAAAAATACGAGATTCCTAGGATAGAGCAGGCTAAAACGGACATGTTGCTCGCGCTGTCAAACATGCAGTCTCAAAAGGTAAGACTTGCTGGAGACAGGGCGTTCGAAGCGCTTTCAGGTTTTGTGATGGCTAAGGAACCAGTGAGTGCGGAACAGATGACTTCATTGAAGGAAGCGGGCAGGGTTCCATCGTTGAGCCGGCAGGAACTCTCTGGTTTTGAAGCGAAGTTCAATGCGTATCTTGATGCTGTGCAAGAAACATTGCTTTCTCGCGCCAGATTTGAGGTGTGGTGTCAGGTGGCGTTCTTTCGGCTTGTGCTCGATATGAAGTTGTTGAAGATAGCGCATCCTTTCAAAGCGGACAAAGACCCAGGAAAGGCGGATGTCATTTATCTGGACGAGCTTGTGAAGATGTTCGGGGAGTTTGCAAAGGACCCTGATGCGTTTATTTCAGACCTGCCCCCCAAGCATCCGTATTACTGGGCACTCATCGAGGCGCTAAAAAGATACAAGAAGATTGAAGCGGATGGCGGGTTCACTCAGGTGCATTTTACTTCCAAACTGAAAAAGGGGGCGAGGGGGGGCGCTGTGCTTGAACTGAGGCAGAGGCTATTGCAGGAAGGATATGATGTGGGCGATGTGTCGAAACCTTTGTTCGATGATGCGCTGGAAAAAGCGTTGAAACACTATCAGGAGACGCACGGGTTCGACCCAACTGGCATTCTGGAAGAAAAACATGCTCGCTCGCTCAATGTAAGCATTGCGAAACGAATACAACAGATAGAGCTCGGGCTTCAGAGGTGGAGGGAAAGCGAGGTTGATCCTGCGCAACCATTCTATCTTCGGGTGAACATACCAGAGTTCAAACTGGAGGTGTGGGAGGATGGGAAACTTCTAAGAAAACACAAGGTGGTTGTCGGGAACAACAACTGGGACAAAGACCCAGACGCAAGGGTAGAGGGCAGGATAAACAGAACAAAGATTTTTTCCGCATTGCTGAAGCAAGTAGTACTGAATCCAAGGTGGTATGTGCCAGCAAGGATCAGAAGGCTCGAACTGGATTACGAAGTGCTGAATGAACCTGATTATCTGGAAAAGAAGAAGTTCAAGGTAAAGGTGCTCCCTGATGGCACGGAAGAGATATATCAGGAATCAGGAGACGACAATGCCCTGGGGAGGGTGAAGTTTGTATTCCCGAATCCTTACGGGATCTTCATGCACGATACGAACCAGAAGGAGTTTTTCAAGCAAGAGATAAGGGCTTTTTCGCATGGGTGCATAAGGCTCGAGAACCCGATTGAACTTGCATATATCATCCTTGAAAAGTGCGCTTCCATGAGCAGGGAGCAGGTTCAAAGCCTTTTAGCCACAGAAAAGGTGCACGAGATTGACCTAAAAACCTTCGTGCCCATATATGTGGAATACAACACGGTTGGGATTGACGAGGATGGACATGTCGAGTTCTACTCGGATGTGTATCAGTATGACAAAGATTTCTTTGAAGGGAAGATACCGTATTCCGAGGAGGAACTGAAACTTTTGATGAGGAAGATCCCAAGGATTGACTGATGGATGAGAAGGAAAGGCTTCATCCCAAAGAGGTATCGGTGTTTGTGGACGAGGATGGAAGTATCACATTTTCCGATTTGCCTGCGGATCTGGCTGAGGTTGCAAAGGCTATTGAAAGGGAGGTTTGTATGGTAAGGCGCGAGATAACGCCTGTGCGTATGGAGGATGGGTGTGTGGTAATGCTAGACCAGCGGCTTTTGCCTGAAAGGGAGGAATATGTGGTTTTGAGGAGTGCAAGCGAGGTTGCACAGGCGATAAAAGACATGGTGGTTCGGGGGGCACCTGCGATAGGGATTTCTGCTGGGATGGGGGTTGCGGTGGATGCGCTCAAAGCGCAAGACGACGAGCACATGGATAGGCTGATTATGGATGCGTGCGAGTGCCTTGTGAAGGCAAGACCGACCGCAGTAAATCTTAGGTGGGCAGTGGAAAGGATGAAAAAGGTGTATGAGGGTGCAAAGGGGATGGGGCTTAGTCTGACAAAGAAAAAAGAGGTTCTTATTGCAGAGGCAAACCTGATACTGGAAGAGGACATAGCCATGAATAGGGAGATTGGGAGGCACGGGGCTAGCCTGATCCCTGATGGCGCAACCGTGATGACGCACTGTAACGCTGGCGCACTTGCAACAGGAGGATATGGCACTGCGCTTGGGGTGATAAGGGGGTGTGTGGAGGCAGGGAAAAAGATAAAGGTTTTTGCTTGCGAGACAAGACCTTATCTTCAGGGGGCAAGGCTTACTGCGTGGGAACTTATGCATGACGGCATTGATGTCACATTGATATGCGATTCTGCGGGTGGCTACTTGATGTCAAGGGGCGAGATTTCATGCGTCGTGGTCGGTGCAGACAGGATAGCACGGAATGGGGATGTAGCCAATAAGATAGGAACTTATACCCACGCAGTGCTCGCACACAGGCACGGGGTCCCATTCTATGTGGCAGCGCCATCAAGCACGCTCGATCCGCAAACAGAAAGCGGGGCACAGATACCAATAGAAGAAAGAGGGCAGGAAGAGGTTACGCATTTCAGGGGTCAGAGGGTTGCACCAGAAGGGGTCAGGGCTAGAAATCCTGCGTTCGATGTGACCCCGTGGCAACTCATCACTGCGATAATAACGGAAAAAGGCGTTTTTCGACCAAAAGAAAAAGGCTTTGAGTTCTGAGGGTTTCAAACATCTGTTATTTGCGCTGTTTTTAAAGTGCGTGCGCTGGTTTTTGAGAGACCTTGATAGTCTTCAGTAAATCACGCAAGGAATCCCAAAACGCACGCTCAGGGAATTTCACGGTTCGGATTACAGCCACGCTGGACCCTGCCTCTAGCATTCCAAAGAACCCAGCTGTCGCCCAGAAATGTAGGTAACTTATAACACCCCCATACAGAAGAGGTCTTCCATCTCGCGTGAAGGCATAGCATTGGTGTCAGTTTTCGTCCGAAAGATTTGTGGACTTTTTGCGGGGTCCGGACATTATATGTCCTCTGTTTGATTTGCCCGAACGAGGAACGGCGGCAGTACACCCAAAGCCTGAGATTATTGCGTGTTCCTTAGCCATGGTATCGAGCGGAGTGCGTTGAGCGTCGCCTGGCTTTACTGTGCGAATATCCGACCGAAAACCCCATAACAGTCGCCGTCTTGCCACTCACTCTGCCACACTACCGCAAACCCACCATTACGAAGCGAAATGACGGATGGAGCCGATTGCGAATCCGCCGTCCTTATGTTTACCCTAAACTCAGTGCCAACCTTGTTTCCATGGGCATCAAACCTCTGACCATAGACACCATCAGACCAGCCATCCTGCCACTCGCTTTGCCATACCACCACAAACCCACCATTGGAAAGTGCGCTGACAGACGGAGCATATTGGCTACCTGTTGTCCATGTGTTCACCTGAAATTCAGGACCCACTTTCTTTCCGTTTGAATCAAATTTTTGACCATAGACGCCATAATCTGAGCCGTCTTGACCGGTGCGATCGATACATCCGCTACATCCGCTTTGCCACACCACCACAAAGCCACCATCCAGAAGCGCAGTGATCGATGGATTTTCCTGGTGATGAGTGGTCCATGTATTTACCTGAAACTCGGGGCCCACCTTTTCCCCGTTTGAATCAAACCTTTGACCATAGATACCCCAACCTGATTCGTCCTGCTTTGCGCCCAAACCTCCGCTTTGCCACACTACCACGAACCCGCCACCGGTAAACGAGGTGATGGAGGGATTGGTCTGGTCGCCCACGGTCCATGTATTGACCCGAAACTCAGAGCCAATTTTGTTTCCGCTAGCATCAAACCTCTGAGCGAAGACTCCAATCCGTGATGGATCCTCTACAACAAAAACCCGTTGACGACTGTTTTGCTGCCCGTCGGCCCCAATCGGCGTATCATCATATTCGTCGCCTGACCATACCACCACAAACCCACCGTTAGAAAGCAGAGTCACGGACCCAATCCACTGGTTGCCCGTCGTCCATGTGTTGACCCGAAACTCGGAGCCAATCTTGTTTCCCTTGGCATCGAACCTTTGCGCATAAATATCCCAAAACAACCCCCCTGGATGCTCGTAGCTGTTCCACACGACCACGAACCCGCCGTGAGAAAGCGGGGTAACCGCTGGGGCACCCTGTCGATCTGTCGTCCATGTGTTGACCTTGAACTCAGGTCCCACTTTGTTTCCGCTCGAATCAAACCTCTGGCCATAGATACCATCTTCTGAGCCGTCCTGCTGAAAACTTTGCCACACTACCACGAAACCACCATCAGAAAGCGAGGTGATGGATGGATTGAACTGGTCACCCGTGGTCCATGTGTTGACCTGCAGTTCAGGGCGCTTACAGTTTATGCAGTTATCTGTTGTGTCAGTGTTGCCGTTGTCGCACTCCTCTCCAGGGTCCAGAAGCGAACCGTCGCAATCACCGTCAATGCCACAAACAGAACCGCCAGGATGAATTCTTGGATCGCTATCATTGCAATCACCACCATTCACCGCTGTGAACCGCCCGAGTGGTGAACAAAGACACTTCTGTTCAGTTCCGAAGCCATCGCTGTCATTGTCGTAATAGTAAACCTTGCATCCTTGCGCCCCTTCTTCGTCAGTAAGCCCATTGCAGTCGTTATCAATGTTGTCCTCACATATCTCGGGACCCGTGGGAAAGCAGGCTTTTTTGCAGCTCGACACGAGGAGCACCAAACATGGAAAGACTAAGCTGAAAAAGCACTGTGTGAGCATGATCTTACCCTCAAACATGCGAGTCATAGTCTCACATGGCTTGTAGGAAAAATCAATAAACAGTTTCACCCCAAGAGACTTGGCATTTCCAGTCACACTCGTGGTAGGGTGACAAAAGTTCGAAATTCTGGGACGAAACCTACCACTTTCGTTAGTTTCTACAAAGTTTCGCACGAGGCTTTGCTTCGGTCATCTACAAGAGAGGATTGCACTTTAAACTTGGGGGTTTCATCTCGGGCATACTCCAGGGCTGAATGCGTTACACAGGGCATTCGCCGGATGCACCTCGCTAAACTTTGTTGCATATTCATCATTGGGGAGCAAAGTTTTTGGGGACTCGTCCCCTCCCACTTTCGTGCTTCGTTCTGTCTTTCTATAGCAGGCTCAAAAAGTGCTACTCGACCCTGAAGATAAACAATGCCCTGTTTGAAACCACTAACTGCACATTCCTGTATCCTGCGTCCTTGATGGCGTCCTCGATTGCGTCCTCGACAGCGTCTGCATCTTTGGTGGTTCTTATTGTGCCTGCGAACTTTTGCTGGGTCTTCACATTGAACTTGACAGTGCCTATGTCCTTTAGTGCCTCCCTAAGCGCCTTCTGTTTTTCCCTGTCTCCCAGATTCCCAGAGATGACAAAGGTATAGAACCTCCCCTTGCTTACCTGTTCGTGCCAGTATCCAGAAATGTCCTCAAACACCTTTGGGACTGCATCGGAAACCGCTTCTAAAACTGCATCCATCTCGGGATGCCCATACGGGTATCTCCTGCTTTGTCCAGTTGCGCTCGCCAGTAGTTTCGCTGTCGTGGTCTCGTATGCCTTGATAGAGGCGTTTGCCATCACCTGCCCCGAGATACCCGCAGTGAATGTAACATATATGTCAGCCCCAACCAGGGTCGCAATCTCTGCAACAGGGTCTGGCAAAACCCCTGAAAGCGCCTCTGTTGCCTTTGTCATCTCTTGAAGGTTTTTCATGGCTGAAAGGTCTGCAAGGTCATATTTTTGCTGGGTAAAGAAGCTCGCTATGCGGTCAATGATGACTTGCTGTTCTGGGGTAATCTTCTTGCCGTCAGACCCCTCTGGGAGGATCAAGACCACAGGGTTGCCAAGTTGCTCTGCAAGTTCCTGAGCCTTCGCAATCAAGCCTGCTTCTTCCAGCTTCCTTCTAAGCTCCTTCACATTTACTTCTATCACAACATCAATCCGCACCCCGCCCTTTACGAAAACCACATTCAGCACTCGCCCCTTTCTTGCAAGGTCCTTGAACTTTTCCAGAATGGGGCGTGCCTGCTCGATCGCCCTCTTTTCATCGTCAGAACCTGTTAGTTCCTTTGCAGCAAACACAATTGCATCCATCACCGCTGCATCCTTTGCTGCCTCCTGATCCTTGCCCTCGGCGCCGTTCACCCTGTAGCGATTGTAGTTATTATCAAGGACCTCGATGAACTGCACCGTGCTAGCACCTGCCCTTGCGCACCAGAGCGCAAGCATCACACCTACAAAAAGACCTGTTAGATTTTGCCTTTTCATCTTTACCTCCTAAACTTTAGAGTGATTGGATAAGGGTCACAGCCCTTTTCACCGCCTCCTCTTTTGCCATGATCTCCGTATCTGCTAGCCCTGCCTGCCTTTGAGTGGTCTCGAACAAGGTTCCCCTGGGTCCGACCACAGAGACACTTACCTCGACAGGGACTGACACCTTCCCATACACCTCAGCCTTACTTCCAAGGTTTACAGCGCAGTTTATTGTTACCCTTGCATCTCCGTCAACTATCTGTGCGCCCCACCGCCTCGAAGCCCACACCCTGATTGCGTCTTTTATTGCCTCCAAGCCCTTGCCTGACAGTTCAGGCGCAGTAAGGTTCAGTTTTGCATTGAGCCTTGAGGTTGCCCTAAGCGCAAGTACTGCATCGCTCGAGGGGCTTAGCCCTTTGACTATCCATGCCCCCCTGCTCTCGGACACATCGTGCATAAGTGCGACCTTTACAGTTTCTGCTCCAAAAACATCGCCGACTTCCACCTTCCCTTTTCCTTCTGAGTCGGTCGTCAGCACAGAAGGAAGGTCAACAAGCCCCCCTGTAATCGTCCACTGAAACCTCCCATCTCGGATCGGGGTGTTCCCACAAAATACCGAAAATGTCAAAACCCCATCCGACACCTTTCCCTCCACTCTCAGGCAACCCGCGAGTTTCTTTGCCATCTTAGCCAGATCCTTATGCTGCGCCTGCCACTCATGTTTCACTTTCTTTCCAAGTTTTGTGCGCCCCATCGCATCCGCATAATCGAGCGCATCGAGCAAATCCATAAGCAATCCCTGGCTAAACTCACCTGAAGTAAGCGCCTGTGCCGCCCTCTGGGTCGCCTGCGTCAGAGCCTCGAGCACAGAGCTCACGATAGCCTGTTGCTTCTGCGCGACCTTTCCCATGTCTAGCGCTACAAGCGCATAAAATGTCCCTGCCTCTGGGTCTTCCCATGTATCTACAAGTCTTGCGTCCTCCAAGGATTGCGTCACAACAAGCCTTGTTGCATCTGACAGCGAAGTAAATCCAATACTCGTGTCTTTTGTCTTTTTCCCTGTTTGCTCTCTCATGCCAAACTCGGCCTCGATCGATTTGCTCTGGCTTACCACCTGAGCCTCTATCTGGGCGCCAATCTGCGCAAGAGCCCTTTGCATTGCGACCAACAATCGCCTCGCCTCTGAAACCTCGTTTTTCTGCACGATTCCAACGCCGTAAATCACATCCCCTTCCGCAGGCTTCCCCTGAATCCAGTCAGGCCGAGGTCTTTTAGGTTTTTCTTGCACCTCCTTTAGTTGAGGCACCTGTTCTTCCCGCACCTCGGAAAACGGTTCCTCTTTCTTTTTCTGTGGGGGGGGCACAGGTTTCTTTGGCAAAGCCTCGCAAGCCTTTTTTTCTGTCGGGCTTACTGGCTCGCCAAGCGCCTCGGCCATCTCGACCTGAGCGCATTGTGCCCGCCTCCTTGTTTCGTCATACTGGTCTGCAAATGCCTCGACCGCTACGCAAATCCCTAAGACTATTGCAAATCTCGAGACCATAGCAACCTCCAAAAGTCACTTACGACATTTTATCCTTTTCGTCCGCTCGACTCAATCCTAGAAGTTGTAAAGAAAGTCCATGCCCCCGACGATTCCTATGTCTTTGGGCGCAGTATCGAACAGATTCGTGCCTATCCTGCCACCGCCTGTAAGCCTCCAAATCCACCTTGGGCTCAGTTGAACCCCGAGCGACAGTTGTCCTGTCCCGCCGATAGCGTATGGTTTCCATTCAAACTCTTCCTCTCCGCTGCTAGTGATTACTTTTTGCAAGGCCTGGCTATGTGCGAAAAAAATACCCAAATCAAAGAAAACTCTTCTTACATACCATCTTTTTATGAATCCCCATTCCCCCTGGAAAACAGGGGCTCTCTTGTTTCTAAAGAATTGTTGGCCCGTTGTGGGGTAAACCCCAAACTTCAAGTGTGAGGCTACATGGAACTCTGATATACCGATGTGTCTTGCCAGATTGTACTCGACTGCTATCTGAAAGCCGGGTCCGAGGTCGGGCCAATCAAAAGGCATGGTTGCGACCCCTGCGCCGACATTCAATCCAACCGACGGCATTTCCCACATCGTCATACCCGCTTGGATCTTCCCGCTCCCTATGATGTCTTGCGCCTCGGATGGTCTTAGTTCCACTTTTTCCCCCTTCTTCTGAGCCTCTTCAAGTCTAGGCGTGAGAGTGCAACCATCATACAGTTCCCTTGCCTTCACGAATCCTACCTTCTTTACCCCTTCTTCCGTAGGCATCAGCACATGGAATGGGGTATCGAGCTCCACTATCTCCTTGCCTAGGCAAAAATAGGATGTTGCTTTTTTATGTTCAACAATGGGCGAGCGAAGCTGGAAATAGTCTATATCCCGCACCTTTCTTTCAAGCCAGAGTCGGGCTGTGAACGCAGCACCATTGATAGCCGAAATCTGGTCTGTGGCCAAACTCGTACCTGCGCTCGAAAAAGTCTTCGTGCCCCCATCACCAAAAGCAGGGTCTATAACGAACGAAACCTTGCCTTCTGCATCTACAGTCGCCTTGTATTTCTTCAAGGTGACACTCGCCGTGACGGAACACTCCCAGAATGGCCTTCCCTTTGTGTCCACCTTCTGGACACACGCATGAGAAGCCTCAAATGAGTGAGTGACCAGTTCAGAGCACCGCTTCTTGATAGCCTCCACCGTTACCCTTCCCTGACCTTTTGTCGTTACTTCCCCTGCCTTTATCTGTGCTTCTTCAGTCGCCCCGAGGCACCAGTTCATGGTTTCCTGCGAGTTCACATCCCACTGAGCGACAGTGAACCTCAGTTGTTCCACCCCTTTTAGCACCTGTTGAAAGGCAGGATCTGGCATCGAGGTCTTGTTCAAAGGCGTTGTTGCCCTAAGAAGCAAGAACTTCTCGCTACTTTCTTGTAGTGCGCTTGCCTGAAGTTGCTCCTCTTTTGTTTGGGCAAAGGAAAGTCCCATCCAGAAAACCCCTGATACGATAATGCTAGTTACTGATTTCATGTGAAGCCTCCAGAAAGAAGATGCCTTTGAGTATCAGCTCCCAGATATGGTGTCAAGCAAAAAATTTTTCTTGACATTTTTTTCAAAAGTCGAATACTTGCGATTGGATATTGGGTCTTTTTAGTGAAGAGGCCCCTGGAGGATGGAAGAAGAATCAAGTTCTAGAGCATGGAGCCCTGGGGCAGGTGAAACCTCTGAGGCTCCTTTGAAGTTTCGCTCCTCGGGCAGCTGGCCCAGTAATGGGCTTGCTAAGTTTAGGGGTCCTGCCTTTCTTTTCCACCACATTTTTGGTTTGTTTTTTGGAGGTTCACAGTCATCATGAAGGTTGGTATCACATACGACCTAAAACAAGAGTATGCAGAAATGGGGTATTCCGCAGAGGACATCGTGGAGTTCGACCGTGAAGACACAATCGCAGCGATCGAGGCGGTGCTGATAGACATGGGGTTCAGGACAGACAGGATAGGGAATGTCAAGAGGCTAGTAGAGAGGCTTGCTGGCGGCGAAAGGTGGGATTTGGTTTTCAATATCGCAGAAGGGATGCGGGGCTTTGGAAGGGAGGCACAGATCCCCGCTTTGCTCGAGGCATACGGCATCCCATTTACTTTTTCAGATAGCCTTGTTTGCGCCATCGCCTTGCATAAAGGTATGACTAATAGGGTGTTGCGCTCGTGTGGGATTCCAACCGCTGATTTCTTTGTGGCAGAGACAGAGAGCGATTTTTTGAAGGTTAGACTTCGCTTTCCAGTTTTTCTAAAACCCGTTGCAGAGGGCACGAGCAAGGGGGTGTCTTCAAGAAACAAGGTGTGGACGCGGGAGGAACTTCTTGAAGTGGGCAGTGCGATGCTAAGGCGCTACAAACAGCCTGTGCTTGTGGAGGAGTTTTTGCCAGGGAGAGAGTTCACTGTTGGCATTGTCGGCACAGGCGAAAAGGCAAGGGCATTAGGTGCGCTAGAGGTGAGGCTTTTGGCAAGTGCGGAGCCAGAGGTCTATTCGTTCGACAACAAGGCGCTCTTCGAGGATAGGGTTCGCTATGAGGTTGCAAGCGAAGACGACGAATGTGCAGCAAAGGCAATTGACATTGCACTGCGGGCGCACATAGCGCTTGGTTGCAGGGATGTGTCCAGAGTGGACTTGAGGTGTGATAGTTTTGGGGAACCGAGGTTCTTGGAAATAAACCCATTGCCGGGGCTGAATCCCGAGGTTTCAGACCTCGCCATATTGTGCAAGTTGGTGAACATGCCCTATGAAAGTCTGATAAGGGAAATCGTGATGTCCGCCCTAGAGAGGGTCGAAGGGGTAAGCGTGCAGGCAAGGCAAAGCAAGGCAGAGGCAGTGCAAAGGGCGGACTTTGCTTTTCAGCCAGATTTGTTTTCGACTCGTGTTTGCGTGAATCTTGTGAGGGGAAGACGGAAACCACGGGCGCTTATCCTGCACGAGAAGGCGTTTTCCGATTCCAGGCTCGATATAAAGGATGTGGAAAAAGAGATGGCACACCTCTGGAACATCCTGGAAACCCTTGGTTTTCAGGTGATGGCTTACCCAATCTCGCTCGATATTAGCACAGTATGCAAAGTGCTTACAAGAGTAAAACCAGATGTGGTCTTCAACCTGAGCGATTCTGTGGAAGGCGAAGGGAGGTTGATATATCTGGCGACCGCAGTTCTGGATAAGCTCGGGATCCCATACGCAGGCAACAACACAGAGGCGCTCTTCTTGACATCAAACAAGGTTGTTGCCAAAGACATCATGAAAAACTCTGGCATCCCGACCCCACGATTTGCCACAATGGAACAGATTTTCCTTGGCGAAATAGATTTCCCCCCTCCGTACATCTTGAAGTCAGTTTGGGAGGATGCATCGGTAGGTCTTGACGAAGATTCTGTGTTTTACGACAAAGAGACACTCAGGGACGAGATGTTGAAGAGGCTTGAGAGGCTAGGGGGGAGCGCCTTCGCCGAAGAGTTTATTGATGGAAGGGAATTCAATGTATCAATAATCTCGTCGCCGTCTGGACCGACAGTCTTGCCAATAGCAGAGATGAAGTTCGTTGACTGGCCCCAGCACAAACCAAGGGTCCTTGGTTACACAGCGAAATGGAGGGTAGATTCGTTCGAATATGCCCACACAACTAGAAGTTTTGCTTTTTCGCCTACGGATGAACTACTCTTGAAAAGGCTTGGAAATCTGGCACTACGATGCTGGGAGAGGTTTGGTCTAAAAGGATACGCCCGTGTGGACTTCAGGGTTGCCAATGACTCTTGTGTCTATGTGCTCGAAGTGAACGCAAACCCATGTCTTTCTCCAGATAGCGGGTTCATCGCTGCGTGCAGGGAGGCGATGCTTAGCGACGAACAGGCTTTAGCACTGATACTTTCAGACCTGAACAGACCTGTACCGTCTCATGCGATCCCAATCGCGTCATCAAAGGTCAGGGGGAAGGTTTATCGGAGGCTCGAAGACCTTGCGCCTGTTGCAAAGGTCAAGGGGCAGCAAGCCTTGTGATGCGGAGGTAAGGCCTTCCTCGCCTCCATGATGCATTGTTGCTACTTGTCTGCCTTTGGGATCTTCTTGTAATCCTCTAGAAACCTCTTTATTCCCAAATCGGTAAGTGGGTGGTCGAAGAGTTTTACTAAAACATTGAAAGGCACAGTGGCGATGTCAGCCCCAAGGAGCGCTGATTGAAGGACATGTATCGGATGGCGACACGAGGCAACTATGACTTCCGTATCGAAATCGTAGTTGTCATATATCTGAAGGATTTCCTCTATAAGCCTCATCCCTTCTGTTGAGTTGTCATCTAGCCGGCCAACAAAAGGGCTTACAAAACTCGCACCAGCCTTTGCAGCGATGAGCGCCTGAGTTGCGCTGAAGACCAGAGTAACATTTGTCCTTATGCCTGCTTCAGCGCACCTGCGCACAGCAATCATGCCTTCTCTTGTCATAGGGATTTTTACCACAATCCTTTCTGGGTCGAGGGCACTTAGTTTCTTTGCCTCCTCGAACATCCCTGCGGCATCCATTGAAACCGCTTCAAGACTTATCGGTCCGTTCACAAGTTCGAGGATCTCTTTCACAACCAAATCAAATGGCTTCCCTGTCTGTGCTATGAGGCTTGGATTCGTGGTAACCCCATCGCATAGACCCATTGCGACAGCCTGTTCGATCTCTTCTCGCTTTGCACTGTCAACGAATATCTTCATGGTCGAACCTCCAGAAAGGACGCCGTTATATTAGATGAGGCTTCTTTGTAGTGCAAGGGTTTATTTCAGCCCGATGGTTGCAGAAATCACGAAATCTTGGGGAGGCTACAAGCGCGCTTCCGATACGGTTTATACCATATCAATGTATCCGCATGGACATTGTTCGGCGCACTTCTTGCAACCGTTGCAAAGCTCGATCTTGAACTTGTAGTGCTGTCCTTTAGGCAGTTTTTCGAAGACCCCGTTCTGACAGAACATCCAGCATGTCTCGCAATCGAAGCACATACCGCACGACATGCACCGCTTCGATTCAGCCAAAAACTGCTCTTTGGTCAACCCTTTCTGGATTTCAATGTCAGGGTTCGTGAACCTTTCTGACACAGGCACCCGTGGTCTCCTGTTTCTTTCTGCTTTCTTGTAATACGCAAGATTCATTCTTTCAGGCTTCACAACGGGGGGCAACTGCGGGTCTTCTGGATAAGGTTTGCCACGCAGATAACAGTCAATAGCCACTGCTGCACGCTTGCCCTGTCCAATCGCTATGGTTGCAAGCCCAAGTTCCAGCACATCACCGCCAGCGAAAACCCCCTCTTCTTTTGTTCTCATGTGCTTGTCAACCTTCACCCAGTCCTTGCCTTCACGAAGGTTTGGAAGTGGCTCGAAATCAGGCTCTTGACTTATAGCCGCAATGACCGCTGTGCAAGGGACATCGAAATCAGACCCTGGGATAGGGATAGGTCTTCTTCGTCCACTTTCATCAGGCTCGCCAAGTTCCATCCTGATACATCTAAGCGCATATGCCTTGCCACTTTCATCCTTTAGCACCTCTTTTGGCGCAACCAAGAGTTCAATCTTCACACCCTCTTCCTCTGCACCTTCGATCTCAGGCTTGATGGCAGGCATCTCGACCCTTGTGCGCCTGTAAAGGATGGTTACATCGGCACCAAGCCTCCTTGCCACCCTTGCTGCATCGATCGCTGTATCGCCACCACCAATCACTAAACACTTATCCCCAATGTCAACACGCTCCCCAGAATTGCATTTGTTCAAAAACTCTGTCCCAGTCCAGACATTTGGCGCATCCTCGCCAGGCACACCAAGTTTCTTGCCCTTGTGTGCCCCGATACCCACGAATATCGCACGATACTGTTTCTTCAGGTCTTCGTAAGAGATGTCCCGTCCTACCACAACTCCCAGTTTCAACTCCACGCCCAAAGCCAGAATCCTGTCAATCTCTTTTTGCAGGATGTCACGAGGCAACCTGTATGGAGGTATGCCGTAATAAAGCATCCCCCCTGCCTTTGGGAAAGCCTCAAAAACAGTCACTGGATACCCCATCCTTGCAAGGTGATAAGCGCAGGTAAGGCCAGCAGGACCAGCGCCTATCACTGCCACCTTTTCTTCGTACTTTGTGTCCGACAACTTTTTCAAAGGAAGCCCTTTTTCTAGCGCATAATCGCCCACAAATCTTTCCATCGCATTTATCGCAACTGCCTCGTCCACCGCCTTTCTGTTGCACTCGTCTTCGCATGGATGTGGACACACCCTCCCCACCGTTGCGACAAAGGGGTTGTTCTCCGCTATGGCGTAAAAAGCCTCCTCCACTGCCTGTTCGAAGGTCTTTCCGTAAGCCTCGTGCTGCGCAATGCTCTGAATCCATTCCCTTATGTTCGTCCCCTGAGGACAACCGCACATACAGGGCGGGGTCTTTGGCGATGGTCTAGGTCGAAGGTTCGACTCCTGCCCTGGTCCCCCCCCGACCGCTCCCCGAACCGTGATGTCCTTTTTCTGAGTCTTGAGTTTCATGGTTTACACCTCCACCTCTTCCATAACGCAAACCTTCGCGTCCCTTTTTCAAAAGCCCTAAGCCCTAATCGTTCGCGGCGCCTTCCTTATGAGGAAGCTGGATGTAGCTCCCCCCGAAATAGGCATACACGCACCTGCCAGAATCTATGAGCGACCTTATCGCCTGCTTGCAAACCTCCTTATCCACATCAGGGTATTTCTGCTGGATTGCTTTTATGAGGTCGTTGGACTTCAGGTTTCGCTTTCCCATAGATTCGGCAACCATCTGGTACATCTCGTCGGCTATCTGTTCGACTGTTGGAGCGGACATCTAAACACCTCCTGAACAAGACTTCAAGGCAAACATTAGTCGTTTGCCTCTTGATCGAATTTTATATGCATTGAGCGCTTGTATGTCCACCCCGCGTGCTTGAAGTCGTCAATATGATAGCGTGTGAACTGTATTCCAGTCAGTTTGAAGAACCTTGGCCAGCCAATCCTGTCAATCCAGTCGCCAATCCTTTCAAATGGCCTAGCATTTGCCGCATAGACTTCGAGGATCTTCTTGACCGCGCTCGTAACCTCTGGCCACCTTGGCGGGTTGTTTGGGAGATATGGGATCGCGAGCTTCGAAAACTTAGGCTCGCTTCTAGCGTTCGAGACCTTGCCACCGACCCAGATTGAAACACCGTCTGTCTCGGGGTTGTTCAAAGGCATCGCGGGGCACACAGTGTAACAGTTAGCGCAATACATGCAAAGATTTTCTTCAACGGTAACCGATTCATAGCCGTCCACCGTCGCAGGTCTTATGGCACCTGTTGGACACGATGCGACAGTGGTAGGTATTTCACACAGTTTCTTCAAAGAGTCGTGCTTGATCTTGGGTGGTCTCGTGTGTACGCCAAGGATCGCTATATCAGAGCAATGCACCGCACCGCACATATTTAGACAGCACGCCAAGGCAATCCTTGTCTTTGCGGGTAGTCGTATTTCGCCTGTGAAATAGGGCATCAGTTCGTCCATTACAGCCTTTACTATTCCTGATGCGTCGGTTGCAGCAGAATGGCAGTGCACCCACCCCTGCGTATGAACGATGTTTGAAATCTCGGCACCAAGTCCACCAACTGGGAAACCCCCTGCTTTCAGGTCAGCGATAAGGGGTTCAATATTATTCGGGTCAGTAAGCAAGAACTCGACATTGTTCCTGCTTGTGAACCTAAGATACCCGCCGCAATACTTGTCTGCGAGGTCTGCAAACCACCGTATGGTGTCAACTGCCAACAGCCTTGGCGATGCAGCCCTAACCGTATAAAGTTTATCGCCCGACTCAGCCACATGGACCATCACGCCAGGCTTCAGTATCTCGTGATACTTCCACTTGCCGTAGTTTGCCTTCACTATTGGCGGCAAAAACTTGTCATATCTTGGTGGGCCAATGTCTGTTAGCCTTTTTTTCCCTGGTTCAGCCATCTTAGCCTCCTTTATTTATGCCACAAACCCATAAGCCTTTTACTTCTCTGCCTTTTCTTCCTTGAAGAAGATGTAGGGGTTGTCCCTTGGGGCAGAGATCATCTCTGGCTCTGGGTCAAGACCGATGTAATCGAGGAATGTCGCCATCCCGAGCCTCTGGATAAGCTCTCCAATCCTTTCCCTGTTCTTGCCGAACTCGTTCCAGAACTCCCAGATTCTGTTAATCAGCTCTTTGAACTGTTCGTATTCCTCTGGGTCGTCAATCTTTATGAACGGCACCAGAACAGACGAAAGAAGGGCGCCCTCCATGATTGGCGCTTTAGCACCAATAAGGATTGTTGCGCCCCTATCTTTGCCAGGTCTCAAAGCCTTTGGCATCACATTGATGCAGTGCATGCAGTGGACGCACTCCTTGTCATCAATTGTCAACTTTCCGTTGTAAGTGATGCACTTGCTTGGGCATTTCTCGACCACAAACTTCTGGATGTCAAGACCCTGCTTTGCATAAGCCTCCACTTCGTCCTGATCAATCTGGATGTTGTCCCTCCAGACGCCAATGATGGACATGTCCGCTCTGGCTATCGAGGCGACACAATCGTTTGGACACCCTGCAAACTTGAACTTGAACTTGTATGGGAACATTGGTCTGTGTAGTTCGTCCTGAAAGTCCATAGTGAGCTGATAGCACACTTTCAGCGTGTCGTAGCAAGCCCATTCACACCTTGCAGGTCCAACGCACGCAGAGGGCGTCCTCATGCATGAGCCAGAACCACCAAGGTCGAACCCCGCCTCTGTGAGCTCTTGGAAGCATGGCTCGAGCTCTTCTGTCCTCGTGCCAAGGAATATGATGTCTCCAGTTGACCCGTGGAAGTTCGTAAGCCCTGAACCATGTCTCTCCCAGATGTCTGCGAGTGTCCTAAGTGCCTGCGATGTGTAGAACCACCCAGCAGGCATGTTCACACGCATCGTGTGGAAATGGGCAACGTTGGGATATTTGTCGGGGAGGTCAGAATACCTTCCGATGACTCCACCGCCATAACCCATAACACCCACGATGCCACCGTGTTTCCAGTGCCCGATCTTTTCGGTGTAGGAATCCTCGAGCTGGCCCATGAGGTCCTGCACCATCGGCTTTCTTTCTTGAACCTTGTACATCTCGTTGATGAAGCTGGGATAGGGACCTTTTCTCAGCTCATCAATAGTAGGCGTCGGTTTCTTCGCCATTGCCTTTCACCTCCCTATTACTTTCAAAACCACGCCCAGTCCTTTGACCAAGCGCTTGGATGCTTTTATAGAAGTGAACTTAAGATGTCAACCTTTATCATTCAATAAGTTGACAATCGTCTATTCGATTCGATGTCGCACCACTTGAATCATGCAATGTTGGATTTGTTATCTGGAAGGGGGGCAAGGTTGACCCTTACGGGCGTTGCGCATCCAAAACCTTCCTGATATAGTCGGAATAAGAATACTCCTCGATTTCTGGCTCCGTTTTCAAAAAAGCCTCGACCTCTTCATCCGAAGAAAGAAACACCCTACCCCTGAACACCATATAGACCCTCATCTCCTCTGCATTGACGCACAGGGTGTCTAGTTCGAGTGGGACAACCTGATTGCCACGCCCGATGTCAATCTGAAGCAGTGGTCTTAGCCCAGGCAAGTCAAATGCAAGGAACCCTTGCTCTCCTATGTTTTCCAGCACCACTGTCTCGTTCCCCTTTGGGTAGTCCACACTCATCCCCGGCGCGCATGCCTGATAATATTCATATCGCATGACTGGGGGGTCGAATTGCTCGAGCATTGCCATAGCATCCTTGTCCTTTTCTGGGTCAAGGGACGAGGCATACTCACGCACCTGAACCTTCATTCTTTCAACCTCGAATGGCATGACACCAGCATAGGCAATCCTTGGATACCAGGAACCTCCATAAAAACCAAACCCGGCAGGTAGAGGCAAGGTCTCGAATACACCTATTTCTTGAACAAGGTTTTCGGGGGTCAATAGTTTCTCAGGGTCTTCTATCTGCGGAAGTTCCAGTCCATCAATGGCTTCAGGGGAGTTTTGCACACAATATCCCTTTCCGAAAGGATTGCAAGGACATGGGATCTCGATGACTTCATCCCCCCCTCTTGGCTTGTATTTTGCGACCCCTCCGTATGCATTCGTGAACGACAACCTTACCCTCACAACCCTTTCAGGCTCGCTGAACTCTGGGGGGGAGCCAATAAACTCATCCTTCGTGTCTTTCCTTGGTTTCTTGAACTTCGCCCTCCTTTTACCAGTTATGACAAGCGACCTTTGAAAATCCCCAAGTTTCACGGTGCAAGAAAACCTTTGTGTCGCCACCTTCTGGGGCGCAACCGCTGTCCCTAACACCACAAAGTCTGCCTTTGGTTTGAAGATGGCAGTGTCAACCTCATAGAGCGGGGGCGCTTCCCCTGCATCCTTGCCATCCTCCATGACTGGGGCAAACCTCACAGGTTCTGGGTCTTGTGCCTCCTCCACCTGCCCGTCATGTTTGATGACCCATGTCTTTTTTGCAATGCAAAGACCGCAAGTGCGCCCATCGAGGTCTTGCAGGACTAGTCTTTCGAACTCGTAACCCTTTATATTCATTGCCTTTTCCTAAAACCTCCAAGCGCTCGTCAGTTAATCTTCACAGTCGCACCCTTTATAGTCATGCCAGAGCCAGATTCGATGCCCATGGTGGATTGAGCCTTTATGTTCATGCTCGACTTTGCCACGATCTTTGACGACTGGCTGGATTCTATGTCCAAAGTCTTGCACCTAACCTGCACCGTCCCGTTTGGCGCCTTTATTACGATGTCTCCTTCCTTGCTTTCCACAGTGATGCAGTTGTTTGTCGAATCAATAGTGACATAGTTTTTCTGCTTCCCGTCCGAGATGTGTATCTTCAGTGCACCATCGCTTTCATCTAATATGATGTGATGCCCGCCCCGTGACGGGTCACGAGACATCGCCTGGTTTGGGTCAACCTTTGTCTGGATGATGATCTTCTCTTTTGATGGTTCATCCACAAACTGGATCACATGACCAGACCTGCTCATTATAGTCCTTAGATGGTTTTTTCCCCCCTGACTCTTGTTGTCATGTATCGCCTTGTCAACAGGGCTCCACAAAGACCCGATCACAAAAGGTCTTCGCACATCGCCGTGTTCGAAAACCACAAGCACCTCATCATCCACCTCTGGTAGCCAGAATGCCCCTCTCTGATTGCCTGCCATGAATGTGGCAACCCTTGCCCATGTGGAAATGAAGTCCTCTTTGTCTGGCGCATCAGAATACTTCGATGTGGATTCCTTCACCCATGGAAACTTCACCTTGACTCGGTAGAGTCCCTCAGGGTCATTGTTGTCCACAACGATGCCAACCACAGCGCCAAAGATGCGACTTTCTGGAGCAGGTCCAAACGCTTTGGTCTCCATCTTGTCCTCCTGCTACAAACTCATCTCTATTATAAATCAGATTTTTTTTCCGTTCTATTTTCGTTGCAGGGACGCCAAATACTACAAGAAATGGTCCCAAGCGCAGTTCAAAGGGGTCTAACATGTTGTCAAACCCCTAATAACCCTTGAAACTCAAGGTTTTTTCATATATGTTTTGCGCATGAGCGAGGCTCAACAGACGCCTTCAATGCAGCAATATCTTAGAGCAAAGGCACAAAACCCTGACTGCATCTTGTTCTTCAGGATGGGGGACTTCTATGAGACATTTTTCGAAGATGCGATAACTACATCTAAGGTTCTTGGGATTGCGCTTACATCAAGGAACAAGGACGACAAAGAACCCATTCCTATGGCGGGCGTGCCATATCATGCGGTTACGCAGTATCTTCAGCGCATGGTTCAGGCAGGATACAAGGTCGCGATATGCGAGCAGATGGAAGACCCAAAGCAGGCAAAAGGGCTTGTCAGAAGAGAGGTCATAAGGGTTGTAACGCCTGGCGTCCTTTTGGACACAGAGATTCAAGACCAGACCTCATGGAACTATCTTTGCGCCATAAGACATAGCGATAAGGGGATTGGTTTTGTCGCGCTCGACCCTTCGACAGGCGCTTTTCAGGGGCAACTTATAAGGTCTTTGGAAGAACTGAAAGACATTTTGGGCAAACTAGAGCCAAAAGAGATCTTGCTATCGAACGATGAACCAGACGAAGTTTCCGAGGTGTTGCGGGGTTGTGGTGCGTGCATAACGAACTTTGAAGACAAAGAGCCAACGCCCAAGGAAGACCTGATAGGTGATGGCTTTCCTACCCCAGTCAAAGAGGCAGGAAAGATGGTGCTTGCCTATCTTGCTCGGGCAAACAAGGCGCTCCTTTCGATTGTAAAGCCCATCGAACCCCTTTTTACAAGGGACACGATGCTTTTGCCTGCGAATACTGTGCGAAATCTGGAACTTATGGAAAGGTGGGCAACAAGGGGGACGAGGGGCTCTCTTTACTCCCATCTGAACAAGACCCAAAGTCCTATGGGTGCAAGGCTTTTGCGTTCCTGTATCCTTGCGCCTTTGATGGATATTCGGGAGATCGAAAGAAGGCTCGATGCTGTCGAGTTTTTTGCGAAGAATATCGAAACAAGGGTAAAGGTAAGGGAGGCTCTGAAGGGGATTGCAGACATCGAAAGGCTTGTATCTAGGGTTGCATCGAACTCTGCCAGTGCAAGGGAACTTATAGCCTTAGCAAACGCCATCATGAGGGCAGATGAATGCAGGAAGTGCATTCAACAAAGCCCTCTGGCTTCTAGTTTGGAAGTTGTATCAGAACTCATGCCCCTAGCAAACGGAATCTTAGAGACATTCGTCGAGAACCCGCCATCCACAACAAAGGAAGGGGGGATGGTGCGAAAAGGGGTATCGAAAGACCTCGACGAAGCAAGGGAAATGGCAGAGGGGGGGAGGAAGTTCATTGCGCAGTACGAGGCAAAAGAGAGGCAAAGGACAGGCATACCAAACTTGAAGATAAGGTTCAACAGGGTGTTTGGATACACGATCGAGGTTACAAAGTCTTATCAGGACAAGGTGCCAAACTACTACATAAGGAAGCAGACTCTGGCAGGTGCAGAAAGATATGTGACGGAAGAACTTATCGCCATTGAACAAAAGGTGACGAATGCCGAGGAAAGGGCAAAGGCAATAGAAGCGAGCATTTTCGAGGAATGGCGTCAGAAGGTGCTTTCAGAGACGAAGAAACTTCAATCGCTTTCATCAAGCATTTCGTGGCTCGACATGTTTTCAGCGCTGGGCGAAGTTGCGCATTCAAAAGGATATTCACGCCCGAAGGTGCTTTGGGACAAAAGGATCAAACTTGTCAAGTCGAGGCATCCTCTGGTCGAAGAGGGACTTAGGGCAGGCGAGTTCGTGCCTAATGACTTCTTCATGGACGGCGAAAAACAGTGCCTTTATATAATCACTGGTCCAAACATGGCTGGGAAATCCACCTTGATGAGGCAGATTGCGCTTTGTGCGATAATGGCTCAGATGGGGTCATTCGTGCCCGCAGAGGAGGCAGAGATTGGGATTGTGGATGCTGTTTTCACAAGGGTTGGGGCGCTTGACGACATCGGGCAGGGGCAAAGCACTTTCATGGTCGAGATGGTGGAAACCGCAGAGATATTGAAAAAGGCAACAGACAGAAGTCTTGTCTTGATGGACGAGGTGGGCAGGGGCACATCTACATTCGATGGGGTGGCTATTGC
>Ga0272449_1001363_pt1 | contig 25261 bp, 24 predicted proteins | sample YNPCB0241_FD_198679 | JGI IMG/M metagenome (GOLD analysis project Ga0272449, IMG submission 198679) | Hot spring sediment microbial communities from Yellowstone National Park, WY, United States - YNP-CB-024-1 | ecosystem: Environmental > Aquatic > Thermal springs > Hot (42-90C) > Sediment... | reverse complement strand
TACTGGTCAGCCTATAAACACGTCTATCCGGGCCCCCTTCAGCCTTCTCCCATCTTGACTCGAGTAAGCCGCGTTCTTCCATTCTTCTTAAGAGTGTATATATCGAGCCTGGCTCAAGTTTGTGGCAGCCGCAGCTTCTTTCCTCAATCTCCTCTAGAAGCTGATAGCCATGCATCGGTTTCTCATAAAGAATCCGCATGATCAGGAACTGTATCCACCCCCTTTCAGGGTACTCGTGCCAACATCCACAGCCTCTTGACTGACACATATTGGTCCCCCTGTATAACAATGTTACATATATAAGTGTTGTGTAGACGCTGCTCAACAGAGTAGGTGAGATTTGAAATCACAGACCCTTACAAGGTAGAAACTCTATGCATATCTTCTCAGTCTAGCAGCCTACAACGGTATAGGGGAGTCCATTATCAGCTCTTAACTATCTGAAGCAAGATTAGGTATGATCTGGTAGTTCCAACTTAGTGTCTATAATGTTATCATCAGATAACCTCGTTGCAGAAGCTGTTAAAATATCTAGATCAGATGTGGTTGGAATTTCATAAAGCAATCATTTTTTGTTGTAACCATAGTTACATTTAAAGATGGATGCCTACTTAATACTATGGGAAGGAAAGGAGAATGGATGAAAACCATAAGAGAGCTTTGCGAAGCGGCCTTATCGTGGTAGAGAAACTTCTTCACGAAATATGTAACGATCTGGTTCAGAACGGCGACCACACCACATCTATCCTCTACGCTAAGATAAACGATGTCGACCCAAGAAGCGCAAAGAAACTTCTTAACCTCACCGAGTCAATGCTCGATGTAATTAGGCAGATTAAGGAGAAGTTTGACCTAGGGTCAAATCAAGAATCCATCCGTAGCCTAGTTTACAGCAGATTAAGTGAAATCTGGACCATTCTAGAAGATTTAAGACCGGAGAAGCTAAAAGCGTATGGTCAGATGTCCAAGGCTGATTCAGAGCTTTTGAGACCATATATCCTGAGATTACTGTGTATGCTTGATGATATTTTTCGCCTTCTTCGAAACACCCGTCCTGACGAGCGATGCGATTGATTATGATTTTCATTTGATTAGGGAACGCCCAGCAATCTATCCCTCAGCTTTGCTTTGCCTTTTAAGAATTTAAGACTCAGCCGACCTATCAAGCCCCTATTCAAATAACTATGTTCGAACTTTTCCCGCACTTTTTCAGCAGCTGATTCTATTGTTCTGTATATGAATGAGTCGTCTCCTACATCAAGGAAGAGCATCTCCTCATTCAGCTTATTTAGAATGGCTCTACGCGCTTTGAATGCCCACTTCTCCATTCGCTCCTTAGTAATTATATCGGAATATTGTGGAAGAAGACCTTGCATCAAGTTCTTAACCATGGTGTGTAAGTCCTTTGGCTCATATGGAGCCGCTGTATTTGCCTTCTTTACAAGCCTCATTCCCAGCCCCTCATAGAAGATTTCCGCTGGCGCATAGGGCGTCCTAGTCCCGAAGCCGCTGAGGTTCACAAGATAAGCCACTTCTACTTCGTCTTCTACCTTGCAGATGCAGGTCAGTCTATCGCTCGAAAAGAATATTGGATAACCATCAACTCGAAAGACGAAGTCAAAATCCGGAGGTCTTCTATGAAGCTTCTGCACAACCTGAACTTTGCCTCTAAGGATATTGAAAGAGTTCGAGTGCAAGAATTTCGGGCCGAATTCTCGAAGTATGTAATGATTACTTTCCTCGAGCTGAACAGCTGTGTTATCGTCGATTACGAGCACTGCACTTCGGTTAGAGTCCCAATTAGGATCCCAGTATATCCGAACCCCCTCCTTAAGAAAATCTTTAAGGTCCCACAGATTCTCTTGAATACTCTTCTGGTGCTCAGTCATATCCAATACGATTGAACCGAACGGAAGAAAGACATTGACCTCAACCCCACTCCTCCTTATGTTCAAGATAAAGTCTCTATGCTCAAATAACTCGTCTACCTTTGGAAAGAAAGCGTCCAGTTTTACATGGGGTAAAAGCATAGACATTATCATCTAGATGATTACTAGAGAATTTAAATGTAACTGCGGTTACATCTGAATAAAGGCTCAGATCAGTAATTGTCAAACTCGGAGGCGCATCGCTCGCCTCGAGATTACCTCTATTCAGCAAGCCGCACAACTTCAAGCAATGTGTTGAAGCTAAAAGAAGTAACAATGGAAAAAATTTAAAGTGAATGGCAAGTGGTCCGAGCGGTAAAAACCTGATAGCGAAAGCATAAGTACGGGACTAAGATTACTCAAATCTTGTTTAGTTAGTCGCTGCTCCCTAAATTCTATAATCGATTGTAGCTCCATCTGAAGAATATAATACCACGATTCTAACTCGTTGCCTGTAACTACGGTTACGTTTAAATCTTGCTGAAAGGAAGCTGATTGTTTGAGACCAAAAATGGTGCGCACAGAGCGCTCAACACCATCAGCCTTGGAGACCAAGAAAAGCGTGATTGAGAAGAATCTTTCGAATATAAGTCTTCTCGAAGCCATCGAGAATTCTGACTCCTGTCCGCTATGCTATCTTTGGCTTAAGAGCGAGAGGAGATATTTGGAGTATCTTCTCACCAATGAGGTAACGATGGATTCAGGGTTCAGAGAAAGAGTTCTATCTGCCAAAGGCTTCTGTAACCGTCACACCCACTTGCTTCACAAAGCCGCTCAGGGAGTGGGCACGGAAGACGGCTTGAGCTACGCTCTCTACATGCACAGTATTGTCGAAGAAGTCCGCAAAGAGCTCGAGTCTCTACTCTTACATAATAGCGGTAGATCCACGTATAAAGGCATAGTTATATGGGGGAGGAAGCGGAAACAGACAATCACCCAGCTGGCAAAGGAGGTAAGCAAAGTGTATCAAGGGAAAAGGTGCTGCCCTGTGTGCGAATTTCTATGGTCCTCTGACCAGATGAACCTACACACCCTTCTCCATATGCTTGATGGGAAAGACTTCCGCGAAGAATTTAAGTCGTCGGGGGTGCTGTGCTTACCACACTTTGTGTCAGCTATTGAGATAGTCGGTAGAAGTAACCTCAAGAACCCAGCTGAAGTTGCCCACTCACTCATCGATCTTGAGGCAGGTCTCCTTGAGCGGCTACAAAGGCTCCTCTCTGAGTTCGTAAGAAAACAAGACTGGAAATTTAGAGAAGAGCCCCCTGGACCAGAGGTTAAAGCCAACTTCTTGGCTTTGAGTATACTTGTTGGTGTGGAAGGGCTTTATTCCTACAGCCTTAGGGCACACACTAAATTAGGATTCCGGGAAGGTCGATACGGACTTTTATTCACAAAGGAAGAATGAATGCAATGGTTGTGAGCAATAAAGTCGCTCGGAGCAGAGCTCTAAGATTCGTAGTCTTGCTTGGTTTGGTCAGCCTCTTTGCTGATATGACGTATGAAGGTGGGCGTAGTATTACAGGCCCTTACCTAGCGTTCTTGGGGGCAAGTGCTGCTGTTACAAGCATCGTAGCAGGATTGGGTGAGTTCATAGGCTACGGCTTACGTATGGTATCTGGGCATCTGGCCGATAGGACTGGCCGCTACTGGGCAATCACATTCATCGGATACGGCTTGAACCTATTCGCTGTTCCTCTCTTAGCCATCGCTGGCAACTGGGGTTTGGCTTCGTTTCTGATAATTACGGAGCGAACAGGGAAAGGCTTCAGGACTCCTGCTCGTGATGCCATGCTCTCCTACGCTACCTCTGAGACTGGGCGGGGTTGGGGATTTGGTCTTCACGAAGCCATGGATCAAATTGGCGCTGTATTGGGTCCGCTAGTGGTAGGTACGATTCTGTATTTTAATGGAAGCTTCTCTGAGAGCTTTGGGGTTCTGCTGATACCCGCTGTCCTTGCTTTAAGTGTGTTGGTAGGTGCGAGACTGCTTTATCCGCACCCGAAGGAGCTGGAACCCTCTAAGGTTCAAAAGATAGGTGAAGCGTTACCTCGCGTATTCTGGTTTTACCTTGTTTTTGCGGGTCTCAGCGTAGCTGGCTACGCCCACTTTCAGCTGATTTCATATCACTTCTCATCATCTAGGCTGATCACGGATGCGCAGATTCCTGTGTTCTTCGCCGTCGCCATGGGAGTCGACGCCTTAGTAGCACTACTTGTTGGGCGTCTCTTTGATCAAGTAGGTTTGTTTGTGTTGGTAGCTGCTCCTCTCCTGAGTATACCTGTTGCCCCTCTGGCCTTTTCTATTGGCTATGGGGCAGCGCTACTCGGCGTAATCTTTTGGGGTGCCGCTATGGGTATTCAAGAGACTCTCATGAGGGCAGCGATAGCGGTTATGACTTCCGTTGAGAAGCGTAGCTCCGCCTACGGTATCTTCAATACGGTCTATGGGCTTTCCTGGTTCATGGGAAGTGCAGCTATGGGTTTCTTATACGGCATCAGCATAGCCTACGTTATTATTTTCTCTCTCGCGCTTGAACTCTCGTCTTTAGTCTGGTTTCTTCTGCTGGGCTTACAAGCAATTAGACATCACTAGACGTGTTTAATTGCGCGTAATCGATACGCTTATATCTGTAACGAAGCCTACATCAGAATATCTTTTAAGCTCCTCCGATAGACTGTATTTGATATAGATATGGGGCCCTCTATAGATAGCCCACCAGATAGCTGGCTCATAATTGCATACGACGTCCCCAATGAACCCTCCAAGCTCAGGCTTCGAGTGTGGAGGGAGATGAAGAAGGCGGGGGCGCTCTACCCTCCCTTCTCATTCTGCGTTCTGCCGAAAACAGCTAAATCTATGGAGCATGCTTCAAATGTAAAAAATAAGATCAAGGAATACGGGAAGGCAGTGATCCTTGAGGCGAAGGCGATCAGCGAAGAAGATCACAACACGATAATCACCCTCTTCCAGACGGAGAGAGAAAAACAATACGAAGAGATCCTAGAGGAATGTCAAGAATTCATCCAAGAAATCGAAAACAACATAGCGAGTCAAAAGTTGACAGACGAAGAGGTGGAAGAAATGGAGGAGAGCTTAGAGGGGCTTGAGCGCTGGTTTGAGAGGATCAGGACAATAGACTGGTTCACCGGCTCACCGAGCAGAGAGAAGGTTGAAAAGGCGCTAGAAGAGTGTAGAGATGCATTGGCGAATTTCGCCGAAAGAGCGCAAACCAAAAGGTTAACGCAACAACCCGAAGAGCCGAGAAAGAAATAGAGTGGATGTAACCACCGTTACATTTAAGAGGAACTCTTAACAACGAACTGCTTGGCATAAGATGCTGTTTAAGAGCCGGAAAAGCGACAAGGTCCGAATCAAACTCGACGAAAGTAAGAGAATAGAGGTAATACGCCTTATTCAACAAGAAGGCTGCCCAATATGCAGAGCGTGCAATGAGCATCTAGAAAAGGGGTGGTTCTGGTTCTTCACCGAGGCTTACAGCGAAGGATCGCTAGTAAGTAAGTATATTGACTACTGGGGTTTCTGTGAAAAACATACCAGAATGGTGGCGAAGATCGGACCAAAATGGCAGAAGTCTGTAATCTACTCGTGGACGATCAACGATAAGATCCCTAGACTTCAACGCCTGTTCAAAGCGTTACAGACCTATAGTGGAAGCAACTTTGTCCAACGGTTCGTTGCTTTAAGAGGCTGGAAGAAGATAATTAGAGACATTATGCCCAAGGGAGGCTGTGTCTTCTGCGAGAATATCGCCTACACAGCAAGCTACTATATCCGTGCTCTTCTTGATGCACTGGCTTATCCAGAGGTGCGAGACCTCTATAGAAGGTCTCCAGGACTATGTATGCCACACTTCTTTCAAGCGCTTGAGCTGCTTGACGAAAAATACGCACCTCAACTTAAAGAAATCTTAGAAGTTCAGATAGAGCATCTGGAGCAATTGAAGAAGGATTTTGAGGAATTTTTCAGAAAGGAGGACTATCGTTTCTCCCTTGAACCCAAGGGCAAAGAGCAACTTGCATGGCTTCGGGCAATGCAAATATTCTCAGGAGAGATATAGGTCAACCTTGAAGCAGACTCAAAACGGGATAGGGATTAAAGAAATAAGGCTTCATCCATGGGTTTCGATGCTCCTAGTTGTTAGGATGGGCGGAGGCTCTATGCCTTAGAGCTGGAACTTTCTGAAAACCCAATATTTGAAGGGCTCTGTAATTATGGTGGTGAACAAAGCTGATGATACTAAGGTAAAGAAAACCTGATATGGCTGGATCGATGAAATTATTATGCCGTAGATGCCCAACAATGTGAACCCAATTAAGGTAGCGATGACAGAGATTATGAGTTCTCTACCCGGTTTTGAAGACCAGAAATGCCTTCTTTCCCTTACAATTAATACTCTGAATTGGCTGTAGAAGACAAGCGTTAACATCGAAAAGGTTTGAAGTTTTCCCCCTTCTAAATTAAAGTAGATTTTTCCTACTGCAATTGCTAGTATGCCTCCGACGACCATTAGAGAGCCGACCACGAGAGACGATAACATAATGTTCCTAACGTTCCACCTGTTTGGATTGCTTGTGTGCGTCACGTTGTCCGTTGCTAACGACATCGTTGCAAAATCGTTTGCAAAGATAAGCAATGTCATGCCCAGGAGGCTGAGGAGGATATCGTGCAGCCAGAAAAAGCCTATTGTTAGTAAACCAATGAACTGTATTGTTTTAGTGACTTTATTTACGACCCATGTCAGCATTCGCTGGTATATCTGCCTACTAATCTTTATTGCACTGACTATTACTTTCACACCTTCTTCAGTTAAAACTACACTGGCAGAGGCTTTCGCAACATCTGTCGAATTGCTCACAGCAATGCCCATCTCTGCCTGTTTAAGGGCTGGCGCATCATTGACACCGTCACCTGTCATTCCCACCATATGCCCATTAGACTGCAAGAGCTTCACAATTTCATATTTGTCTTCTGGATACACTTCAGCGAAGCCATCGTATGTCTCAACAACCTTCGCCTTATCTGCTTCACTTAATGCTTTAAGCTCTGCGACGGGAACAATTCTATCGCCAATAGATACTTGGCGGGCTATTTCTCTAGCGATGTTGATGTTATCGCCCGTAAGCATCATAGGCTTTATGCCAAGCCTTTTAATCTCCTCTATCATAGCCTTTGAATCTGGTCTCACAGGGTCGGCTAAAGCTAAAAATCCAACAATGTGGATGTTGCTAAAATCGTTATTTCCGGATTTGGCGACAGCAAGAGTTCTGTACCCTTTGCGAGATAACTCATCCAATATCGCGTTTGCTTCTTGTAAGGCCGCATCAGCCTTTTTACATAAGCTTACGATCGTTTGCGGCGCGCCCTTAACAGCCTTGAAGCGGGCTCCTTCCCATTCAACAACAGCTTCCGATCTTTTTATAGAAGGATCAAAAGGTGTGAACGATATCCTCTTATATGATGCGAGATTAACTTGTAGAGATCTTGCGTAACTGATGACCGCCAGGTCTATTATGTCCTTGCTTTCCTCTTCAGAAGCTAATGCAGCAATCAATACTACTTCCTCCTTCTTATATCCGGAGAAGGGGATTACTTCGGCGACTGACAACTTGTTCTGAGTTATTGTGCCTGTTTTATCCAAGCAAACTACGTCTACGGAAGCCGCATCTTCGATTGAATCAAGCCTAGTTACGAGAACCCCTTCTTTTGCAAGTTCCATGGCGCCGACGGCCTGCACTATAGTGAGCACCGCTGGCAACGCGACTGGGATGGCGCTCATGAGGAAGATAACAGCAAACGTCAAGATTGACATAAACCCTATGTTCAACAATAATGTATATACCAAGGTTAAAATCAACGCTGACAAGCCAAAATATAGCATATATTTGGTCACAGCCATTATTATTTCTTCTTGATGTGACCTTGGTTTCGCAACCTTAACCAGCTCAGCAGTCCTTCCGAAATACGTGTTCGTCCCAGTATTAACCACAACACATTTAGCTTCTCCACGCGTAACGATAGAGCTTGAATAAACGATGTCTGAGGAACGCAAATTTACTGGTAAAGACTCTCCTGTTAAAGCGGACTGATCAACATAGATCTCTCCGCTAACTATCTTAGCATCTGCAGGCACCAGGTCGCCGAGGCCTACGAATATAATGTCTCCTGGAACAATTTCTTTAGCGTCCTTTACCACCCACAGCCCATCACGCAGAACTTTCGCCTTTATGGCAAGCCGCTTTTTCAAAAATTCAAGCACCCTTTGTGAGTGACGTGAATGCGTAAAGCCTATAACAGCATTTATGGTGAGTAGAATAAAAATTATGGCAGCCTCAACGTAATGCCCCAGCACACCCGAGAGCACAATTGATAGCTCCAGCAGCCAAGGCATTGGCCCCCAGTAACGCGATAAGAATCCCACAAAAGGATTTTTCTTCTCTTCCGCTATCTCGTTGTATCCGAACTTTTCTACTCGATTTTTTGCTTCAGATTCCGTAAGCCCCTTTTCAGATGTCCCTAAAATTTTGAATGTTTCCTCGATCGAAAGACGCTTAAAGTCCGATGTGCTCCTTATCTTTACCGACATATATCCTAAACCCCAATAGTGGTGCTATAAAAAAGCAAACCTTCGAAAATATACACATCGCAAAACGCATTCGAAAAATAAAGGTCAGGAAGACAAGACGAACTACCGATATCAACACCCTATTCTACAACCTGAATCCCACATCAAGGCACGTTGAAAGGAGCTGAAAATTAAACTAATAGATTTAACTCATATTCTTATCTGAATCGTTTCGAATATTACATCTCCGTAAAGCTATCAATAGACTGCTGGAGCGTTGTTGAAAAAGCGGAATCTCGATTTGCAGATACTGGAAAGCCAACCGGTATTTTTGAGCAATGCCAAAAATTGCTTAGAAACGGAGTCGAGAGTTTGGTAAAAGACAAAAGTGGACTTTCAGAGGTAGCAAAAAGCCCATTGCCGACGATGGGTGTGCGGCTTCTAAAATGCGTCGTAAAGGCTTTCATGAGATCATCGGATACTGTGGGTGATGCAAAAGAATGGAAATCACCTCGTGGCGCTTCCAAAAGACATAAAGGAGAGTAAAAAATTTGCGGTATCCTCAAAAGGAACTAGTAGCATTTTCGAAGGGTCACTAAGTTCGTTTAAACAAGGAAGATCCATAAAGAGCTTATATCAAACCCGCACCACTTCGATAGCTTTGCTTCTTCCGCTTACCGGATTTGAAAGTAGGGTTTGCGTAAAGTTCTTAAGCTGGTTCTAGGAGGCTGATTTAATGTGTTTAGAAGGCTGTTAAAAAATGAAGTTGGCGATTCAGGTTAATAATCTTGTTAAGGTTTATGATGGTAAAGTGAAAGCTTTAGATGGTGTTGATTTGAACGTTGAGCCCGGTGTAGCGTTTGCGCTTCTTGGTCCGAACGGCGCGGGCAAGACAACGCTTATCCGTATTTTGACTACTCAGCTCAAACCTACCGCTGGGGAGGCATATGTCTTCGGTTTGAATGTGATTAAGGAAGGTAGTAAAGTTAGGAAACTGGTAAGCTATGTTCCTCAGGAGATGAGCGTCTGGACCGATATCAGCGGATACGAGAATCTACTTATTTACGCTAAGATCTTCGGCGTCCCTCGGCTAGAGAGGGAGAAGGTAATCGACGAGGTCTTGGAGAGCATGGGGTTAGATGATGTGAAAAATGACCTTGTTAAAACATATTCAGGTGGGATGATTAGGAGGCTTGAAATAGCCTGCGCTATGCTCATAAAACCGAAGATAATGTTTCTAGACGAACCCACTATCGGTTTAGATCCCGCTGCAAAGAAGGTCGTCTGGGAGAGGTTAAACTTTTTTAAGAAGGAGTACGGTGTAACGATCTTCTTTAACACGCATTATATGGATGAGGCTGAGTTGTATGCTGACGAAATAGCCATAATCAACAGAGGTAAAATAGTGGCACGTGGAAAGAGCGAGGAGCTGAGGCGCTCTTTAGGCGGCGAAATCATAGCATTCACTGTTGATAAAGCTACCATTAAGCCTGATCTCATCCAGAATATTCGGAAGTTGAGTTTTGTGAAGGATGTATTCGAGAATGGTAATCTGAGCGTGCTTGTTAGTGATGCGGAAACCGCGCTGCCTCGTCTCATAGACGTTCTTAAAGATGAGAAGGTATCTGTGGAGAGGGTCTCCATAACCAAACCAACGTTAGATGATGTCTTCCTTAAATATGCTGGGACAAGAGTTGAGGAGAAAGGGAGAATCAGCGATGTTACACATATGCGCACAATGATTAGGAAGGGATAAACTTGATTGAAGGCTTCAAAAACGCGCTGGTTATGATTGAGTTGGAGTTGAGGAGACTACGTCATGATAGAACGGAAATCTACTTTAGGGCTGTTCAGCCAATCCTATGGATAGTCATATACGGGCCTGTTATGAGCAGCGTTAGAGCAATACCTACAGGCGGAGTGCCTTACACAGATTACATAACACCAGGAGTTATGATCCAAACGACAACCTTCGTCAGCATATTCTATGGGTTGATGATGGTTTGGGAGCGGGACATCGGTATTCTGAAGAAACTGCTCGTCACACCAGCTTCAAGATACTCGATGGTGATAGGCCGCTCTATGGCTTCAGGCGTCAGAGCCCTATTCCAAGCCCTCATAATTCTGCCCATAGCCTTTGCAATTGAGGTGCATTTCGTACCAAACCAGGTCTACTTCATCCTGGCCTTCATAATAATCTTCCTCTCTTCAGGTGGATTTGCAGCCATATCCGCAATAGTCGCCTCCTTCTTAAAAACTCGCGAGAGGTTTATGGGCTTAGGCCAAGCCATAATCATGCCCCTATTCTTCGCAAGCAACGCTTTATACCCGATTCAGATAATGCCTCCAATCCTAAGAGAATTCGCAACGTTTAATTCCCTAAGTTACGTTGTCGACGCTGTGAGAGGCTTACTAATCACAGGATACATTCAAAACCTCCCATTAGATCTGGCGGCGATAGCAATCTTCGATACTGTAATGTTTACTATAGCGTCAATAAGCTTTAGAAGGATCATAGAATGAAAAGCAAGTCGGAGGACGGCGCTACAAAGATCTTGTGGAACTTACCTATGAGGTCGTTACGATCTTCAAGCTGTAATAAGGGTTAAGAGGTTGATTGACGCTTTAGTCGATGGTGTTGAGGAAACGGCTATAGAAGTTTCTTTTATATCCTATGGCCGTCTTTTAACAAAATTTTCACCACGCCTAACGACAAAATACAGTAAGCAGCAGACGAAGTCTAATGCTTATCGGGTAAGTCTGAATGTGTAAGGAAGCCGATCTATTGTGGAAGTGGTAGGTCGGCTGGTCGCCTCTGATAATGGCGATAACTTATTTTGGCGGAGCAAGCAACCTGTATGGATGTGAGATTGGAAGCCTCGGTAGGAAATAATCGGGTAGCAATATCTATGTGTTTTGTGTGCTTAATAGGAGGATATTTTCTAGGCGCTTTGTGGCTCACATTCTGCATCGCCATAGCCCCATACCTTGTGAATATATACGAGAAAAAGCTGAAAAAGCAACTTAAGGGGTGAGCAACTAAACGCAGAGGCCCCCTTGAAAAACATAGCCATTCGAGTAGTGCGTCCCGTGTTAACGTGCTTTATTCAAATTCCTTTTCAAGCTATCGTAACTTGTCAAACAAAGCACTCTATTCCCCCAGTCTCCATCCTTCTCCCCCAAGCCCTTATGTTAAATTCCTTCATTTAGTAGAGTTCATATGTCAGGATCTTCGCATTAACCTTCATCTAACGATGCCTCCGGCACACTAAACACCTCTTTCAAAGCATTGATGCTGGTAAACATTAAGCAGAAGGATAACTCGCCCAGAATCTTGAATGGATACCAAGAGTTAGCGAGCAGAAACCTGGTGTCAGATTCGATGTTGGATTTCAGCGAGAAGAATTCTTCGAAAAACAGCACAAAAACTGACATCAAATAGGCGAATAGTCCAGATACACTGTAGGATGGTTAAAGAAAGCTGCAGAAAGAACACAAGCCGAAAGGCTGACGCAGAAGCCTAAAGAGCAATGAAAGCGCCAGATCAACTAATGCTACCCAACCCTCTAACAAAAGAGACTTGACGAAAAATAGTGCGGGGGGTGGGATTTGAACCCACGAACGGCTGACCGAGCAGATCTTGAGTCTAGGCGATGCTCTGCCCCCTTTTGTCGCCTACCTCAAGGGCTTTGACCTGGCTCGGGTTGGGGGTTCTTCACTAACCCCCGCGCCCCCGCCTATAACCCCCTCTCCTCTACTCTGATTTAAACTGCTTCTATCTTTTTGGCGTAAATGCGGTCATTATTATGATGATTATTAGGAGAGCGACGAAGAAGATGGTGTATATTCTTGAGAGGCGTTTAGCTCGCTGCTGGCTCTTTATTTCGCTTTCTCTGCATTCGTTGGAGCAGTAGGTCTTTCCTACCGGTATGGCTTTGCCACACACCTTGCAGTGGGTGTGCGGAGGTATCTGGGTTTTTTGCTGTGACATCTCCACTCAGCCTACGATTAGCGTCCCTATATCTCTACCTCTCAACGTCTCTCTGATGGCTTCTACGCTGCATCGGATGATTCGTGTAGGTATCTTAGACCTCTCTATGATCTTGAGCGCAAGTGGATCCATCAGCTCGTAGGTTCCAGCATATATTTCACCCTCCAATATGCGCCTCAACTCAACCACACTAATCTCTCTAAGCAGCTTCGCATCAGAGTACCTCCTAGGATCCTTATCGTAGACCCCCTCAACATCAGTAGCGTTCACAAAGAGAGATGCTGAAAGGCGTTCAGCGAGGAGCGCAGCTACCGCGTTTGTGCTCTGCCCAGGCTGGAAGCCGCCAGCAACAACCACTCTGCCTGTAAATGACGCTTTAACCGCATCATCTAACGTATGTGGCGGGTAAGGGTAGGCTGATTGGCCGAGTGCTACGATAAGGAGTTTAGCGTTTATTCTAGCGACATCTGTCCCGAATTCGTCTAGCGTCGATTGGTCCGCGCCAAGGTTCCTCGCAAAATCTATGTATCGCCTAGCAGCTTCTCCGCCCCCTGTAACTACTGCTGGTATCTCAACTTCTTTGAGGGCGTCTATTATCGCTTGTGCCACCGCTTTAACCTCTTCGGCGCCTCTATCAAACAGGCTGCCGGTAAGTTTGAGTATGACTCTCTTCTTCAATCTCATAGGAAGAGTAGTGTATCGGATTATATCTTTAACGGTCCTAAAGATCTTCGACTACTCGATCATCTTGAGTAGGTCTGATGCGGTGATTATACCGATTACCTTGCTGTTTTCGGCGACAAGAACCGCCTTACAGTACTTTATCAAAGGTATTATCGCTTTAGCTGGAGTTGATGCGTCAACGATCGGTGGAGGTGGGTCTGCTATCTGCTGAACTAAGGCTTTACCCACCTTCTCCGCCTCTCCGCTCATCATCCTCTTCATGATGCCGTCTTCAGTAATCAAGCCGACGACTTTGTCGCCATCGAGGACCGGTAGCTGGCTGAAGCCGTGCCTCCTCATAACCTCAGCTGCCGATGCTGCTGTCTCCGCTGCTGATGCGAACACTACGCTCCTACTGCATATATCGCCAGCCTTAGGTGAGTTTTTAGCCTCAAGCATGCTGAGGACCTCGAATATTCTTCTTGCGGTTTCATAGCTCGGTCTGCTTCTCCCAGACTCGATCTGGTTGATTAATGATGTGCTAACACCAACCAGTGAAGCTAGTTTTCTCTGAGTCAAGCCGAGCTTTAGCCTTATGCGTCGAATCTCCTCAAGCTTAGGAAACATCGACATCCCACTGGTTTATCTGAGTAGCCGCTGCTTTTAAAGTTGATTACCCTTCCGCTGCTCCTTTGTACCATAGTATGGCGCTGTTGTTTGATCCCGCATCAGAGGGGAGATATCGTTCCCCATAGGCTTTAGAGCTCTTGGCGATAAAGGTAAATACCGCTTCAGCTTAAACTGCTACGAAGGGGTTTGGACTTCGAAGAATCTGAGGAGCATCAGCTTATCCGTAAATCTGTGTCTGATTTGGTAAAGCAGATACCGGAAGCATATTGGAGGGAGATAGATCAGAAGGCTGAGTTCCCACAGGAGCTCTGGAATAGGCTCGCTGAAAACGGTTGGTTCGGTGTTAATGTGCCTTCTGAGTATGGTGGCGCTGGCTTAGGTCACGTGGAGTGCTCTATAGTTATGCATGAGACAGCGAGAAGCGGCGCTGGTTCGTCGGCGAACATTCTGCTTTCACCTTACTTGGCCGCTAAAGCCTTGACATACTACGGGAGAAAAGAGGTTAAAGAGAGGCTTCTACCTGAGTTAGCTAAGGGTAGGTTGGTCTGCTGCATAGCTGTTACAGAACCTAACGCTGGTGTAGACACCCTAAGCATAACTACTTCGGCTGAGAAGCGCAATGGCGAGTACGTTATTAACGGGCAGAAAGTTTGGATAACTTTAGCGCATCTCGCCGACCTGATGCTGCTCCTCGTTAGAACCACACCAGTAGATAAAGTGAAGCGGAGAACACAAGGTCTAAGCGTCTTTATCGTGGAGTTGAAGAAGCAGCGTCCAAGAATCGTACGCATAGAGGACGTAGTTATGAGGACGAACAGCTCGAACGAGGTCTTTTTTGAGGACCTAAGAGTGCCTGAAGAGAATCTGCTTGGGCAGCAGGACAATGGTTGGGAGGTCTTAACATCCATATTCAACCTCGAGAGGGTCTTAACCGCATCTATGGCGATAGGTTTGGGTGAACTAGCCTTGAGTAAAGCTGTGAGGTACGCGTGTGAGCGCGTGGTCTTCGGTAGACCGATAGGTCAGAACCAAGGCATCCAGTTCCCTTTGGCTGAGGCTAAGATGCTGCTGGAGAGCGGCTGGCTGATGACGCAGAAGGCGGCTTGGCTCTTGGATAGAAACAAGCCGGCGGCGTTTGAAGCTAATACTGCAGCCTTCCTCGCTGGTAGGGCAGCTAATTTTGCTGTGGATAGAGCTATGCAGACCTTCGGAGGCATGGCTTATGCTAGGGACAACGACGTTGAACGGTACTGGAGGGACGCTAGGCTATTTAGGTCAGGACCTATTCCTGAGGAGATGACCCTTAACTTCGTAGCTGCGAACGTGCTTAGGCTCCCCAAATCGTACTAAAGCCGGGTTTCGACGATGTAGGGGAGAGAATTGAGCGTAGCTGAGGTGCCGATCAGGGAACACTTTATCTTCATACCAGAGTGGCTGGGTCTACTGTTGTATGTCACTGCAGCGTTGAGTGTGATAGCTCTAATTTATGGTATATGTGTCAGGACGAGGCCCATAGGTTTGAAGAATCTGCTCGGCGTATATGTGAAAAATTTTAGTCAGAATGTTTCCTTCACCCTAAGGCAGTGGCTTCTGCAAAGAAGGCTTATGCTAAGAAGGTACCCTGGTGTTATGCATTGGGGTATCTTTTTTGGCACTCTTGTGCTCTTTATAGGCACGGTCATCGTCTTCGTAGACTACGACATTCTGCGGTTTTTCTCGACTGAGGTTCTGCGAGACGGCGCATATCTTTTATTCGAAGTGATTCTCGATGTATTTGGAGCCTTCTTTGTAGTCGGGTTAGTTTTAGCGATCTGGAGACGGACGGTTATCAAACCAACCTACTTAGAGAATCGAAGATGGGATTACGCTATCCTTGCTGGGTTGCTTTACATAGGTTTGACTGGGTTTGTGCTCGAGGGGCTTAGGCTCGCTATGAAACCGGTTCCTTGGTCGGTTTGGTCAGTCTTCGGAAACTTTTTGGGTGAATTATTTAGAGCCTCAGGTATCTCCGCCTCTTCTGGCGTAGGTTTGTATCAAGCTCTGTGGTTGAGCCACGCGCTAGTAGCCTTTATTCTAATAGCGCTTTTACCACATTCGACACTCTTCCATATTATTCTCTCATCAGCCAATAAGCTTAGGAGCAAGATCACGCCGATCGGTCGGCTGACAACACCATTCAGATTGGCTGAGCTTATGGAGACAGGGAACTTCGAAGTCAAGGTGGGTTTCAACACGGTTCAGGAGCTGCCGTGGGAGAGGAGGCTTATGCTGCTAGCCTGCACCAACTGCGGTAGGTGCCAAGAAGTTTGCCCAGCGGTTGCAGCTGGCAGGGCGCTTAACCCCAGGCTTTTGGTGCAGCACCTTGGTCAAATACTGAAAGGTGATGTGGAGAAGTGGGGTCAGGATGTCTTTCAAGGTGTTGTTTCTGAGGCTGAGGTTTGGGGTTGTACGATGTGTGGCGCCTGCGTGTATGAATGCCCCGTACTTATTAGAAAGCCAGACTTCTTAATCGATCTTAGGCGCTATTTGATTGCTAACGGTAGAGCGGATCAGCGGATGAACCTTCTGCTAACTAATCTTCAGACGCACGGTAACCCCTTTGGTGCGAGGTCACACGACAGGGTACAGTGGATGGAGGGGTTGGGTATCAGAACCTTGGATGAGGATGCTAATGTAGAGTACCTGTATTGGGTTGGTTGTGCGGCTTCTTTTGATCAGCGTGCTCAAAGCGTAGCTAGAGCAACTGCGATGCTTCTTCAGAAAGCTGGGGTGAGCTTCGGTGTGCTTGGGGTTAAAGAGAAGTGCACAGGCGAAGTTGTTAGGAGGCTGGGTGAGGAGGGGCTCTTTCAGCAGCTCGCCTTGGAAAACATAGAGACACTAAAGAGTTATGGTGTGAAGAAGATCGTAACTCACTGCCCGCACTGCTACAACACTTTAAAGAATGAGTATCCGGAGTTCGGAGGTAGGTTTGAGGTTAAGCACCATACCGAGGTGATTCTTGAGCTGATCAGGGATGGTAGGATCAGACTTAAGGGTGGAGCGAAGCTCAAGGCGGCTTTGCACGACTCCTGCTACCTAGGTAGGTATAACGGCATATATGAGGAGCCTAGATTCATCCTTAACCGTGTTTCAGAGGTGGTGCGTGTGAGAGAGAGGGAGAGGAGCGTCTGCTGCGGAGCTGGCGGCGCAAACTTCTGGTATAAGGTGGAGGAACAGAAGCGCATACCTGATCTTAGGTTGGAGGAGGTTATGAGCGCTGGCGCTGATCTTTTGGTTGTCGAGTGCCCCTATTGTTTATCTATGTTTGAGGAGTCGCGGAAGACAGATGAGAGGTATCAGAAGCTTGTGGTAAAAGATATTTCAGAGATCGTCCTAGAGATGATGGAGGAAGGGGTCGGGTATATTGGATTCGGAAAGCGAGAGAGTTGAGAAGGCTAAGCAGCCTGGAAAGCTCGCTCTGAAGTATCATCCCTACTACGAAGGTAAGATTGAGGTTGTGTCTAAGGTGCCTGTTAGAAGCCTAGACGACTTCGCCATATGGTATACTCCTGGGGTGGCTGAGCCGTGCAGGGAGATCGTGAAGAATGTTGACCTTGTCTTCGAGTACACAAATAGAAGCAACACGGTGGCTGTTGTAAGCGATGGCACTAGGGTCTTAGGTCTGGGTAACATCGGTCCTGAGGCCGGGCTGCCTGTGATGGAGGGTAAGTGCCTTCTATTTAAGTATCTTGGGGGGGTGGATGCCTTCCCTATTGTTCTGAGGAGCCGCGACGCAGACCACTTCATAGACGTGGTGAAGAGCCTTGAGCCTAGCTTCGGCGGGATAAACCTTGAGGATATAGAGAAGCCTAAGTGCTTCTATGTGTTGGATAGGTTGAGGAGGGAGATGAATATCCCTGTTTGGCACGACGATCAGCAAGGCACCGCAGCCGTAGAAGCAGCGGCTCTAATCAACGCGCTTAAATTTACTGGGCGTAAGATGGATCAGGTGAAGATAGCTCTTATAGGAGCTGGCGCCGCAAGCCAAGCTATAGCTAGAGTCATCTTTAAGGCAGGCGTGAACCCTAAGAACCTCATCGCTGTCGACTCAAGGGGTATACTTCACCCCGGTAGGACGGATGTGAAAGATATTGACCCCTATAAGTGGGAACTCTGCCTTATCACGAATGGCGAGGGCAGGACGGGGGGTATTCGGGAGGCCCTTAGGGGTGCTGACGTTTGTATGGCTACGTCTAGACCAGGGCCAGGTGTTATAAGGAAGGAGTGGATCAAGGAGATGGCTGACAACCCGATAGTGTTTGCCTGCGCTAACCCTGTGCCTGAGATATGGCCTTGGGAGGCTAAGGAGGCGGGTGCTAAGATCGTCGCTACAGGCAGGTCGGACTTCCCCAATCAGGTAAATAATTCACTCGGGTTCCCCGGGATATTTAGGGGTGCTCTCGATGTTAGGGCGACTACGATAACCGATGAGATGTGTCTAGCTGCTGCCTACGAGTTGGCTAAAGTCGCTGAAGATCGAGGGCTCAGGGAGGACTACATCTTACCCACTATGGATGATTGGGAGGTCTTTCCAAGGGAGGCTGTCGCGGTGGCGCTGAAAGCCATAGAGCAAGGTGTTGCCAGGATAAAGCCGAGCAAAGACGAGTTAAGGGAACGGGCCTTCGCTATGATCAAGAGGGCTAGGTCACAGGTTGAGGTTCTTATGAAGAGCGGTCATATAAAGCCTATACCAGACAACTAAGATGATGCGCACTATCCTTCTACTTCCACCATCTCAATAGGCTGGGTCGAAGATCTGCTGAGGTAGTCGCTGATCTGCTTCAGCATATTCACCGCTGGTATGGCCATCATAAGATAGAGGAGCATCTTGAACTTTAGGGTGAGTGCAAGGCCGCTGAGTGAAATCGTTAGCACGCCGCCATCGGTTATCACATAGATGTATAGCGCTTGGACTAGCCCCAAGCAGACGGAGGACGCTAAACCAATTACGTTATCTTTCAGAAGTATGTTGAGGGCAGTTAAGGAGGCTATGACGAGAAAGTAGCTTGAGATGGTCGCCTCGATCTCAGATGTTAGAAGACCTGTTGTTGAGAAGAATGAGCTTGGGGCGAAGAAGAAGATTGCATAGTTGATGACAAAGAATACGGCTGCTTTGGCTGCACGACCAGCATACGTTAGTACCCTGTTCTGCTTTCTATGAGCCTCCAACCTCATCTACACCCTAAAGCCAGCCTTCCACTCATATGTGTGACCAAGAGTGTCAAACTTAAGCTCAAGAACATACCACATCTCGCCCTCCAGCTCCTCTTTTGGCAGAGTGAAACTAAGTTGACCAACGTAGCGTTGAGAAGGTTGAGCGAAAACTTCAATCGGGGGCGCCGTGTGCTGCAGATTTTTTTGCCTCGTTGACGTCAGCGAAGCGTGCAGCAAACCGTTGACCACCAGAGGTGACGCGTTAGTAAACTTCATTTCAACATCAGCCCTAACGTGCGTTTCGTTTAGCTGCTCAACACTTCGCAACCTAAAGGTCAAACCCTCTAGTGCAGCACCTATTCTGCCGCTAAAGCCGCCTTCAAACGAAGCTCCTATGAAGGGTTGAAGCCCAAAATCTACCTTCATCTCAAAGGTGGCAGCGGTTGCGTTGAATAGAACCGTCTTCAAAAGATTGTAGTCAGTGTAGGCTTTTGAGAAATTTATGGGCAAGGTTAGGTCTATCTGCTTCCGCATACTAGGTGGGACAACTATTTCACCTGTCTCCGCTGAGCCAAGATCTGCATCCCCAATCTTGACATCACTTCTTAACGCTACGCTTAAGGGATACACACCACGGTTGGCAAGTGTGAGGCCCGATACGGTCAAGTGCGTGCCGTTTATGCTAATCTGAGGCAAGCCTTCACTAACACCTAGACCTTGGAAAAAATACGCTAAGTCTTCGTAAAATGAGTATGCTATCGCCGCGAGCGTCAAGAGCAGTGTGATGCCTAACCCGGCGGTTAGAAGTCGAAACCCCTTCGAGATAAGTGGCTGCTCCACTTCAGCCACACCAGCCAACCATATGAGAGACCTTCATTCGCTTTTCTTCTCCTGCTGCTCCATCATCGCTATGCCTACCCCCTTCTCAACCCTAAAGGTCACTACACCAACCCCTCGATCTACCTTGAGGAAGTCGACTCCTCTAGCCAGTAGGATGGAGCCGACCCAAGCCATGACAACCAAGAACATCGCTCTTACCGCCGCTATCAAGATCTCGTTCAAAGAAGACAAAAAGTCGGAAGATAACCTGATGGAGAGATAGTGCGTGAACGTCAAATAGGCGTTGTAGAATGTGAAGATGAGCAGCGCAACACCAACAGCGGTCACAATCAAACCTGTAGCCCCACTCTTACTAACACGCATAGACCTACTAGAGCTGCAGCGTTTTAAAAAGGATTTCCAACCAACGCAGAAACACACCATAACTACCTCACACTTTCCTTAACTATCAAGCCGTCTCGAGCCCACGATGCCCATCTGCAACTTCGAATTTAGCTGCAGGCTCCTGGTTCTCCCAAACCCGGCTACCTAGGCATCAACCATTTCCTAAACACCCGCACCCAAAATATTCCTCAACGATTCTGCCTAAGATCAAATCAATAGATCTTTTCCAACACCCAAGCAGGCTTCTTCCTAAATGAAGTCACCACGCTCATTAAACTCCCTCCGCAAAGAGTTAGGATCATCGGAGATGCGGATCTTTGGATAGGTGCATTCCGGGGGTTATTCTTTCATCTAGCAGGGTTAGAGAATCAATACTTGGCTAGTTATTTTAATGGCTGTATTGGCTCCATCTTGAAAGTGAAGTGTCTTAGCTCTGGTGTCTCGTAGACCAGCTTAAAGCCTCTGAGTTCAAACCTCTTCTCATATACCCTGGCTACAACTTCTATCACGTAGTCCAAGTGCTCTTTGGTGTAGACCCTTCTTGGTAGGGCTAGTCGAGTCATCTCTAGCTTCGGATAGACCCACCTACCCTCGACCTTCTTTGCGAATCCGAGGCTTCCTATCTCCATACACCTCACCCCTCCCTCAAGGTATAGGTGAACAGCTAGTGTGTGGGCTGGGAACTCCTCTTGTGGTATGTGTGGGAGGAAGCGCTTTGCATCTATATACACAGCGTGTCCGCCTGGTGGCTCTATAATAGGTATACCCTTTGCCTTTAGCCCATCAGCCAAATACTGAATCTGTTGGCAGTAGTGCTCCACATACTCGTCTTCAACCCCCTCATATAATCCCCTCGCTATCGCTTCGACGTCTCTACACGCTAATCCACCGTAGCTCTCAAACCCCTCTATCTGAATCAGCTTATTCTTACATCGCTCATAGAGTTTCTGATCACGCGTCCCAAGTATGCCGCCTATGTTGACTAAAGCATCCTTCTTGGCGCTGAATGTAAAGCCGTCAACGAAGCTAAACATCTCTCTAACGATTTCTCTTATCGTTTTCGACGAGTAACCGCTCTCCCTCTTTTTTATGAAGTAAGCGTTTTCCGCGAATCTGCAAGCATCGAAGAAGAAAGGAATATTGTTCTCCTTAGCGACACTGCAACCTTTCTTATGTTCTCCGTCGAAACCGGCTGCCCACCACCAGCGTTATTGGTGATAGTCATCATGATTAAAGGTATCCTTTGGCTGCCAAGCCTTCCTATTAGGTCGACAAGCTTCCCTACATCCATGTTTCCTTTAAACGGATGTAGACTCGTTGGGTCGTAACCTTCTTCAATCAGGAGATCGACTGGTTCTCCTCCGTTGCTGATAATATTCTGTCTCGTTGTGTCAAAGTGGGTGTTACTTGGGACCACGTCACCCCTCTTAAGGATTGTTGAGAAGAGTATGTTTTCTGTAGCTCTTCCTTGGTGCGCGATGAGGAAGAGGTCGAAGCCGAATATTTCTCCTACGGCTTTCTTAAGGTGGTCATAGCTTCTGCTCCCTGCGTAGGCTTGATTCGTTTCTATCATGCCAGCCCATTGACTGTCACTCATAGCTGCCGTGCCGCTGTCTGTTAATAGGTCTATGTAGACGTCGTCAGCTTTTATGTAGAAGGGGTTGTATCCTGCTTCCTTAAGTATGCGCAGCCTCTCCTCTCTGCTTCTAAGATAGATCCTTTCTACAACCTTCATCCTATAGGGTGGAGGACTAATCAACGAATCAAAAGACATTCGAAGAAGACTAATAAGGTTTGTGGTCAATGAGTGCTTTAGGCGATTATTTTTTAGGAAAGGCTTATCATCTTCTCAACATCTGGAGGGGTGAACTTGTGGCTTAGGTGCGGAGTCGATGTTTGGCATCTTGACTGCAGAGTAGGTGGAGTTATAGATCTAGCGGAGAGCAGAGTCGAGACTAGTGAGCACGACTATATAGCAGCTGTCACTAGGAGGGGAGAGAAGATTGAGCTTTACATACCGCCCTCTTACACGAAGGTCTTCGACTCAAAGGAAGCGTTAAACAAATACCTGAGGGCTTTGGGTTTAGAAGAGATAGATCTGCCATAAACTGTTTGGTCGGTTAAGATTATAGTTGAAGATGGCCTCCCAATGTTCATTTGAATTTTATGCGTAATCCATCCTTCTTTTAGCCAACGATAAATAGTTTTTAAAGGCACACTCAACACTTCTAACACCTCCTTAGCGTTGTAGCCTTTACTCTTTAACTCCTGCATCTGCTTCTTCTTTAACCTTCTCTCAGCTTTATCGAATCTGGCTTTATTCTCGAAAATTACACTATCCTCTTTGCCGAAGAGTGAAAGGGCCAGCGCGAAGGCTTTAAGATAGTTGTACTCCCTACCGATATAACCTATTGACTTAAGGCGATAATCTTCAGCGATATACTTTCTTAACCGATTCAGCACCTCCTCTATCCTATCAAAGCTTATGGAAGCCCGGGCTCAACTTCAATCATCCTGCTTTCAGACTTGACTTCAATCGAGTAGCTTCCGTTCATTTTGATCGCCCTATTCTATTACCCTTTGTTTAAAGGGTTCTCTCATAATAATATTCTTCCATAATTCGAAAATCACGTATAGAAGCATTCTCACTATAATACATGTGAAAACGGGAATAGGGGGATAACTATGTTGATTGAAAGATTACTTAAGCTGAAAATGCTCGAGAATAAGATAACCGGCAGAGGTCTTCCATTAATAATTTGACCGTTTTTTGTTCGAAATACGCAAAACAAAGTAACAGGAGTATTTTTCTGCTACGGAAACAAGTTTAAACGTCTTCTCAGTCTGCCAAAAGAGGCTATTAAGCACAATAGAAGAACGCCACTAGGAGATAGCAGCGACAGTCAGCCTTGCAGACCGGAACACCTCTTGCGCTCTTCGCCGAGCCAATCGCGCAGTTATTAAGAAGTATACGCGAACATTAAACTGTCTACTTGCTTCCCTCAGACCACAGAAAGTATTTCCGTTCGATTCGAATTATTCAAATTTTTGGTGGGCCGGCCAGGATTTGAACCTGGGACCTACGCCGTGTCAGAGCTTGACAGCCAAAGAGCTGTTGTCCTAACCAGACTAGACGACCGGCCCTCCTTCTGGGCATAGAGTTGCTAAAGATGGGTTTATAATCGTTCTTGGGTGGTTCTGCAGTGGTCGAAGCCTTGCTCTTGTTAGCGGGCGGCTAGCTAAACATATATCTTCGCTTAGGTGGAGGCTGGTCTATGGTAGGAGAGATGTCCAAGACGTCTTTGCTTCCTGGCTTCTATAGGCTCAGCCCAGAGGAGAGGCTGAGGGTGGTTAAGGAGTTCGCCGGTTTAAGTGATGATGAGGCTTCGCTTATTGGCTCCATGAAGGGTCTGAGCTTAGATCTAGCAGATAGGATGATTGAGAATGTAATCGGTGGGATAACGATCCCTCTTGGTATTGCGGTCAACTTTCTGATCAACGGCAGGGATTATCTGATACCCATGGCTATAGAGGAGCCTTCGGTGGTTGCAGCGGCGAGCAATGCGGCCAAAATGGCTAGGGTGAAGGGTGGTTTCACGACCAGCGCCACACCCCCGATTATGATCGGGCAGATCCAGTTGACCAAGGTCGTTGACCCGCATTGGGCTAAGATGGTGATACTTGAAGCTAAAGAGGAGATTCTAGCTTTGGCTAACGCCCAAGATCCTGTGCTCGTTAAGCTTGGCGGTGGGGCTAAGGATCTCGATGTGAAGGTTCTCTATACGTTAGTTGGACCTATGGTTATCACTGAGCTGTACGTTGATTGTAGAGATGCTATGGGTGCTAACGCTGTGAACACTATGTGTGAGGCGGTAGCGCCGCTTATTGAGCAGAAGACACGCGGCAAAGTCTATTTGCGAATCGTGACTAACCTTGCTTCGAAGAGGCTTGCTAGAGCCAAGACTGTAGTCGATAAGAACGCTCTAGGGGGCGAGAATGTGGTTGACGACATCATAAGCGCTTACGCTTTCGCAGCAGCAGACCCCTACAGATGCGCCACACACAACAAGGGGGTGATGAATGGGGTCATCGCAGTCGCTCTAGCTACTGGGCAGGATACTCGGGCTCTTGAGGCTGGTGCACATGCTTACGCTGCTAGGAGTGGGCACTACACCCCCTTGACTACCTGGGAGAAGAACGAGGAGGGCGACTTGGTTGGGACGATCGAGATCCCTATGGCTGTTGGGTTGATTGGTGGTGCTACTGCCACTCACCCTGTGGCTAAGGTTTGCACGAAGATTCTGGGTGTGAAGAGCGCTGTTGAGCTCGCTCAGATAATGGCTGCTGTAGGCTTAGCCCAGAACCTCGCTGCGCTAAGGGCTCTATCACAGGAGGGGATTCAGAGGGGGCATATGAAGCTCCACGCTAGGAACATTGCTGTCGCAGCGGGTGCCCAAGGCGCCTTGATAGATCTTGTGGCTCAGAGGATGGTGGCTGAGAAGCGTATAAGGTTCGACAGAGCGAAGGAGATACTCGAGGAGCTGAAGCGTAGCTCCGCTACACAGCAGTAACCAGTCGTTTAGAGGTTGTCGCCTAAATTATCTTTCACAATAGTGTTGTTGGATTCTTTTTGACTGTCTATTAGTCGGAGAAGCCTAACTGACTTCTCAACTCCGCCGAGGATGACGAATCTCCTAACCCCAATCAACCAAACAAAAGCAGAGCTCAACCCCTTAAACTATAGCCAAACAGGTAACATATGTAGCCTTCTAATTGCGCGACAACCTCTGTTGTTTAAGAAGGTTTATATAAGTTCAGATGTGGCCTAAGTGTTGAACGGGGATGAGGTTAGTAGAGGTCGGTTACCTTCATCACCAGCTCTGCTAGCGTAGATTCTGAAGACTCGGGCCCCGTCTATTTGCCGCTGGTGGTTGGAGTTGAAGGTTAGATTCGCTATACCAAAAGGCTCTCTTGAAAAGGCCACGCTCGAGCTGCTTGAGCAGGCTTGGTTCGGCATCTCTATCGATGAGAGATCATACCGCCCCA
>Ga0272449_1001360_pt1 | contig 25286 bp, 17 predicted proteins | sample YNPCB0241_FD_198679 | JGI IMG/M metagenome (GOLD analysis project Ga0272449, IMG submission 198679) | Hot spring sediment microbial communities from Yellowstone National Park, WY, United States - YNP-CB-024-1 | ecosystem: Environmental > Aquatic > Thermal springs > Hot (42-90C) > Sediment... | reverse complement strand
TCGGGGAAAACTGATGGGGATCCTTAATCCGCATGAAATCTCGGATTAAATGTTCTGGCGTCCTACTACTTGGGAGGCAAAAACCACCCTATGGTGCCATCTTCTGACAACCAGAAACGCACGGACCAGGAAAGGCAGAATTACCAGCCTTGCACCACCCTTAGGTGGCGGAAAACCTGCGTGAAGTGGGATCCTCAATTTGGTAGCTTACCACGTCCCGAAGGCCCTTTTCGGTTAACCTCCGTTGGTCTTTTCTAACCGCCACGTTGCGGTTGAAGCAGAATTTCGGGGGACAGGTCGCCTTGTCCTGGCCTTTCTCGAAGGCATAATCCCCGCAGATGGGCCAAATAAAATATTGCCATCTTCGAATAACCTTGTGAGGAAATTTCACACCATTCGAAATCTGAGGAGTCGAGGTGAGCGGGCGGCTTGTGACAGAACTCATGGACCGGACTGCAGTGGATTGGTCGCCGATAGGCTCACGGAGGTAGAGCTTCGAGAGACCCAATCCTAGGTTCTCCGATAACTTGGGCCGTGCTTTGTGGATTTTATTCGAACAGGTTCCGACCGGACGCGGTGGGCGAAGGAACCGACCTATGAAGGGCCGAATAAGGCGTCCGGTGTAGGAGGTTGGTGTTTTGGGGCGTAAGTAAGGAGTTACTTGCCAGCTCAAATCATTCAGCTTTCCAGGGCTGATCCTAGGCACTGTCTGGGGGTATGTGGGGTACGGACGATCGAGTTTCCGTTGTGCCGAGCGGCGTATGCCGAACGGCGGCTCTGGCCAAGAAGTAAGTTGCTCCCAAAGCGAAGAGAATTGCTGCCACGCCAAAAAAGATGCTCCGACGTCATTTTCTCGTAATCAAGCGTGATGACCTTCCGCGAGATCGCCACCATAGCGGCAAGAAGTACAACTTCGGCTTGGACGCGGTTCTCGAATACGTATGCCTTGATGGTCTCCATGAGTTCGACTCCGATCAGCACCATGAGAAAGAATCCGAAAACCTCTAGCATTTTTTCGAGGTTTAGCAGCATCACAGGAGGTTTCAGAAGTTCTTGGACCAAAAGGATCCCTAATTCTAGGGTGGCAAAAAGTACGGCAAGGGTCATCATACCGAGAAGCGATAAAGTCAATAGTTTATCTACCGCCTGAAATATCTTCTTCATTTCAAGGTCCTCTCATGCCAAATTGAAAAACCATTCACAAGGTTAGGGTTCCCGGACAGGGGGTTCCCAGGTCCACTCGTGTGCCAATTGAGTTCGGGAAATGCAGAGTATTTAAGGGCCCACGACAGATCCGCATGGTTTGCCGGCTAAACACATGGTGAAATGTGCGGTTCGTTTCCAAACCACTTCAGAGACATTCAATGGGTTGAAAAACCAACTTTGGCCGTGGCGAAATTCGGTCATTTGATTGTAATGCGTTCCTCTGTGTGTGAGAGGCCACCCCAAACGGCCAGAACAAGTCTTACGAGCCAACTCGGGCGAACGTGCTTTCCTTGTTTTTCACGTGGGTATAAAATCCGGCGGGCAAGAAATCCTTGGGGTTGACCGGTGGATTTTTTTGAAGATTGGGTTCAAAGATGCTTTGCGGTAGGGAGATGGAGCCGATGAAGAAGCGGATGAAAGTGGCGGCTATTCTGGCGGTTTTGCTGGTGGGTCTTCTTATCCAGGCAACCTTTGGCCAGATCCGGCCTCAGACGCCCGAGCTGCTTCCCAAAGAGACGGTAGCCTTACTTACTATACCTCAGGTGAGCCGGGTGCTACCCCAGGTTCGCGGAACCAACTTGGGGAAGATGTTTGAGGATCCGGCCCTTCGCCCGTGGGCTCAGGAGATCTACGGATGGGTGGGCCAGGTGTTCGGAAGGGTAGCAGAGCAGACCGGGGTTGGTGTGGGCGAACTGGCCAGTTTGTTCGAGGGCGAGATAAGTATCGCCTTGGCCGAGAGCTCTGAAGGACCTGCTTTAGTTGTGCTTGTGGATTTTGCCGAAGACGAGGTCCGGATCAACGAACTACTCTCCACCCTTGAAAAGTCGATCCAGGCTGGGCGGGCTCGGCTGGCTGAGACTACATTGGCCGGCTTCCGTGTTCGCATGGTGGAGCGGGAGGCAGCCCGAACAGAACGTTTCTACTACCTCGTACTCGATAAGACTTTTATTGGGGCCAGTTATCCGGATGTGCTAGAAAAGGTTTTGGGGGCTTGGGTTCGCAAGCGGGGGAGTACCTCTTCGCAATCAGGCCCGGAAGGAGAGCGGGCAGGAGGTACCGCTTCCTTGAAAGAGATTAGTACCCTTCAGGAGTCCTCGGAGTTTCTTGCGGTTTTGTCGGAATGTCGAAAGTTGCAGAAGGAACGGCCTCTCGTCTTTTGGTACGTGGACCCGTGGAACTTGCTTCGTGTGGCGGGGCGGGACAATCCAAATGTTCAGTTCTTCCTCCTTATGGCACCATTGCTAGGTCTGGATAGGATCACAGCTGCCGGTGGGGCCATTTCGGCGGCGATTGGTCCTCTGGATTGGTTTACCCAGTCCCACCTGATTGTCCAAGGAGAAAGGACGGGGGCGTTGGGACTCCTCAGTTTTGGTGCGGGCGATTATCGGCCGCCACGATGGGTGCCTGCCGAATGCACGAACTATTCGACACTCAACTGGCGGCTCCAGGAGGGAGTGGAGGCTATCCGGACGATCCTCGACGGTTTTCGAGGTCAGGGCTCACTTGCCCGGGATTTGAGCCGATTATCGCAATTTTTGAGAGTTAATGTGGAAGAGGAGATTCTACCGGTTTTGACGGGAAGAATCGTGTTTGCCTCGTACATTGAATGGCCTGCATCCGCGGCAAGTCGTGCTCAATTGGTGGGATTGGAAGTGCGAGATTCTGAAAAGGCCCGCGACTTGGTGAATCGATTAGGTGAACGATTTGCCAATGTTTTCAGCAAGGAAGAGGCGGGGGTATATCAGTTCTTCGTTGCCCAGCGGGCTCTGGGACCTGGGCCAGCCACTGTCGAGGATCCGCGTCGGCTTACCTTCGGGTGCGTAGATGGATGGATCTTAGTTGCGGATCGCAAGGCGGCATTTCAGAAGGCGGTGGCATCGCTTGAGGGAGCCTCGCCGACATTGGCAGAAACGGAGGAATTTAAACAGATGGCTGCCCGCATTGATGAGCGGGTCAATCCCCTAGAACTCGCTTTGATGACGTACGAGTTCCCCCGAGAAAATCTTCGCTATCTGTTTGAGCTTGCTCAAAGGCCGGAGGGTCGCCGTCGCTTGGAGGAAGCAGCCCAAACCCAGCGTTGGGCCCAGGCGATTTTATCGCTCGTGGAAAAGCAAGGTCTGCCGCCTTTTGGTGTCATCGAGAAGTATTTAGTTCCCCAGGGGAGCATCCTTCTCAGCGATGAAACCGGCCTCCACTATTTGACATTCACGTTCCGGGAGGCTCCGGAAGGAGGGAACTCATCGGGGCGTTGAGAGGTTTTAGGGAATTGGCCTTGTCCGGGGAGGCCGCCGACCTCCCGTGATCTCCAACCCGTCAAGGGGAAGGATTGTCGGGTTTCGAAGGAGTGTCTTCGTAACAAGTTACCGGATTGAAGCAGATTTGCCGTAACTGGATAAAAGGCAAAGAGAGATTCATGCTCCCTTTGCCGCTCCTTGTCCTATTACGAGTCAGTACCTCCTTCCTTTTCGACAGTTATGGCGAAAGCCCGCTAGCTTTGCTCCCTTCCGGTAGACTGTTGCTTACGCTTTAACGGTCTTTGTGGACCTTCGCCTTAAAGCCCGACCTTGCGGCGGTGAATTGCCGACCCTGTTCGTTAGGATCGGGAGGGGGACCGGGGAGCAAGTGATGTTTTTCTGGTGCCTAGTTCTGATCCAGATTCCCGAGTTGCGAGTTCTGGGTATCCCCTACTCTTGGGTGCCAGGGATTCCACGGTGGTGCTAGAGAGCCTTTCCCTGGGGCTTGGGATTTGCCCAAATAGGGCGGGAAGAGAAATAACTCGCCAGATATGCCTCCGGTCCTTGTTTGGGTGGAACGGTGGGTAGTTCCTTCCCACTTTTCGGAATAATCCGCTATAATGTCGAGTCAACCACTGAAGTCGCCGATTCTCGAAGGAAAGGAGTGTTTACGGGCAAACGCGATATTAGTGATCAAATAAGGATTCACCCAAAGGGATTGTGGATGGCTCAGACGATTGATGCTTTTATAAGCCGGCTAAGGGCCGAGGGGGTCGAGGCGGCGAAAAAGGAGGCCGAAGAGATCCGCCGCCGGGCAGAACAGGAGGCCGAGGAGATACTCCGGGCGGCAAAGGCAGAAGCCGAAAAAATCCGCCAGGAGGCCGAGCAGCAACGAGCCAAGACGGTCGCTCGAACCCGAACTGATCTGGAGTTGGCCGCTCGGGATGTGGTCGGATATCTGCGGGTAACGCTCAATCGGGCGTTAACTGCGGTGTTGGAGCGGATGGTGGCTGCTACACTATCCGATCCGGACTTTTTGAGAAACTTGATCCTTCAGGTGGTTAAAGAATATGCGGCGGCCGAGATGCGGGGGCAGGCTCGGCTGACGATCCGGATCCCTGAGGGTATGGCAGCTCAGCTCCGCGAATGGCTCCTTGCTCAATGTCATACCCTCGATGCAGAGTCCGGCCAGCCCACGTTTCTCCCGGAAATCGCGGCAGTTCTGACCGAAGCGGGCTTTGAATATAAGCTAGGCTCCGGGACCGTGGAGGTGACCACAGAGTCGGTCGTGAAGTTACTGAGCGAGATCATCACCCCGGAATTACAAAGCCTGGTCGACCAGGCGATTAGGCCGCCAGAGCAAGCTTCTTGAACCTTCCAAGTGGAGTTTTCTGAGGTTGGCTGGGTGGGAAAACGAATAAGTGAAAGCCGGATACGACTCTCCTGCATGCCGTCTTCGTGGAAGTGAGGCGGTTGAGCGGAGTCCACAAACTCGGCGGGCATTGGAGAGCAGAACCCCGGGAAGATTCGTGAGAATGGTTCTCTTACCTTAGGAAAGTGCTAAGCTTTCCGCGGAGGAGAATTTGAGTGGATTTTTCCGGAAGGCGGGTGTTCTGAAGGGGTTCCATTTAAATAGGCGGAAGATGGGGTTTGAGGCGGAAGGGGCGTTCAATGATAGAAAGACATTGAAAGGGGAAAGTTTGGGCCGTCGAGGAGCATCGTTTAACCCGAAGAAATTATTCTTCAACATCAGAGAACTTTGAACTTTCAATAAGCCCTCATAATGGCAAAGTATCGGTTTGATTGCGGGATAGGATCCCGAGTTTGATGGTGGGCCAGCTTCATTATTTCATCACTGCATTACCTTCTCTGGGTGCTTTAGGCACAGCACCTCCAATTGGGCTGGCGGAGTTGCTGGAGCATTTGAGTGAGGTTCCCCGAGTCCGCCGATTGGTCGAGGCAATCGTGCTTTTAGACGATTTAGAACAGCGGGAAGCCTTTTTGGCTGGGGAGTTAAAACAGGTTGAGCCAGCCGTCCTTAGCATCGAGCAAGCCAAGGGTGAAGCCCCACTTCCAGATTTTTTATCTCCGGCAAGGGAGGAGGAAGAATCGTTCACTATAGAGTTGGACAGACTATGGGCAAATTATTTTCGATTTGTGCATCAGACGGGGCTTCGGGAGGGGATTGATTTTCTCCGCCGCTGGGTGGGATTTGAGGTGGCATTCCGGAACGCCCTGGCAGTGGCTCGGGCCCAGAAGCTTGGCTTGGAAGAGGCCGGTTACGTTGTGGTGCCGGAGCTCGGCGATTCGGAATTCGACTTCAGTTCCGCAATTGGGGAATGGGAAACGGCAAAAACCCCCTTGGCTGGTCTGCAGGTAGTCATTCGCACGCGTTGGGAATGGTGTGACCGCAATGACGCGTGGTTTCAGTTTGTTGAGGACGAGCTTTTGGTTTATGCCCTTCGAATCATGTTGTTAAGTCAATGGCGTCGCACCTCTGGGGAGGAGAAAAGCGTTCAGTCTTCCGAATAAGAGTCTCCCGACGGGCGAGAGTCGTCCTTTGTACTAGAATTTTGGGAATTGTGCTTGGGTAACTGGGAAGTTTGGAGTGGGCAGGCTGTCGCAAAAGCTGTTTGTGCTAGGTGAATTTGAAACCTATTGGTGCTCGCTAAATTTGGCGGAAGCGGGAAGGGCTGAGGAAAGATTCCGGCTCCACAAAGGATAAGGTAGGCTAATCTCGGATATAGCCGTAGCAGGAATCACTGGGATGTCGACGACACTCCGGCAAGAGGTGAGTGCGGGCTCCGACGGAATTGTTCGGGGGAGGGTGATCGGAGTTTTTGGGAACTTGGTCACAGCGGAAACCACGGGCCGCGTGGTGCAGAACTCTGTGGGATACTGCATCCGCTCCGATGGCGTTCGGCTAATGAGCGAGGTGATTCGGGTCCGTGGGCACGAAGTGGACCTGCAGGTGTTTGAGGAAACTGCCGGACTGCGGGTAGGAGATCTTGTCGAGTTCCGGGAGGAAATGTTGTCGGTGGTATTGGCCCCGGGGTTGCTCGGCAGAATTTACGATGGTCTTCAAAACCCGCTTCCTGAATTGGCAGATCTCATTGGGTATTTCCTTCGCCCGGGTGTCTATTTGCATGCGGTGTCTCTCACTCAGCCTTGGGAATTTACCCCGGTAGTGAAGCCGGGCGACACTGTAGAAGCCGGCGATACTTTGGGGACGGTACCCGAGGGAATTTTCAAGCACCACATTATGGTGCCATTTGCGTGGGAGGGGCAGTATACGGTCAAAAAGATCGTTCCGCCCGGGGAGTATACGGTTAATCAGGAGATTGCGGTGCTGATTGGTCCGGACGGGCAGGAGCGATCGGTGACAATGCAACAACGTTGGCCGGTGAAACGGCCCTTAAACATTTCCCGTCGGCGGTTGCTTCCCACCGATCCTTTGGTTACTCGTGTACGAATTATCGACACCCTCTTTCCGATTGTTCGCGGGGGTACCTATTGCATTCCCGGCCCGTTTGGTGCAGGAAAGACTGTACTCCAACAGATTACCTCGCGTTATGCGGAAATCGACATTGTGATTATTGCGGCTTGCGGGGAGCGAGCGGGGGAAGTCGTGGAAACGTTGCGGGAATTCCCCGAGCTAGTTGACCCGCGGACGGGCCGGAGTCTCATGGAACGGACGATTATCGTCTGCAACACCTCCGCTATGCCGGTGGCGGCTCGGGAGGCCTCCGTCTATACTGCGGCCACGTTGGGCGAGTACTACCGGCAAATGGGCCTCGACGTCTTGCTCCTCGTGGACTCTACCTCTCGGTGGGCCCAGGCGATGCGGGAGGTGTCGGGCCGCTTAGAAGAGATCCCAGGCGAAGAGGCCTTCCCCGCCTATTTGGAAAGTCGAATTGCTGCTTTTTACGAAAGGGCTGGCGTAATTGAGCTTAAGGATGGTCGGAAAGGATCGCTTACTATCGGAGGAACCGTTAGCCCCGCCGGGGGTAACTTCGAGGAACCCGTGACCCAGGCCACTTTGAAGGTTGTGGGGGCTTTCCACGGTCTGTCCCGGGCCCGGGCGGAAGCCCGGCGATTTCCTTCGATTGACCCACTGGATTCGTGGAGCCAGTACCGGGGGATCATCGATCCTAAGATCGTCGCCCGAATTCGCAAGTTGCTTGTTCAGGGGCACGAAGTGCGGCAGATGATGACTGTAGTGGGGGAGGAGGGAATATCTGTTCAAGATTTCACTATTATGCTGAAGGCGGATTTTGTGGATAACTGCTACCTTCAGCAGAATGCTTTCGACCCGGTTGATGCTGCCACCCCGGCCGAGCGGCAGAAGTTTGTATTCGCTAAAGTGGTGGAAGTTGTGGATACCGACTTCCAGTTCACGGACAAGGCGGAAGCCCGCCGCAAGATGGTGGAAATTAGCGACCTATTCCGAAACTGGAACTACTCGGAGTGGGGATCGGAGGAGTTCCAACGTTACTTGGAGCGGATCGACCGGTTCATTGCCACCAAAGGTCGAGGCTAGTGAGCAATGAGGAAGTATTTCGACGAGATTGAACGCATTGTAGGGAATGTGGTAACCGTTCGGGCTGAAGGTGTGGGGTTTGGTGAATTGGCAATAATCCACACCTCCCGCGGTCCCTCCTATGCCCAGGTGATTCGGTTGGATGGTCCGCGAGTGAGCCTGCAGGTGTTTGCGGGTTCTCAGGGGGTTTCCAACCGAGATCGAATCGAATTCCTTCACCGCCCGATGCAGATACCGTTTTCTGAGGCTCTGCTGGGCCGGGTGCTGGATGGATCCGGCCGGCCTCGGGATGGCCGTGTGGAGCTAACGGGCAAGCCGATCGCCATCGGCACACCCCCGGTCAACCCGGTTCGCCGTCGGTTGCCCGACAAAATGATCCACACTGGCATTCCTATGATTGATGTGTTCAACTCTCTGGTGGAGTCCCAAAAGTTGCCGATCTTCTCTGTCGCGGGAGAGCCCTACAACGAGCTTCTTGCCCGAATTGGGCTGCAGGCGGATGCAGATATCATCATTTTGGGCGGGATGGGCCTTCGCCACGATGATTACTTGAAGTTCCGAAGGACTTTCGAAGAGGGCGGGGTTCTGGGGCGAACTGTGATGTTCATTCATACGGCTGCGGACCCAGTGGTTGAATGCCTCATGGTGCCCGACTTGTGCCTGTCGGTAGGGGAACAATTTGCCCTCCAAGGTAAGCGGGTACTCGTGCTGCTGACCGATATGACGGCCTTCTCTGATGCTCTGAAGGAAATCTCCATCATCATGGAGCAAATTCCCTCGAACCGCGGGTATCCAGGCGATCTCTACACGCAGCTTGCCAGGCGGTACGAGAAGGCCGTCGACCTGGAGGGGGCGGGTTCTCTGACCGTACTGGCTGTGGTGACCATGCCCGGGGATGATGTTACCCATCCCGTTCCGGATAACACGGGATACATTACCGAAGGTCAGTTTTACCTGCGTAATGGCCGGATTGAGCCCTTCGGATCCCTCTCCCGGCTGAAACAGCGAGTGAACGGAAAAACGCGGGATGACCATCGGGCTATCATGGACGCATGTATCCAACTTTATGCCTTGTGCCGGGAAAGCCGGGAGAAGCGGGATATGGGCTTCGAAATGTCCGAATGGGACCGGAAGCTGCTGAAATATGGAGAACTCTTCGAACAACGGATCATGGATCTTGCGGTCAATATTCCGCTTTTCGAAGCACTTGATCGTTGCTGGCAGATTTTGGCGGAGTGTTTCGAACCGGCAGAGACAGGAATCCGGCGGTCGCTGATCGATAAGTACTGGCCGAAACCGCGGATTCCTGTGGAAACTGCGGAGATGGTAGCTGCCGCCGCCGGATCGTGAATTCCCTTTCTCGTTGTAACGGGGTTTTCTGCCGAAGCCGAAGGGAGATCGGGTTTTTGCTGAGTTTTTAGGGGTGCGGGGATGCCGGAGAAAAAGATCAAGCTAACCCGTCCGGAGCTCAAGCGTTATCGGGATGCTCTGGCCCGATATCAACGCTATCTTCCGATGCTGAAGTTGAAACAGCAGCAGCTCCAGCTGGCTGTACGGGAAATAGTTCGCCAGCGTCGGGCAGCTGAACAAGCGTTGGAAGAAATCGAGACCCAGTTAAAGCGATATCATACCCTCTTTGCCGACCGGTTGGTTATTCCCTTGCACCGCTGGTCGCGACCTTCTCGCCTGGTATTGACGCGGAAGAACATTGCCGGCGTGGAAATCCCCGTGTTGCAGCAGGTGCTCTTTCCGGAAGTTCGTTATAGCCTGTTTGCCACACCACCTTGGGTGGACCAGGCTCTGATAGATTTGCGGGAAAAGAGCCGACGGCAGGCTCAGGTGGAGGTTCTCCGGCAGCAGGAACAATTATTGCAGAAAGAACTGACCCGCATTATCCAGCGAGTGAATTTATTCGAGAAGGTAATGATTCCGCACGCCAAGGAGGCGATTCGCCGGATCCGGATCAAGCTGGGCGATGAGATGCGGGATGCAGTAGGAAGGGCCAAGATTGCCAAGAAAAAGTTAGCGATGGCCTTGGCAGAGGAGCTTGCTACTCGGCAGCAGGCTCAGGCCTTGGAGCAGTCAGCATGATTGTGCCGATGCGGAAAATCTTTGTAGCGGGGCGAAATTGCGACCGCGAGGCAATTTTGTCCTTGCTTGCCGATTTGGGGGCAATCCATTTAGTGCCGGTTGACCCCCGGAAGGCCGTGCCCGATGAAGTGATGGTGCGGCGGTTGGAAATGTTGCGGCAGGCTATCCAGCTTCTTTCGCACGTTCGGCCGGAGGGAACTCCTCCCAACATTTCTCCTACCGATGCTGCTCAAGAAGTGCTGGATATTCAGCGGCGGGCAGCCGAGGGACGAAACCGCCTCACTATGCTTTATCACCAATTGGAACAGGTGTTGGCCACCTGGGGCAACCTGGCTTTGGAGGATCTTCGGCAGCTGCGGGATGCTGGAATTTCGGTCCAGTTTTATCAGGTTTCAGCTAGGCTCGTATCGGAAATCAAGGCGGAGTGTGTCCATGTTGCAGGGGAACTCCCTGGGGGAGAGCTGTTGGTGGCGGTCGTTTCCCGTGGTGGTTCTCCCAGCCTCCCCGAGGAAGCAAAACCGATGAGTTTGCCTCCGCGGGATGCTCCCAGTATTCGGGCGGAAGCGAAGCAGATCGAGGAGGCCTTGCGACAAGATAACCAACGGCTCCATGAATTGGCCACTCTCGTTCCCGCCATGCAAAAAGAAGTAGCTCAATTAGAGCAAGAACTTGCGGAAACGGTGGCAGTCCGGGGGGCCTTAGCGGACGAAGATCTTTTGGCATTTCAGGGATGGATTCCGGCGGAGCGGGTGCCCGCTTTGGAAAAGGCTCTGGCAGCAGCTCCTTTCCCGATAGGTTTTGTGGTATCGGAACCCGGTCCCGACGACAATCCTCCCACCCTCGTGCGACCCCCGCGGTGGGCCAGGCCAATCGAGGGGCTTTTCCAAATGCTGGGGACTACCCCAGGGTATCGGGAGTTTGATGTCTCGGTACCTTTTATGATCGCTTTGCCCCTTTTCACTGCTATTTTGATTAGCGACGGTGGGTACGGGGCACTGCTCTTTTTGGTTCCAGCCCTCGCCTACAAAAAAGTGGCCAAGAAATTGGGGGAACAGTTCACACAACTATTGATGGTCGTGGGGGCTATCAGTACGGCTTGGGGAATAATTATAAATACCTTCTTTGGGGTAGCATTGCCTTTCTACCAGCCACTCATTTCTGTAGGCTTAGCCGAGGAATCACGGCTGTTTATGATGCGGCTGAGTTTCACGATTGGGGCCATACACCTAAGTCTTGCCCAATTTTGGCAAGGGGTACGGTTTTGGCCCAATCTTCAGGCGTTAGCTAAGCTCGGATGGGGGCTCTTTATCTGGGGAATGTACGGGGTTGTGAATTTCTTCGTTTTACGGGGGCCCTTTAACTGGGAAACCCCTTGGCCTTACCTGCTGATTGCGGGCGGTACTCTTGCTATCCTTTTCGCTCATCCGAGTCCGAATATTCTAAAGACACTTCTTTACGGTGTCGCAGGTTTTCCCCTTTCGATGTTATCAGCCTTTTCCGATGTGATCAGCTATGTACGTCTCATGGCTGTGGGTCTAGCCAGCAGTGTGCTTGCTTCCAGCTTTAACCAGATGGCAATGGATATCGGAAGTTTACCCTTGATGATTGTTATCTTACTCTTCGGACATGGACTGAACCTCGGGCTATGCCTGATTGCCATGTTTGCTCACGGTGTCCGTTTGAACATGCTTGAGTTTTCCAACAACCTGGGCATGCAGTGGGTTGGGTACCCTTACCGACCCTTTATGCGACGAGCTGCATAGAGCAGGGAGCCGTACTGTTTTACAAAGTGGTTCGCAGGACGCAAACTTCGGATACCGATTTCCAGGATTGGGTTCGCCGGTTACGGAGGTCCTTTGGCCGCGACATTCGCCGCAACTCGGATCATTAGAGTTGTCTTGCCTTCGAGGCAAAACCGGATTTTGAGCTCTGCGGGAACCAAAACGATCCTCCTAAGGTATTGAGAGGGCTTTCCGTCTTCGAATCGGCAAGGGAGGCAGAAAGTACCTCCAATCCTCGCGGGTTGAGGGTAGCAGGGTTGTTGATCGAAGTTTCGGCGGGTTTTGCTCTCGCATATCTGGAAAAAAACCCGCCGGCACCTGCACAGGTATCGCACGCGTTAGATCGAACACGTTAGGAGGAATTGCAGAAGATTGCAGGGAGTCAAACAATGGCAAATGTTTGTCTTTTGACTGCAATGTCGGGATTGGGCTTTGTCTTAGCAGCGTTTGTAGATCAACACACGCAATCGGGCCTTGCGTGGAGATTTTTGGGCGAAGGAGCATCCGTGCTGGCCTTGGGAATGGCGGCTTTGGGGAGTTCTCTGGGAATTGGAATAGCGGGCCAGGCAGCTGCAGGGGCTTGGGCTAAGGAGGCTCGGGCAGGGCGAAACCTAAGCTTCACCTACATCATTCTCGTGGGTATGCCCATCAGCCAGACTCTATACGCGATGATTGTGATGAACAACATGCGGGGGGTTTTCAACAATGTGGAAGTTTCTGTCGCAGATGCTGGCTTGCTAACCGGAGTTGGGTTTGCCACGGGATTAGCGGAGATGCTCTCGGCGTGGATGCAAGGCCTTATTGGAGCGGCAGGCATTCGGGCTTTAAGCGAAGGGGAAGGTAAAGGGCTCGCGTTTATCATCATTGCCATGGGAATTGTAGAGACCGTGGGAATTTTCGGGATGGTGTTCCTCCTCGGTATGATTCCGTCGGTTTAACCGGGAGAACTTGCGGACACAGGCGTCCCAAGGATTTCCCGAAAGTTAGGTTGGCCCTTTCGGTGGTGCTTGGTTTGTGGGCCAAGAAATAGTGCTTTTGCCTTCAGCACGCAGGGGCCTGCCGGCATGGAAAGCTCCCAGGTCGGCAGGCCCTCTTTGCGAGTATTTTCGATTCAGCCTTATTTGGGGTCGAAAAAATTTTTAATCTGCCCAGCGGACGGCTTTCGGCCCCTCCTCAGCCCGACCGATGATCCAGCTTTTTATTCCCACTTCTGCAAGTTGGTGGCGGATACTTTCCGCATAGTAAGCACTCACCACGAGGACCATTCCGATTCCCATGTTGAATACCCGGTACATTTCGCTCTCTTCCACATTCCCCAGCCGTTGGAGCCACCGAAATACAGGGGGAACCGGCCAACTGTCGCGTTGAAGAAGGATTTGAACTCCATCGGGAACGATCCGCCTCAGGTTTTCGAAAATCCCCCCTCCGGTAATATGAGCAATACCGTGGACAACGGTTTTCACACTGTAATGCCGTAATACCCTCCGGATCGCCCCGGCATAGATGACGGTCGGCTCAAGCAGCAAATCCCCCACCGTCGCACCGAGCTCGGGGATGAAGTCTTTTACCGTGTATCCGGCATGGTGAAAGACGATCTTCCGGGCAAGGCTGTAACCGTTGGAATGGAGTCCGGAGGATGCCAGCCCGATAACTAAATCGCCGGGTGTGATGGCGGCTCCCGTGATCACGTTGTCTCGCTCAACCACACCCACACAAAAGCCGGCCAAATCATAATCCCCCGGTTGGTAGGTCTCAGGGAGAATGGCGGTTTCCCCTCCCAATAGCGCGCAATTGGCCAACTGACATCCCCGGACAATGCCCGAAACGATTTCTTCAAGAAGCGGGGGATCATCTTTCGGCAGAGCTACATAATCCAGGAAAAACAGCGGTTCTGCCCCACAGCAAAGGGCATCGTTGACGTTCATGGCCACAAGATCAATCCCTACGGTGTTGTGCCGACCCATCATCGAGGCTACTTTGAGCTTGGTGCCCACTCCATCGGCACAAGCTACCAAGACGGGATTTCGATACCGCCGTGCGAAAAGGGGGCAGTCGAAATCCAGCTGGAAAAGCCCCGCAAATCCTCCCGGTAGCGGTACCACCCGGGGTGTGAACGTCCGCGAAAGGAGCCGCGGAAGTCTCTCCATCGCCTGTTGATATAAATCTAGATCCACTCCTGCATCTTTGTATGTCCACCGATTCATTCGCCAGGATCCTGTACGGTTTCCGGTTGAAACGCAAAATTTGGAAATGTTTTTTGGACTTGCACCTTTGGTCATTTTGGGTTGCAAAATCGTGGTACCCCCGTGGCGGAGAGGGTATGAATGCGTTTTCCCCTGGTGGATATAGTTTGTTCAGCCCGGGGGAATTGACGTGTTATTGCAACATTTTAGCCGAAGGAGCCTTTAATCGAAGGTCAAGGACGATCGACACTACGTACCATTTCCTCGGGAAACGTTCCTCGTTTGGTAAAGTTTCGAATTTCAAGAAGCGGAGTGATGCTCGCCGGGGTATCCTCTTGAAGGCAGAAAGCTCACATTTTTGATTCCGGCCGATAGGCACTTCAACCGGCGGCAAAAACCATCAAAAAAGGTCTGCCACCCAGGAAGTAAACTGGAACGAATTTTTGGGGCCGGCGATTTGCTTGACCCCGCCTGGGATTTACGGCACACTATGAGTGTTTCCGGGCCTGGAATGGTTCCGGAACTGACATATCCCTCACGATAGGGAGTTTCCCTTGTGACAGTGGTTACTTTGTAAGGTTTCTGGGTGTTGATCTGCATGGGAGGTTTGCAGCATGAGTAAGGTTTCTGTTTTGGGAAAGGCGGCGGGAGTAGTTGGCATAGGGCTTTTAGTCGTATGTGCCATATGGCAAGTGGGAGCGGCTCCGCCGGCTTCTCCGAAAATTTCTGCGTATGCCCCGGCCGAGGATTTGGTAGCCCAGTGGGATTTTTACGTCGGCCGAATCGAGGCCGATTTGGAGTCCGAGGCCGACTACAAGGACGTTGCGGAACGGGTTTACAAGGATGCCAACACGTTGATTTTGATCGCTCTGGCATTGGGGCTTCATGATACTCCAAATAAGTATCAAAAGCATGCGGCAGGGATGGTGGCTGCAAGTCAACAGCTGATGGATGCGAAGGATTATGCCTCGACTAAGGCGGCGTTGGCTGCTTTGAAAGCGGCCACGGCCGAGCCCAAGGGGGATCCGAGTTCGTTGGCTTGGAAAAAGCTGGCTCATCTGCCCCCACTGATGCAGCAGGTGCCCTTGATTCACAGCCGAATCAAGCGGGCAATGCGACGGTTTGAACGTCAGGCGGCTGCTATCGCGGGAGATGCTGCCACCATTGCGGTCATTAGCCAGGGCAGTCTCTATAATGTTGACGAAACTGACAAGCCTGGTGAGGCCGAAAAGTGGTATCAGTACTGCATTCAAATGCGGGATGCCGCAGCTGCTTTGAATCGGGCAGCAAAGGCCAAAGACGCCAAGGCCGCCGATCTCGCCTTAAAGGACCTAGCGAAAAGCTGTGATGATTGTCATACGGTCTTCCACCCGGAGGCTCTCGGGAAGGAAATTGAGGAATAGTGGAAGTGGGGGATTAAAGGAACTCCGCAAGGTCCGGTAGCCAAGCTCCGGCTTTGCGAGAGAGGGTTGTAAAATCCGGGGGCTTAGCAGACTACGCCGACGTAAACTGCCCCTTCTATCCCGATGCGTTCCGATTGATCACGCCGGGTCCTGGGGTGAGTTAAATTTCGGAGATAACTTCATCAGACCAACTTTGCCCCGAGGAAAGAATCTTCTTCCTCGGGGCTTTTTGTTTAGAAGCGATCTACAAGCAATCTGTTAACCAGAGATCGTGTTTATCTGCTGGCCGACTGCGGTGGTTCAAAGCCGGCTAGCATGATCCTCGGTTTGTCCGCACTCTTTTTGCCTTTTTTCAGCAACGAAGCGGATGGAATCAGGGTCCTCATGCCACCCGTGGGCCATTTAGGTGGCACCATCTACTAGGCTGGATTCACCCCCGTTTAACGGTGCTCTTGAATGGCGGTGAACTTTTCACTGGTTTCCGCCGAGTTCTTCACACAATCGTGGGAATTCCCCGCGAGAGAGAGAAGTTATCTCTTCTGCGGCAATCGACCCGTCCCAACTTGCCACACCGTACATCACCCGAAGTTTTTCTCCGGACCGGAGAGATATAGGTTCCGTATGAAGTCCCAACGTGGCCGACAGGTAAGCAAAAGGTTCTACCATCGTGAACCAACTCGCCGGGTGGCGAGGATTGTCCGGATGGTCCATCATTGCCACAGTAACCGGCCGATCTCCTACCTGGACCCGGTAAGCACACCAAGGTGCCCGAGCTCCATTGGTTTCTTTGACTCCCTCCGCTCCTATGGCATTGAAGAATTGACCCGTTTTATCCATAGCCTCGATGAACCGAATTCCCAAACCGAAGTATGGCCGGCCCCATAGCCGGGCAGTTTCCTTTGCCGCGGGAAGGGAAAGTTCGGATTTCCAAAGAACAAGTCGAACCCCAGGCCGCCCTTCTCGCGGGCCAATCTCTGCCCACATCACTTGCCGGTTTTCCACGAGGAGTACCTCGCTCAAGTCCGAGTTTCGCCATTCCAACTGTTGTGTTACCCAAGCCATTCGTAGGTTTTGACCATCCCGCGAGAGTACTTTTGTTCCCGATTGGAAACCTCCTGCTTCCCTCTGGTGGCCGGAAAGATTGTCCTCAGCCCAAAAATCCACATCATCAACCCCGATGGCAAACATCAGTCCATGGTGATGCAAGTGATCTGCCGGGGCATCACGCAGAATGTTCAACCCCGAGGGAGTCGTCCAGTACCGAACATACGACTTCCGCGGATTTGGAGCCCGCTGGTATTCCCAAAGCAATTCGGAGGGCAAGGGGTATTCGGAGACGATATCCGGCGGGACGGTGGTTTGACGGAGCGAGGCTAACCGATCGGTAACCGAAAAGACCAGCCGGGGCAATTCCTCGGCCAATCCTCGCTCGGGAATTAATAAGATTAGGGCTGCCGTTCCTCCAAAAACAATTGCTCGTTGCATAAACTTGAGGAGTCTCTCACATCTAACGACAGAAACCATCCCAACCGCATCAAACATCGTAGTTCCTCCCAACTAAGATCCGAAGGCTCGACCCACGAGCTTGGGGACACAACAGAAGGCGGTTTTTCATCCTCCATTATGATGTCCCGATGGCTGAAAAGGCAGACGCCATTTCCTAACTTTGCCAACGAACCTTTGGAAGCTCCGCTTCCGAGCAAAAAGATGGCTAGGCAAAAAGGGCTTTAATCGGAGTTCATAAGGAACTTGCTTTACCGAGCGAGGGGTGCTTCAGGGCCGAGTGTCGGTGATAATTGTTCTAAGGCTGGCCACTGGGTGTTCCTTGGGACCTCCTTGCGAGGAAGCTCTTGACGTGTTTTCCGGCCACACAGGGGGACTGCGTTCTAGGTGTTTCCTCCTGCTTCGGGCAGCTAGGGACACTGTCCGGGTGCTCAGTTGCAAATCGTTGCGGGGACATAGGGAAGGAGATCCATACCTGATATTCAACAGAAAGGCCGAAGGTGAAAGTTTGGATAACGGGTTGTGGGTGAAAGGTAGTTCCTGTGTTAGTGGCAGAACACATTTCTAAGGGTTATCCAACCCCCTCAGGACCCCTTGTGGTTCTTGAGGATGTGAATCTGAGGTTAGACTCTGGCCAATCGGCGGCCATCATGGGGCCAAGTGGTTCTGGCAAAAGCACGTTGCTGAATATCCTGGGGGCGTTAGACCAGCCGACTTCAGGACGTGTGTCTCTGGAAGGGGTGGATTATGCCCATCTGGACGACAAGGGGTTAGCTAAACTCCGAAATCAGCAGTTAGGGTTTTTGTTTCAGGAACATCACCTCCTCCCACAGTGCACAGTTTTGGAAAACGTGCTGATTCCATTTCTTGCATTTGGACGACCTTCGTCGGCCGATGTTGCCCGAGCGAAGGCTTTACTCGAGCGGGTCGGGCTTGCCGATCGGATGCACCACTTGCCAGGCGAACTCTCCGGCGGGGAAAGGCAACGAGCCGCCTTGGTTCGGGCTCTTATCCTCCGCCCAAAGGTCCTCCTAGCTGACGAGCCTACCGGAAATCTCGATGCTGAAAGTGCCTCCCAGGTGGTTCGGCTGATGCTCGATTTGCAGAAAGAATTGGGTAGCATCCTCGTAGTAGTGACCCACAGTCCTTATGTGGCAGGATGCATGGGGCAAGTTTTCGAACTGCGTAGGGGCACACTTGTACAAAAGGAGATTCGGTCGGAGGTTCCGCTCGACCCTAATGTTCGTCCTTAAAAGTACCTGAGGTTTCAGGTCCAGTTCTTGAGGTAGCACTTTGTAGTGTATTACTTCCCAGGCCATGTCACTTGTGAAATTAGCGTTGGCATCCTTTCGATTTTGGTTTCGGGCTCACTTGGCCATTGCTTTGGGGCTGGCAACTGCAGCGGCAGTTTTCACAGGGGCATGGATCCTTGGGGATAGCCTGCAGGGAAGTCTTGCCCGGTTGGCAGTCGAGCGTTTGGGGCCGGTGTCCTTTGTGTTTCGAGGGGAGCGTTTTTTCCCACCCGCGGTGGCCGATCAACTCGAAAGGACCGCTGGCTTTGCAGAGCGGTTTGATGGGGTAGCCCCGCTAACAATTCTCTCCGGTGCATTACGATACCAGCCGGGCCGGAATCAGGGCAGCCCCGGACCGATTTCTGTTGGGGAGGTCCAAATCATCGCCTGTGACGAGCGTTTTTGGCGGCTTTACGGAGGGGCCGATCCTCCGGCGGGCTTTGCGGGCCGACAGGCGTTGTTGAACGGAGCCTTGGCTAAACGAATTTCAGACTTAAGCGGTGGATCGGTTCGCCCTAAGCCGGGAGACCGGATTTTTCTTCGACTGCAAAAGCCTGCCACAGTTCCCACGGAAAGCCTTTTCGGAGAGAAACGAGAAGCCTCCGTTGCCGCGAGCTTTTTGGTGGCGGGAATCCTTCCGGATGGCGGTCCTGGGAATTTCTCCCTGCAACTGGATCAGCGATCTCCCTTGAATGTTTTCCTTCCCCTGGAGGCCTTGGACGGGCTCGGGTTAGCAGACCGGTGTAACGTGGTGGTAATCGGCACTGGGCCAGGGCAAAGTTTTCACGAAGACCAAGCCCGTTGGCTTGCAGAAAATTGCCTACTTGATCCCGAAACATGTGGCTTAAAGATCCAAGAATCTCCCCATGGGTATCTTTTAGTGACTTACGACGGCTACTTTTTCCCACCTCAGCTGGAAGCCGCCGTAGCCGAAAAATTGTCGCCCCTCCGGTATCAACCAGTTCTCACTTACTTGGCAAACCAGATTCGTTTTAAGGATCGGATGATCCCGTACTCCCTAGTGACGGCCCTCGATCCTGAGGTTGACCCGCCGCTTGGGCCCTTTGTTACATCGGAAGGCCAAACGCTCGACCACATCCCTGCAGATACTGTTGTCCTCAATGATTGGGCCGCGGAGGACTTAGGAGTAACTCCGGGAGAAATGGTGACTCTGCGATTTTTCCGCCCAGAGAGCCAGGTTGGCAAATTGATGGAAAGCGAAGTGCCTCTCCGGGTTTTCGCGGTGGTGAAACTTGAGGGGGCAGCCGCCGATCCCCTTTTTACCCCTCAGATTCCCGGCGTAACCGAGAAGGAATCGATTCGCGATTGGGATGCTCCATTTGAGCCCTTTCACCCTGAGTGGATCCGGATCCCGGATCATCCCGGCCCGGGCAACGACGAAGATTACTGGCACCGCTTCGGCACCACGCCAAAGGCTTTCGTGAGCTTGGAGACCGGCCGAAAACTTTGGGCAAGCCGGTTTGGGAGAACCTCGGGGTTTCGCGTCGATCCCCAAGGGACGTTAACGGTGGGGGAACTCCGAAATCGCCTCCAACTGAATGCAAAGGCTGCGGGGTTTCGGGTGGAGGCAATCCGAGCCCAAGCTCTCGAGGCGGCCGCTGGGAATACCTCCTTTGCCGGCCTTTTTCTCGGCTTAAGTGGATTCGTGACGGCTGCTGGTGTGATCCTCATCATTCTCTTCTTGTCTTTGACCATAGCTCAACGGGAGAGGGAAATTGGGATCTTAACAGCTTTGGGCTTCCGCAGTTCACGCCTCTACCTGCTTTATGGGTTGGAACTTGGGATTACTGGACTCCTTTCCCTAGCCCTTGGGGTGCTTTTGGGGATTGGCTATGCAGCCTTTTTGATTTGGGCCCTTCACAGTTGGTGGCTTCCGGCTGTGGGGGAACCCATCCTTCAGCTTTCAGTCCGCCTTCCTACAGTGATGGTTGGCTTTGCATCGGGACTAGGATTAGCTCTTGCCGCGGGGGCGTGGGGTTTAAAGGGAATGGCCGGCAGGCATCCTGCGTCCCTTCTCCGGGGGATTATCTCCGAAAGCTGGTCGTCCGGTGGGAGGAACCGAGGCCTTGGGGGATGGGTTTTTTTCGGGGGGATGGCGTTGCTGGTGGCCTGCGGACTGATTGTCCTGGGGTTAACGGGGGATTCCTCGGCAGAAGAGCAGGCGGGATGGTTTTTTGGTGCTGGCGTGACGGTTTTGTTTATCCTTGTCCTTGTGGTGTGGAAGTTGCTGCAGTCTCGACGGCGGCAAGTATCCTTGGTGCTCCGTTATCCACTTACGGGATTGGCTTGGCTTAATCTTTGTCGGAATCCTGGCCGGACCCTTGCTGCCATTACGATTTTGGCCTTGGCAGTTTTCCTTTTGCTTTCGGTAAGTATTTTTCGTTTGGAACCCGGTCGTTTCTTCCCTGGGGAAGATCCCGGCAGTGGTGGCTACGCTTTCGTCGTGGAAACCGCCTTGCCGGTGTTCTCCGAATGGCAAGATCCCCAATGGTGGCGGCGAGCGGCAGCTCGTGCAGAAGCGGACAGCAGTGCCGGAAAGTGGCACCCAGATCCGCAAAAACAGAAGGCCAGTTCTCCGTCCGTTCAAGTTGTTGCCCTTCGGCTCCGCGGGGGTGAGGATGCAAGTTGTCTGAATCTCTATCGGGTGAACCAACCACCCTTGGTGGGGCTGCCGGATGAATTTATCGATCGCGGCAGGTTCCGCCTGAAACCCTGGGTGGAGTGTTCGCCCCACGAAGCGAGCAATCCCTGGCTTTTGCTGCGAAGGAACTTTCCTTCCACATCCGGTGGTCGGCCGGTCTTTCCGGCTATTGTGGACGAAGTTACAGCTCTTTATGCCCTCGGGCTGGCCCGCGGGAAAAATCAAGTACTTTCTCTGAGGGATTCCACCGGAAATTTCGTGGATCTGCTGATTGTTGCGGTCCTCCAGGGAAGTATCTTCCAGGGAGTGGTTGTTCTTCGCGAGGCGGATCTACTCCGTTGTTTTCCGGAGTTGAGTGGTTACCGATTATTTTTGGTGGAGATGTCGGCCTCTTCCCGCGTTGGCCGCCAAGAGTTTCTCCACGCCATCCGCTTTTGGCGGCGAGTCCTCGAGGATGCATTTCTTGATTACGGAGGGAGGGTGGAGACCACAACCGAACGGCTTGCCCGCTTTGCCGCCGTGCAGAACACCTATTTGGCCACCTTCCAAACCCTGGGCGGGCTGGGGCTGCTTTTAGGCGGCATAGGATTAGGAGCGGTCCAGCTTCGGAATATCTTCGAACGTCGTCGCGAACTTGCCCTTCTTCGGGCTATTGGCTTCCGTAGGCAAACGTTGGTCGGACTGGTAATTCGGGAGATGGTCTTGGTGATCGGGGTAGGATTAGTGATGGGAACGCTTCCCGCGGCTATTGCCGTGGGCCCATCCGTTGTTGCTGAACGGGCTACCCTTCCGGTTACTTCCCTGATGTCAGCGGTAGGGGTGACCATTTTGGCAGGAATCGCCGGTGGACTCTTCGGGGTAATTGCCCTCCTCCGGATACCGTTCCTTGAAGTTTTGCGGCGGGAATAAGATTCCGGGACACAGCCTCCTTTTCCCGATCTCCAGCAGGGCCGGGCCAGGTTTATCCGTACAGCTTCTTCAAAAGCCAGGCCATGTTCCGGGCAAGGGTCCGGATCGTCTCTAGCCCTTCCTGGTCATTCATGACTTCTCCCTTTCCCCGACCAAAGGCCAAATTCCAGTAGGTGGAGCCGGGGACAATCATTTCGCTGATAAGGAAAAAGTAATTGATCTGGGCAAAAGTGAAATTGTGTCCAGCACGACGGGCAACGACAATCGCCGCCCCTACTTTTCGGCGAAGAAAATTCCCCGCAAAACGATTGACATATCCCACCCGATCTAGAAGGGCCATCGTCTGCGGCGTGGCCGAGCCGAAATACACCGGCGAACCGATGAGGATCCCCTGCGATTCGATAAACTTTTCGATAATCCCTTCGAAGGCAGGATCTTCTTGCATGCAACGCGGGGGATTAGTCCCTCGGCATCGCTCGCATGCCTGGCAGGGTTTGATCGGCCGATCCGCAAGCGAGAGAAACTCGGTTTCCAGTCCTTCTTCCGCAAGCGTTTGCAAAGCCAGTTTGACCAAGATTTCCGTATTCCCGCCACTCCGCGGACTGCCAGAGATTCCTAACACCTTCATGGGTTCTCTCCTTTTTGGTCCCAAACCCACCCAGTTTCGGGGCAATTGCTGATTTTGCTTTGACTTGGTCACTAGATCATTTTGGCTTTATCGGTGGGACAGACGCGAATATCCTAACATCCCTGTTAGAAAAGACTTGGGACTTTCTGACCTCCTGCGGCCGACAAAGCTCGTTTCTTTCCCGCTGGGGGATCAGCCCTCTTTTGGCAGATAGGAATATGCCAATTGCGGGGGACAAAAAAGCCTCCTTCACTCGGTGCCAATTCGGTGGCTACAAGTTTATCAGAAAGTTTGTCCTCGGACAGGTCCCCGGTTTTCCCGACTGTCCATTACATCTGGAATAAGCCGAATGGGATCCCACCGCAGTTTTTATCTTCCGGCGTTGGCCAGGCGAATTTTTCTCCTGCCTATAAGCTACATGTTTTGTGGAGGCTCAAAACCACTCCTTTGAACCTCCCGCAGGAAATCCCCGTTTCCTCCCTGCGTCGGCCCTAAAGGGCTGAAACGTTTTCCTTGAGAGGTTGCCTCTGCAAACGTTTGACCTCGTATTGGCTGCACGAATTAGCGGTGCTGTGTGGACAAATCTAAAGTTGAGCATGAGGAGGATTCCCTATGATGGCACTTTCTCGCCTCAGCGTCAAGGCTAAGCTTATCGCCGGCTTCCTCACTATAGCCGCAATTACCGCAGTGGTCGGGGTGATCGGGTACTACGGCCTGGCTCAACTGGAAAGGGAAACTGATTCCTTGGGGCGGGAGGTCTTACCCACTGTAGAAGCTTTGGCAACCATGGAAAAGTCGTTCCTAACAATCAAGGCCGCCCAAAGAACCTTGCTCGATGCCAATTTGGCTTTGGAAGATCGCCAACGACAGTACGAACTTATCAAAGGGGCTAAAGAAAGCTTTGCCGAGGCAAGAAAGACCTATGAATCGCAGCCCCAGCTGCCTGAAGTGGAAGCAATCTGGAAAGAGTTCTTGGCCAACTACGACCGCACAAGGCAAGAGAACGACAAATTTTTGGACTTAACGCGCCGACTCGATGATATTCTCCAGCGTTGCGAGCCGGCGGAATCAGGAAGGCGTGAGGAATTCATGGTTCAGTTGTACCGGTGCCGCTATTATTTGACTTCTTCTCGTGGTGCTTTATGGAATGCGGCAACATTCGCGAAAAATTGTATCTTGCGGGGCGCATCGAAGGAGGAGTTCGCCAAGGATTTCGCCGGATTCTCTTCGGCGATGGAAGCACTACAAAAGCACTTGGACGACCTGAAGCGGACCTTGCCCCGAGTAGGCCTGTCGGCAACGCTTGTGGATCCTGTCATTCAGGCTGCCCAGCGGATGCACCAATCCTACACCGAAGCCTTTAACAAGTTCGATCGGTCTAGTGGCGATTTTGCCGAGCAAGTCGATGGCCACGTAAAGGGTTTGGTCCAAGCTACCAATACCGAACTTGAGAAGTTGCAGGAAGTTGTATTCAAACATTTGGGGGAAATGGAGTCGCTGCTTGCGGACATGCGACGCCAGGCCGTCGACGTGTGTAGGCAGCTGATGGACCAGGAAATTGAGCGGCTCGGGCGGATCTTCCAAATTTTGGAGACGGATTCTGACCGGAGAGCAAGTTCAGCCAGCGCGCTGGCGGACAGTTTGCGAACGTTGATGGTTCTTGGTGCCGTTGTGGGTGTGGGGCTTGCGGCCGGGGTGGGAATGGTCCTAGCCCGGAGCATCACCCGGCCAATCGAACGAACGTTGGCCTTGATCAAGGATGTAGCCGAGGGCGAGGGTGATCTTACCAAACGACTGGAAATCTTCTCCAAGGACGAGATCGGTGAGCTTGCCCACAACTTCAATGTATTCTGTGACAAGCTGGAAGCCATCGTCAGCGAGGTTAAGGCCAGTGCCGAGCAGTTTACGGAGGGATCCCGAGTCGTAGCAGAGGCCTCGCAGTCGCTTGCATCCACCGCTCAGGAGCAGAGTGCCAGTGTGGAACAGATCTCGGCTTCGGTGCAGCAGCTACGACAGATGTCCGAACAAGTCAAACAAGCCGCTCAGGCTGCCAATGATCTAGGGCGGCAAGCCATGGCCGTGGCCCAAGAGGGTGGGCAAATTGTCGGTCGCTCCGTCGAGTATATGCAGATGATTCGGGCAAGCTCGCAACAGATTGCGGAGATCATTCAGGTCATCTCGGAAATTGCCAGCCAGACCAATCTACTGGCCCTCAATGCTGCAATCGAGGCTGCCCGGGCCGGCGAGCATGGAATGGGCTTTGCCGTGGTGGCCGATGAGGTCCGCAAGCTAGCGGAACGGGCCAACCAAGCCGCTGGAGAGATTGGTAAGTTGATCAAAGAGTCGACCGCTCGCGTTCAGGAGGGTGTAGCACTCTCCGAGCGAACCGGCGAGGCATTTCGGCGGATCTTGGAGAATGTGGACAACGTGGCCAAACGGATTGCGGAAATTGCCGAATCCTCCACGGTGGCCGCCACCGGGGCCGAGGAAGTGGCCCGGGCAGTACAGACCATCAGTCAAGCGGTAGAGCAGGCTGCCGCCGGCAGCGAGCAGTTGGCCTCCAGCAGCGAAGAGCTGGGAGCCCAGGCCGCTACCTTGAAGCAGCTCGTTGGCCGGTTCAAAACTCGGCAAACCGTTGCGTAAGGCAAGCCGGTTAGCTTGATTGTTCTTGCGGCCCGTTTCTTCTCGGACTCTCCTACCACCAAAGGGGCTCGTCTCATGGGGGCGGTTTTTCCCCCGGACCGCCCCCAAACTCTTTCGGTAAAGTGTATGTGGACAGACTTGAACTGACACTGGGGCAACCTGACTTTCTAAAGGAGGAAGGGATGAACGTGCGCGGAATCCCCGCTCCCTC
>Ga0272449_1001359_pt1 | contig 25295 bp, 23 predicted proteins | sample YNPCB0241_FD_198679 | JGI IMG/M metagenome (GOLD analysis project Ga0272449, IMG submission 198679) | Hot spring sediment microbial communities from Yellowstone National Park, WY, United States - YNP-CB-024-1 | ecosystem: Environmental > Aquatic > Thermal springs > Hot (42-90C) > Sediment... | reverse complement strand
GTGTGCCTGCTGTTTGCCTACGCGAATCCCGCGCACGAGCGTGCGTTGAAAGAGATGCTGTCGCCGCACTTCGCGGTGTCGCTTTCGAGCGAGGTCGCGCCTGAGTTCCGCGAGTACGAGCGCGCCAGCACCACCTTCCTAAACGCCTACCTGACGCCGCCGATGACGCGCTATCTGGGGTCGCTTGAACGCGAGGCGAACGGGTTAGGCGCGACTCGCACGCTGATTAGCCACTCGGCGGGCGGCTTGATGGACACGGGGCGCGCCCGCGCGCTGCCTGTGGGCACGATTCTGTCGGGCCCTGCGGCGGGCGTGATGGGCGCGTGGGCAGTCGGGCGGGGCATAGGAGCGCACCGCCTGCTGACGCTGGACATCGGCGGCACCTCCACCGACATGGCGCTGATTGACCGCGAGCCGCTGCGCACGAACTTGGGGGAGATCGAGGGCATGCCGCTGCGCTTGCCGCGCCTGGATGTGCATACGATTGGCGCAGGGGGCGGATCAATTGCGCGTTTGGACGCGGCGGGCGGGCTGCGCGTCGGTCCCGAAAGCGCGGGCGCAGACCCTGGACCTGCCGCCTACGGCACGGGCGAGTTGCCGACGCTGACCGACGCGCATCTCGTGTTGGGGCATCTGCTGCCGCAGGCGTTCGGCTTCGGGCGCGTGGCGGTTGACCCTGACCGTGCGGCGCGAGCGATTGAGCCGCTGGCGCACGCGCTGGGCTTGAGCCTGCACGCGGCTGCCGACGCGATTGTGGCGCAGGCGCAGGCGAAGATGGCGCGCGGGCTGCGCAGCGTCTCCGCCGCGCGCGGCATCAGCCCCGAAAGTTGCACGCTGCTGGCGTTCGGGGGCGCAGGCGGACTGTACCTGTGCGCGCTGGCGCGGATGCTGGGCGTGCGCCAGTGGATTGCGCCGCCGTACCCGGGCGTGCTGTCGGCGTATGGGCTGCTGTGGATGGACGCCGTGCATGAGGCGCGGCGCACGGTGCTGACGCCCCTGCCCGACACACGCGCCATGCGGCTGGACGCTGTGCTACTGGAGTTGCGCGCCGAGTGCGAGACGGCGATGCAGGCGATGGGCGTCTCCGCCGATGACTACGAACTGCACGCCTTCGCCGACCTGCGCTACGCGGGGCAATCCTACGAGATTACCGCACCGTTCGACCCCGACCGCCCCGCACGCGCCCGCGAAGCGTTCGAACAGCAGCACGCGGCGCGCTACGGCTTCACCATGTCCGACCGCCCTGTGGAGTTGGCGACCCTGCGCCTGCGCGCGGTTGCGCTGCACCCCAAACCCGCGGGCGCGTGCTGGGAGCCGCCCGACGTCACGCTGGGCGACCTGCCCAACACCATGCGACTGACCCTGCACGGCGAGCCGATGCAGGTTCCCGTCATCCCGCGTGCTGCGCTGCAGCCGAATACGCCCATCCCCGCGCCCGCACTCATCGTGCAGCCCGACGCGACGCTGTTGCTTGAGCCAGGCTGGGAAGTGTTTGTGGACAGTCGTACAGGCGCACTGATTGGCAGAGCAGTATCGTAGGAAAACACATGCCGACGGCGAATCGCACACCCCGTGCGACGCAAGGAGTCGGCAACGCCGCGCGCGGATTACGACACGCCATGGAAGGAGTTCCTGACGGTCTTCTTCCGCTGGTTTCTCAAGTTAGTGCTGCCCGAACTCTACGAACGCATCGACTGGCGACGGCGTCCCGTGTTTCTGGATAACGAGTTGCGACGGCTGTCGCCGCGTAGCGAAACGGGACGCCTCTACACGGATAAACTGGTCAAGGTGTGGGAGAAAGGTAGTCCGCCGAAGCCCTTTCTGACGCATCTGGAGGCGCAAAACCAGCCTCGTGGCGACCTGCCCGAACACACCTACACCTACAACGCCCGCATCTGGATTGAGACGCGTCTTGATGTCGCCAGCATCGTGATTCTGGGCGACAAGAACCCGAACTGGCGACCCCCCAATCGCTACCGACGGGAGATGCCAGGCACGCGATTGGATTTCGAGTACCACCTCGTCAAACTGATTGACTTTGAGGAAGATATGCTGCTTCAGGAAGCGAATCGGCGCAATCCCGCGGCACTGATGTTGCTGGCGTTTCGTCGGGCGCACGAGACCGAGAACGATATGCCCGCCCGCCTTGAGGCGCGCTGGCAGTTGATTCGGCTGATGATTGACAGGAGGTATAATCCAGAGCATCAGGCGCATATCGTGCGTCTACTGGAGTGGGTGATGATACTGCCAGAGGTTCTGGAGAAACGGCTTGACGAGCTTATCGAGGAGTATAAGCGCGAGCGGGGCACGACCTTCGTCTCTCGCTTCGAGAAACGCGCTATCCGCGAGGGGTTAATGCAGGGTATCGAGCAGGGTATCCAGCAGGGTATCGAGCAGGGTATCCAGCAGGGTATCCAGCAGGGTATCCAGCAGGGTGTCGCTGCGATGCGCGACGCTGTTATGCGTGTGCTACGCCGTCGGTTCGGCGAGGCGGCAGATCAGGTGCGCCCTGCTATCGATGCTATCGACTCACTGGAGGTGCTGGAGTCGCTGGTGGATGTTGCCTTGGATGCCCCGACCCTGCAGGCGTTTGCAGAGGCACTGCCGCGCGACGCTTCGTCGACCACCCCCTCTGAATGACCGTTGCAGAGGTTCTGCTTCTCACGGGCGGCGGTCTGGCATACCAGACGCTGACCTACGCTGTGCCTGGCTCGTTCCCAAGCGCGCCCCTGCCTGGCGCAGGCGTGCTGGTTCCGCTTCAGAATCGCCTCGCGTTGGGGCTGGTGCTGCGTGTCTACACACTGGACGACCCCGATGCGCTTGGCTATCCCCTGCAGCCTATCGAGTCGGTGCTGGCGCAGCCGCTACTGGACGAGCCGCTGCTGCGGCTGATGCGCCTTATGGAGCGCACGCTGCTCTGTTCGCCCGCGCAGGCGGCGCAGACCGTGCTGCCCACAGCGACGCGCTATCGGCTGCGCGCGGTGATTGAACTCGTTGCGCCCGTGCCACCGTTGCGCTCGCAGGCGCAGCGGATGACCGCCGACGCGATTCGGCGACATGGCGGGCGCGTGAGCCTGACGGCACTTAAGCGCGAACTCGCGGCGGCGATTTGGCAGCCTGGGCTGCGCGGGCTGCGCGAGAAGGGCTGCGTGCGCACGGTGTACGAGCTTGCCCCGCCGCCCCCACCACCCCGCGCCGAGCCGTGGGTGGAACTGTGCGGGTCGCCCGATGCGCTGGAGGCGTTTTTCGCGACGGACGCCGCCCGCGCTCCCGCCCAAGCGCGCCTGCTGCTGCACCTGCTGGAGCATCCCAACGGCAGGTTGCCCCGCCGCGCGCTGCTGGAGGCGACAGGCGCGAGCCTCGCCACGCTGCGCGCACTGGAATCGCGCGGGCTGACGCGCCAAGTCGCCGCTGACGCAGAGCCAATCCCGCCCAGTGCGCCCCCGCCGACGCTTACACCCGCGCAGCAGCGCGCCGTAGACGCCCTGCGCGACGCCATCCAGCACGGCGCGTTTCAGGCGTTCCTGCTCTACGGCGTCACGGGCAGCGGCAAGACGGAGGTCTACCTGCGCGCTGCCGCCGAGTGCCTGCGCACGGGGCGGGGCGTGCTGTTCCTCGCGCCCGAAATCGCGCTCACCGCGCAACTGACGCAGGCGTTCCGCGAACGCTTCGGCGCAAGCATCGCCATCCTACACAGCCAACTTAGCCCTGCCGAACGCTACGCGCAGTGGCTGCGCATCAAGCAGGGCGACGCCCCGATTGTGATTGGCGCACGCTCCGCCGTCTTCGCCCCACTGCCGAACATCGGGCTAATCATCATCGACGAGGAACACGAGACCGCCTACAAGCAGTCCACCGCGCCGACCTACCACGCCCGCACGCTGGCGGAGGCGCGCGCCCGCGACGCGAACGCCATATTGCTGCTCGGCTCCGCCACACCTGCGCTGGAGACCTTCCACCGCGCCGAGACGGGACGCCTGCGCCGACTGGACTTGCCCGAACGGGTCGGCGGCGCGACGCTGCCCGAAACGCAACTGATTGACCTGCGCGGCAGACCGTTCCAGCCGATTAGCCCCGAACTGCTGGACGCGCTGCACGAGACGCTCGCGGCGGGCAATCAGGCGATTCTGTTCCTGAACCGACGGGGCTTCGCGCCGATGCTCCTGTGTCGCGAGTGCGGCTACACGCCGATGTGCCCGAACTGCTCGGTTTCGCTGGTGTACCATCGCGGGGCGACGCCGTTCTTGCTGTGCCACCACTGCGGGCATCGCGAGCATCCGCCGACGATGTGCCCGCAGTGTGGCGGTTTGGAGATTCGCCCCTTCGGTGTCGGCGCGCAGCGCGTGGAGACGACCCTGCGCGAACTGCTGCCCGAAGTGCGCGTCGCGCGACTCGACCGCGACGCCTTCCAGCGGCGGGGGCAGTACCTGCAGATTCTATCGGACTTCCGCGCGGGCGCGCTGCAGGTGCTAATCGGCACGCAGATGGCGGCGCGCGGGCTGGACTTCCCGCGCGTGACGCTGGTCGGGGTAATTAGCGCGGACACGGGGCTGTACCTGCCCGACTTTCGCGCCAGCGAGCGCGTGTTCCAACTGCTGACGCAGGTCATCGGGCGCGCGGGTAGACGCGAGCAGCGCGGGCGCGCCCTGATTCAGACCTACAACCCCGACCACCCCGCCGTGCAGTGCGCCCTGCGCCAGGACTACGAGGCGTTCTACAGGCAGGAACTCGCGTTGCGTCGTGAGGTCGGCTACCCGCCGTTCGTGCGCTTGGCAAGCCTACAGAGCCAGCATGCAACCCCACCGCACGCCGAGCAGCCGCTGCAGCAGCTCGCCGACGCGCTCGCGCCCCACATCGGGGGGCAACTGCTGCAGGTTTTAGGACCCGCGCCCGCGCCGCTGGAACGACTGCAGGGGCAGTACCGATACCACTTGCTGCTCAAGTGCGCGCCCGACGCCGAGCCTGCCGACCTGCTCGCTCCCGCGCTGGCGACGCTCACACCCGACGCACGCGCCCGCCTGCGCATCGACATCGACCCGATGCACCTGCTGTGAGCGGCAGGAACACCCCCAAGTGTGGCGAACCAGACGCTCACCAACGGAGGAATGCCATGCGCCGCTGGATGTGGCTGTTGGGGCTGTTAGTGGTGGGGATTGCAGGAACCGCCTGGTGGAGTTCCCGCAACGCGGTGCGCCTTGAACCGCTGGACGCGCAACGCTTCGCCCAGATGAGCGAAACGGAGCAGGTGGAGTGGCTCATCGAGCAGACACTGGCGCGCTGCAGGCGCACCGATGATGGGTAATCGTCCCGCCACAGGCGCAACAGGTATCCTATTCCCCGATGGCGAGTTATCGGCTTTCGCAGTTGGCGGAGTTGGTGCAGGGCGTGGTGCGGGGCGACCCCGACTTGACGATTGGCGCAGTGGGCGGTCTGGACGATGTGCCCCCAGGCGGACTGACCTTCGCGGAGGACGCCCGTCGCCTGCAGGACGCCCTGCAGGCGCCTGCTGCCGCGATTCTGACCAAGCCAACGCTGGAGTTGCCCAGCGGCACAGGCAAAGCGTTCCTACTGCACCCGCACCCGCGCCTCGCATGGGCGAAAATCCTCGCGCTCTACAGCCCGTTCCAGCCCCCTGCGCCTGGCGTCCACCCGACGGTCGTGATGGGCGAGGGGTGCGACCTCGGCGACGAGGTGTGCCTAATGCCGTATGTCGTGCTGGGCAACGGCGTCAAAATCGGGCATCGCGTGCGCGTCTACCCGTTTTGCTACATCGGCGACGAGTGCGAAATCGGCGACGACAGCGTGCTGTACCCGCATGTGGCGCTGATGCCGCGCGTGCAGGTCGGCAAGCGGGTGACCATCCACCCTGGCGCGGTCATTGGCGGCGACGGCTACGGCTATGTGCAGCACGAAGGCGCGCACCACAAAATCCCCCAAATCGGGCGTGTGGTGATTGAAGACGATGTGGAAATCGGCTGCAACACCACGATTGACCGCGCCACAACAGGCGAGACGCGCATCGGCAAGGGCACGAAAATCGACAACCTCGTGCAGGTGGCGCACAATGTGCAGGTTGGCGAACACTGTCTGCTGGTCTCGCAAGTGGGGATTGCAGGCAGCTCCACGCTGGGGCATCATGTGATTCTGGCGGGTCAGGTCGGCGTCAAAGACCATGTGCAGATTGGCGACAATGTGGTTGTGGGGGCGCAGGGGGGCGTTTCTAAAAACCTGCCCCCCAACGGCGTCTACTGGGGCACGCCTGCCATCCCGCACCGCGAGTGGCTGCAGGTGCTGGCGCACCTCTACAAGCTGCCCGAACTCGCCAAGCGCGTCGACGAGTTAGAGAAGCGGCTGCGGGAGCGGTAGCGGGCTACCACCACTCCCAGCCCTTGCGGTAGGGGCGACGGACAAACTCGTCCGCCTTGCGCGTGTTGGTGACGCGCCCTTCCTTGCCGTCATAGTAGAGTTTTTCGCCTGCGCGGAACGCCGCGTTGCCCAGCAGCACCGCCTCAGTGAGCGTCGTTGCGTACTCGAAGTTGCTGTAGGTCGGGCTGCCCGTCTTGCACGCCAAGATCCACTCCTCGTGGTGCCCAGGCGAAGTGGGCAGCGTGCGCGTCTTTAGCTCGAAGCCCTCGAACTGCTCTTTGGGATGCAGGCGGTACTCGCGGGCGTGGATGAAATAAAACGCGCCCTTCTCGCCGACGCAGATGACACCGTTCGGCGCAAGGCTCTGCTCGCCCACCAGCGCGGGATCGGGCTTGAGACCGCCGTCATACCAGTAGAGCTTCACAGGCGGCTGGTTGCCCCGTGCGGGGAACTCGTAAATCGCGCGGCTGACTTTCGGTCCCGATTCGGGCATGCGCGGGGAGCCTTCCATCTCCACGCTCAGTGGCAGCCCCAAGTCCAGCGCCCAGTACGCGGTGTCGATAATATGGCAGCCCATGTCGCCCAGTGCGCCCGTGCCGAAGTCCCACCACCCGCGCCATGCGAATGGGTGATAGCCGTCGTGGTAGGGTCGCTCAGGTGCAGGTCCCAGCCACAAGTCCCAGAACAGGTACGGCGGTACAGGCTTGGAGCCTGCGGGTCGCTCGATGCCCTGCGACCAAATCGGGCGGTCGCTCCACGCATGCACCTCGCGCACCGCGCCGATGACGCCCGACCGCAGCACCTCCACGGCGATGCGTAGCGGCTCGCTGGAGTGCGCTTGGTTGCCCATCTGCGTCGCGACTTTCGCCTTGCGCGCCGCCTCGCGCACCTGACGCGCCTCCCACGGGGTATGCACCAACGGCTTCTCGCAATACACATGCTTGCCCATCTGCAGCGCGAGCATCATGGGCAGCGCGTGCGTGTGGTCGGGCGTGCTAATGACCACCGCGTCGATGTCTTTCTGACGCTCGAGCATGCGCCGATAGTCCGTCCACAGGCGCGCGTTGGGGAACACCTTCGCCGCGTTTGCTAAGTTGTTCAAGTCCACATCGCACAGGGCGACGATGTTCTCGCGGGCGACCTCGCGCAGGTTGTCCCAACCGCGCCCGCCAACGCCAATCACAGCGATGTTCAGTTTATCGTTGGGCGAGTGCCCTTTGCCCCAGCTCCTTAAAAACAGCAACCCCGCGCCTGCGCTCAGGCTCTGCTTCAAAAACTCACGCCGCGTCGTCTTCCGTGTCATAGCGCGTTTGTATTTCGCCGCCTGTGGGGCAATTCCTGCAAGGTATACTTTGCGCTCGAAGCGTTGCGACTTCCGAAATCGCTTTGGCTATGGACGGCGCTGTTTGGGGTGGCGCTCGGCGTGCGGCTGGTGGGTATCGGATGGAGCCTGCCGAACGCGGAACGCCACTATTCCTATCACCCCGACGAGTGGCTGGTGCTGCTGGCGAGCTACTTCGTGATCAACCCTTACGCGGGCGAGTTCCTGCCGGGCTTTTATAACTACGGCACGCTGCCGATGTATCTTTGGAGCCTGTGGCTGCACTGGCTCAGCGCAGTGGGGGTGATTGATCGCCTGCCTGAAAATGCGACGCCTGTTCAGCTCGCCGAGTTGCGGGCGCAGCTCTACTTGTGGGCGCGGGTATTGGTCGCGCTGATGGGCGCGGGCACGGCGGTCATCGTCGGGCGCACGGTTGCGCAGGTCGCAGGCATCGGCGCAGGGGTGGTCAGTGCGCTGGCGATGGCGTTCGCGCCCGCGTTTGTTGTGCATAGCCGCTTCATGACTGTCGATATGCCCACGACCTTTTTCGTTGCGCTCGCGTTCCATCAGGCGGTTGCGCTCCATGTATCGTCGCACCCGATGCGCACGCTCCTGTGGGGCGCGTTCTGGGCAGGGTGCGCTGCGGGCTCCAAGTATAACGCGGGTCTGGCGCTGCTCGCGCCGCTGGTGGGGCTGTGGTTGCTGCCGAACTTGCCCGTCGCGAAGCGTCTGCTCGGCAGCGTGGCGGCGGTGGGCGTGGCGGGGCTGACTTTCTTAATTGTGTGCCCTGGTGTGTGGGCAGACTCCGCGCGGTTCTGGGCGAACTTCTGGTACGAGGTGCGCCATGTGGGGCAGGGGCACGGCGAGATTTTCACCGACACGGGGCTGGGCTGGCTGTATCACCTCAAGCCGAACCTGAGTACGGGCTTTGGCGCGGTGGGGCTACTTGCCAGCGCGGTCGGCTGGGCGTTGCACGCGCGGAATCGCGTCTGGTGGGGCGTGCTGGCGGCGTCGTTGGCGTACTACCTGCTGATTGGCGCGGCGGAGGTGCGCTTCCTGCGCTACACCTTTCCGCTGTTTCCGATGTTGGCGATGGGCGTGGGGTTGCTAATGAATCCCCCCTCACCCCGACCCTCTCCCCCCTTACGAAGGGGGGAGAGGGAGAACTTAGCAGGTGGGGCAAATCCCCCCTCACCCCGACCCTCTCCCCCCTTGCAAAGGGGAGAGAGGGCGGGCGTTTTCCCCCTCTCCCGCTCAGCGGGAGAGGGGGACACAGGGGGTGAGGGCTACAGAAAAATCCTCACTCGCGCCCTCGTCGTCGCCGCGCTCGGCTGGCAACTGCTCAGCGCGGCGTCCCTCACCGCCTGCATGGTGCGCCCCGACGCCCGCGACCAAGCAGCGGGATGGGCGCGGGCGAATTTGCCCGAAGGCGCGCGGATTGGCTTCCCCACCGTGCCGTGGTTCTACACGCCGCCGCTGTTTCCCGAAATCGGCGAGTTGCGCTGGCAGGATAGGCTTGCGGCAGCGCAGCGGGCGACCCGCTATCGGCTCATCCCACTCGCCCCGCCCGAATGGAACGCCGAAGCCCTGCAGGCAACGCTACCCGACTATCTCATTATCAGCGAGTTCGAGTCGCGCGATGTCGCCCGCATCGGACGCGCCGACTACCAAGCGTTTATGCGCATCGTAGAGGCACGCTACACCATGCTGCGCACCTTCGAGAACGAACCCGTTCTGCTTGGGCGGCGCGAAGATATGCCGCACGATTTGCTATATATCTGCCCGAAAATATATATTTACCGCCTGCGCGAGAACTGAAGGTATACTTGCGACACTTGCTCCCTACCAGGAGCGGTGAATCACACATGATGAAATGGACAGAAGTCATCGAGGCAATCATGGCTGACAACAAAGGCGTTGCCTCGCTGGAGCTGCTCTACCAGCAGGCGTCGCGGTACCGCTCGCTGCCGCCAGGCGACTGGCAGAAGACCCTGCGCGGCGTGCTGTACCGTGAAGTGCGTCGCGGGCGGTATGTCAAGGTCGGTCTCGGAGTCTACGCCCTGCCCAGCGCCCTGCTGCCAACCAGCGCGTATGCTCAAGCGGTGCAGGGGGTCAGCCCTAACGCCTACCTGCAGCAGATGAAGAATGTGCATAGCGCGGTGGAGGGGATGCTGCTTGAGATTGGCAACTATCTGGAGTACCAGACCTACACCAGCGACCGCAACCGCGCGTTTGACGGCAAGCGGCTGGGAAACCTCTGCCGCCTGCAGCAAGTGCCGCCGTTCACCTACTCCGAACTCACGAAGGTAGCGGCGCGCTGCGATGTTATCTGGTTCAGCAACGCCAACCACCCCTTTCCAAAATATATCTACGAAGTGGAAAACACCACAAACTTTGTTAACTCGATGCACAAGATGTACCAACTCAGAGATATCGACGCGCGTTTTGTGCTGGTCGCGCCCGAAAAACGGCGCAAGATCTTCGAGCAAATGCTCAAGAATGCACCTTTTGACAGTGTTGCATCCCGCTACACCTTCCGTTCGTTCGAGCAGGTCGCCGAATTCTACTTCAACTGCGCCCAGCACTACGAACTGCGCGAGGCGTTTTTGAACCAGTGAGTGGCTCAGCCTGCTGCGCTGCCGAGAGCGCAACAGCCAACAGGTATACTTCTCCCTATGAGCGACACGCGCAAGTTGCGGCTGGGGCTGCCCAAAGGAAGCCTGCAGGAGGCGACCTTCGCGCTGTTCCGCAAGGCAGGCTGGGACTTCCGTATTCCGTCGGGGCGCTCCTACGAACCCATCTCGGACGACTCGGAACTGGACGCCATCTTGCTGCGCCCGCAAGAGATCCCACTCTATGTGCAGGACGGCATCCTCGACGCGGGCATCACGGGCTACGACTGGGTGCAAGACTGCAACGCCGATGTGCATGAGGTGCTGGAGTTGCAATACTCCAAAAACACGCGCAACCCGATTCGCGTGGTGGTCGCCGTCCACAACGACGCGCCGTTCCAGAGCATACGCGACCTGCAGGGCAAGCGCGTCGCGACCGAGTATGTGCGGCTGACGGAGCGCTACCTACAGCAGCACGGCGTGCAGGCGCATGTGGAGTTCTCGTGGGGCGCGTGCGAGGTGAAAGTGCCCAGCCTCGTGGACGCGATTGTGGTCAACACCGAGACGGGCAGTTCGCTACGGGCGCATAACCTGCGCATTCTGGAGGTTATCCTGCACTCCACCACGCGCCTGATTGCCAACCGCCAAGCGTGGCAAGACCCGTTCAAGCGCGACAAGCTCGAGAGCCTCGCGCTGATGTTGCAGGGCGCGCTGAACGCGGGGCGGCTGGTCGGGCTGAAGATGAATGTCCACGAGTCGTGCTTGGACGCCGTGCTGGGCGAGTTGCCCGCCTTGCGCAAGCCGACGCTGTCGCCGCTGAGCGACAAGGGCTGGTACGCCATCGAGACCATCCTCGACGAGAGCCAAGTGCGCGAGATAATTCCTCGCCTACGCAAAGCGGGCGCAGAGGGGCTGGTGGAGTACCCGCTGAATAAGGTGATTCCCTGACCTGTGGCGAAACTCTGACACCGCGAATGCCAGAAATAGGCGCGGGAGCCGCGCCCTGATTCTGGGCTATAATAGCGGTATGAAACCGTCGCTGGAGTGGTCGCAGCATGCGCACGACGCGCAGCACACGGGGTACACCTCCCAAGTGGTACCGCCCCCGTGGCGCTTGCGCTGGATTTGGAACGGCGTCGATACGGCAAGGAGGTCGTCTACACCGTCGTGCGCGCCAAGCATGTGTACGACTCGCGTTGGGACTCGCACTTCGGCGAGATGATGCTCGACGACACGACCGTACCAGGGCTTCTGGGCGGCGACATCCGCTTCATCGCCTATGACCATCCGCCCGGTCATCCCGATCCGTTCCTGTATTGGAGCGAGTACGCCTGCTATGTGGTCAGCAACGGCAACCTGTATTTTCGCAGTTGCGACGGGGCGATTATCGCGCTGACCTCTGGGCAGCCGACCGCCGCTGTGCGCTGGCGTCCCGAAGTGGCGCACGCGCCGCAGCCGACGCCTCGCGAGACGCCGCCTGTGATTTCGCACCTGCAGGCGCGTGAGCACACGGGCTGTACGACGCGCATCGAGGGGGAACTGCGCCACATCGTCAACAACGGCAAGCAGGTGCTTCTGGGCTTCCACAGCTCGCATCAGGGCTACTTCAAGGTGCTAATCCCCAAAGCGCACTGGGCGCAGTTCGGCGGCGCGCCCGATAAACGCTACCGCATCGGGCAGCGCGTGCGCGTCAACGGCGCAATCGCCTAGTATCAGGGCGACCCTGCCGTCTACGCCAGCGCGCCTGAGCAGATTGAGGTAGGATAGACAACGCGCCCCGACCTGCACAGGTCGGGGCATCTCTCCTCCGCAGCGCGGGATTATATCTGCTCCCACTCCTCGACCGAGATGCCCGCCGCTTTGACGATTGCGCGGAGCGTGCCCAGCGGCAAGTCGCGGTTGGCGTGCATCGGCACAGAGATCTTTGTGCCCGTTTCGGGATGGCGCATGACCGCGTGCTTGCCACCGCCGAAAGGACCTTCGTAGCCAATCTGACGGAGCTTGCGAACAACCTCGCGAGCAGGTATCGGCGTCAGCTTGGGCATTCGTGGGACGCTGTGTAAGCCAGGCGAAGTCCGCCCAGCTCAGGTATAGGGTCGCCGAACTTAACGGCTGTCAGCACCCACGCTTCCACCGCATCGCGTAGGTTCGCCAATGCCTCTTCAGGGGTGTCGCCGTAGCTGATGCACCCCAACAGTTCTGGAACCGTTGCCGTGCAGCCATCCGATTCGCAGGTCACCACCCCGCGGCGCAGGGCTTCCTCCACATACTCCGCAAGCGACGCCAGCAGCTTGGTTTGAGACTCCAGTGCCATCAAGTAGGATTATACCGCACCCTGCCATGTTGCTAATACTTCGCGTTAGCGCGGACGCCCCGACCTGCACAGGTCGGGGCGTACAGGCTCACAGCGCCGCGATGAAGTCGGCAATCGCGTTGGGCGCAGCGGTGTCGAACCCGACGACATCGAGCATGCCCGCGTCGTTCGGGTCGGCAATCGAGAAGCCCGTAGACGCCATGCCGACCACCACGAGCTTGGCAGGGATGCCCGTCCGCTCGCGGTACTGCCACAGCGCCTCGACGGGATGCACATCGCCCGCCCAAGTCTCGTTGTCGGTGTAGACGACGAACGCATCCGCCTCAACGCGGTGGCGCATCGCCCATAGCATCGGCTGTGCGCAGTCGGTCGCGCCGAACTGCACCGTGCGGTACAGCTCCAGCGCGCTCTCGAGGTTCCTGAAGTGTCGGCGCGACGCCTCGCGCAGCTTCTCCGTGAACAGCACGATGCGCACATTCTGCTCGACGGCGTTCGTGACGGTCGCCATCGCGGCGGCGGCGAACGCGCATGTCAAGCCCGCGATGCCCGACACATTCCAGTAGCCCATCGAGCCCGACACATCCAGCGCCAGCACGAGGCGCTTGCCCGTCGTCGGCACATTCCCGAAGGTGATACGGTATGCCTCCTCCAGCGCGTCGACGACGGCTGGGATTGGCGTCCAGGCGGTCTTGGCGCGTGCGCCCGACCCGCTGCGGTAGGTGACCAGCGCTGCCAGCACGCCCAGCGGGTGGATGCGCGCCTTCTGCAGTCGCTCGGCGTCTGTGAGCCGCTTAATTACCACGCGCGCCCACTCATCGGGCTTGTTGCCCCGCGCACCGATGGCTCCAAGGCGCGTCATCGTCGCCAAGTTGCGCAGCATCGCGGTCATCGGCATCTCTTCCAGCAGCGCGCGCCAGACCTCCGCCGAGCGCAGATACTCGGTCGGCACGACCTCGCGCGGGAGCCGATGCTCGCGAATCAGGCGCGCGGCGTCTGCCTCGCTCAGCTGACGGCTGCGCAGATGCCCGATTGCCTCAAGGTACTCGGACACCTCAGCGGGCAGCAGGTCGGCGTCGAGCGTGCGCTGCGTGATGTAGCGGAACAGCGCGCTGCGCTCGGGCGTGCTGGGCTTTGGGTGCGCCACGCGCAGGATGTCGCGATGTGTCCAGCCCCTGCGGTTCTGGTACTTGGTCAGCTGGTACGCCAGCTCGCGCAGGTCGCGCCTGTCGTACCACTGCCCGACCAGTCGGCGCAGCCCGCGTCCCCAGCCGCGCAGCTCCGACGCATAGTCCACGAACGCCAGCAGATGCGAACCCGTGCGCACGATGCGGTCGAAGTATTCGGGCACGAGTTGGCGCACCTCACGACCGCCGTAGCTGGCAGCGATTGCCAGCAGGAAAATCGCGGGGTCGTTCTTGTAGGCGCGCCCGCTCCAGCTGATCTCCGCCGCGCGCGCCAGCACATACCGCGCGTCCTGCGCCATCAAATCGATGGCGTTGACCGCGTTCTCCAGCGTCAGGCGCGGCTCGCCCACATGGTAGGTTCCCCCCTCCGTACCGAGAATGAGGAACCTGTCCAGCTGCTGCTTCGGGTCAATCAGGTAGGCGTAGCCCCCTGCGTTATTGCGCACTTGTCCGTCCAGCCGTCGCGTCATCTGTCCAGGCAGTGAGACCCTTCGGATTCGCATAACTATCCCCTCAATCACAGAGGCTGCTGGGAAAGTGTGTGTGGACGCGAGTCGCGGCAGACGATAACCGTCCAGCATCGTCCCAGCAGCCGAGTCGGTCGCCGCCGAACAAAAGGTGGGCACGGACTGCATCGCAACCGAGCGATAACCATACCCTACGGCTCGGCGGCAGGCATACCTGCACAGTGCGGCAGAAGAGGCGTGGACAACCCCCAGCAAGCAGTTCGGTAGCGTTGACGATACTCCTCCCCACCACTGCAGACCGCCTTTATAATACCTGATGCGGGTGGGGGCTTGTCAAGGGGGAGGGGTAAACGCGCCAACGGGCGTCAAAACAGCGACCTCTGCACTGCGTGACCAGCAGGAGGCGAAACAAGCCTATTCCCCACCTGCGCAAAGTCTGGGTGGATAATAAGTGCTTCGCGCATCCAGTGCCGATTCTTCTCCTCCGCGCCGATGTGATAGAAATGCTCGTAAGTCCTAACCGCATGGGATTGCTTCAGGTAGTGGACTACCATGTTCTGGCGATACGGATTTTCCAGCCACATTGAAAGCGCGTAGCCACATCGGAGCTGCTTCAGAGTCTCTAACAAGTGGTGTGTGTCTTCTGTGTTCCACTGATTGTAGTAGTCTGTATGCCTGCCCTCATAGGGTGGGTCTAAGTAAGCGAAATCGCTTGGCATCGCCTCAGTGAGCGTTTGCTCCCAACTCGCCGCTCGAAACTCCCAATCATGCGTCTGCAACAGCTGGTAGACCCAACGCACCTGGTTGACAATCTTAGAGATATACGCAGGGCTGAATCGCTCGGGCTTTCTGCAAAAAGGGACATTCAGTTCGCCCTGTCGATTGAAGCGTACCAATCCGTTGAAGCCCGCACGATTGAGAAACAAAAAGTCTAAAGGATTTTGTTCGCGGTTGAATCGCTCCCGAATCGCGTAGTAATGCGCCTCGCCTTTACGCGCCAGCTGCTCGCCTTCTTCGGTGAGGTACTCACGCACAGCTTGAGGGGTTATCTCGTTTCTCTGAATGGCTTGATAGAAGCGAATGATATGCGGGTTGATATCCGCTAACAGCGCCCGACGCGGCTTAAGATTGAACGCTACCACTCCAGAGCCGAGAAAAGGCTCAATCCATCTGCCCTCGCCCTGCCATCGGATGGAACGCGCAATAAACGGAACCAGCTTCGTCTTGATTCCTTGACATTTTATGGGCGGGACTCGTACCTTTCCTATGCTATTCCCCCTCATAGCGCGCCTCCTGACCCTTTGATTTGCAGATACTCTTGTAAACTTGAGTATGGTTGTTTCTCAATTCCCGCTTGTCGCGCCATGTCAGTAGTGAAGTATCCTTTCCAGTAATCATCGAAAACTTCTTCCCCTAAGTCGGCAAAAGAACCTCTGCCGTTGATAAGGGCGTCTACTTCCCTCACAGCGCCAATGTTTTTCGTGTTTCCACTGCCAGGTCTGTCGCTCGCTATCCGATACTTTGGCTGCACAAAGACCTCGAGATCCTTCAGCGGAACGGGTAGGCTGTCTATCTGTTCAAGGGTGTATACCTGCGGGGATAGAGAAGCCTCGACGCGCGAATAGATGACCCCAAGCACCAGATGTGCTTTGTAAGAGTTGTAGGGGTAGGTGATATTCTTCGTGCCTGCACGGTCGCGGAAGTACCCAGTAAATGTGCCCAGTGTCATTCCGCTGATAGTGTTATCGCTCTCACGATAGGCAGTCTTTATGTCCAGCGCGAACAAATTCGCGTCCTCATCACGAATAGTCACATCTGGGTAATGATTCTGGTGTTGCGCAAACTCTAATCGGTATCCAAAGCGTGAAGCAAACTCTTGAAGGGCAGGCGTTAGCATGATTTCTATGACTTTGGAGACAAGTTTCGTGTCGTTTGGAAGGGGATATAGTCGCTTTTTCAGATCCACGATTCCGCGCGCATTCCATCGCCCATCTGGGGACTGCAGTGTTTGCTTGAAGACGGGCAGATGCTCCTGCAGGCGGGCAAGCAGAATAGCCTCCGAACGCTCCATCGCCCATAGTTTACCTCAAGCAGGCTTAGCTGTCCGCGCATGCAAGAGTCTCGCACGGTTGAAATATAATTTGTGGCATGCGTCTCGTCGGGATACTGGTTGCCATCGCGATACTGGGCGTGCTGATGGCGGTGTGGCTGTATTACGGCACGGGCGGCGCGTCGTCTGGTGGGGGCGCGTCCAATCCTGCTGCGCCGCCGCCTGCCAGTCGCGTCGGCGAAGTGCGCCAAGCCGCCGAAAGCGTCGAGTGCCGCAACAACCTCAGCCAAATCCGCGCCGCCATCCAAATGCGCACCACCACCGACGAAACCTTCCCCTCCAGCCTGAACGAACTGGGACTGCCCGCCAGCATGCTGGTGTGCCCCGTCTCGCGGCAGCCCTATCAGTACGACCCTGCCACGGGGCAAGTGCGCTGCCCAACGCCTGGGCACATGCGCTACTGAATCACCAGTCGTCGTAGTAGAAGCGGCGTCGCCCGTAAAGGATGCGTGTGGGACCCCCCATCAACTTGATGGTGAGAAAGCCTGCCACAAAGCCGCCAATGTGCGCCAAGTATGCTACCCCAGGACTGTAAACCAGAAACTGCGACACAAACCAGAAAATCAGGAAGAAGATGGCGGGCACTTCCACGAAAGTGATGATCACGAACCACAGCACGCAGTCGATTCGCGCGTGCGGGAAGAGAAGCATATACGCGCCCATCACGCCCGCAATCGCGCCACTCGCACCCACCACAGGGATCGGCGACGCCCAGTTGAACACAATATGCGACAACGCCGCCACCACGCCCCAAAACAAATACAGCAGTAGATACCGAAAGTGCCCCAGCGCGTCCTCCACATTATTGCCGAAAATCCACAGCGACCACATGTTGCCTAATATATGTAGGAAGCCCCCATGCAAAAACATACTGGTCAGAATCGTCAGCCACGGGTTGACGACAGGCTCCACGCGAATCCCGCGCTCCACCAATTGCATTTGCAGCAGCGGGTTTACATATGCCCCCGTGATCTCGGCAGGAATGGCGGCGTACACATAGGTAATGCGCGGGTCTACGACTTGCATGATGTAGACCAGCACATTCACCACAATCAGCCCCACCGTCACAAACGGGAAGCTGTGCGATGGGTTATGGTCGCGAATCGGCAGTAGCACGGGGATATTATTCCCTACTGGACACGCCTCTCCTGCCAACCTCCCCGCACAATTCAGGTACACTACTGCCATTCTGGGAGGAGACTATGGCTATCCGAATTGGTATTAACGGCTTTGGTCGCATCGGGCGGATGACCCTGCGGGCGATTCGCAAGCATTACCCAAACGACTTCGATGTGGTCGCCATCAACGACCTGACCGACGCGCACAGCAACGCGCACCTTTTCAAGTACGACACCACTTATGGAACCTACCCTGGCACGGTGGAGGCAGAGGAGAACGCCATCGTGATTGACGGCGACCGTATCCGCGTGTTCGCCGAGAAGGACCCTGCGTCGATTCCGTGGGGCGATGTCGGCGCGGATATTGTGATCGAGTCCACGGGCGTGTTCACCGACGGGCAGAAGGCGGCGGCGCACCTGCGCGGCGGCGCGAAAAAGGTCATCATCACCGCCCCCGCCACCAACGAGGACATCACTATCGTCATGGGCGTCAACCACGAGGCGTACAACCCCAGCCAGCACCATGTGATTTCGAATGCTTCCTGCACGACCAACTGCCTCGCGCCCGTAAGCAAGGTGCTGCACGAGGCGTTCGGGATTGAACACGGCATTATGACCACCGTACATGCCTACACCAACGACCAGCGCATCCAAGACCAGGTTCACAAAGACCTGCGTCGCGCGCGCGCGGCGGCGGCGAACATCATCCCGACCTCCACAGGTGCGGCGAAGGCAATCCACCTCGTGCTGCCCGAACTCAAGGGGCGCATGCACGGGATTGCCCTGCGCGTGCCGACGCTGACCGTCTCGATTGTAGACCTTACCGTGACGCTCTCGCGCGAGGCGACCGCCGAAGCCATCAACGAGGCGTTCGGTCAAGCGGCGACAGGCGCGCTGCAGGGCATCCTCGGCGTAACGGACGAGCCGTTGGTGTCGATGGACTTCCGCGGCGACGAGCGCAGCGCAATCGTTGACCTGCCCTCGACGCTGGTGATGGGCGGGCGACTGGCGAAAGTGCTGGCGTGGTACGACAACGAGTGGGGCTACTCATGCCGCGTCGCCGACCTCGCGAAATACATCGCCATGAAGGGCTTCTGACCCCGTCGTGGCTGGGCTATGCGCCGTGGGTGGTGCTTGCGGCGCATAGCCTGCTGGCGATTGCCTACAACCTCGCGACCCCTTTCGGCAACAACGGCTACCCGAACACCCCCGACGAGGGTGCGCATTTCCAGTATGTGGCGTATGTGGCGCGGGAGTGGCGGCTGCCCAAGTTCGAAGGCTACGCAGGCGTCGGGTACGAGGCGCACCAGCCGCCGTTGTATTACTTCCTCGCGGCAGTGGTCTACGCCCTCACGGGCGGCGAGGGCAAGGCGGTACGGCTGCTCTCGACGCTCTGCAGCGCAGGTGTGGTGTGGCTGGTGTGGCTGACGCTGCGTCGGCTCGCGCCTGAACGCCCGCTGCTCGCGCTGACAGGCATGGGCTTCGCAGCGTTCTTGCCGATGCACATCGCCATCGGCAGCGCCGTCGGCAACGACGCGCTGACCAACCTGCTGTTTGCAGCGGTGTTGTATGCGCTGCTAACCAACCTGCACAACGCAACAGCGTCAACTACCGCGCCAGAAAATTCGAACCCCCTCCTTAAGGTTCCCCCTGCGGGCAGGGGAAACCGCGCCGATTCGGTTCCCCCCGCAAAGCGGGAGGAACCTGAAAAGCGGGACACTCACGCCTCGGTTCCCCTCGCGAAGCGGGGGGAACCCAGCCCCCACTCGGTTCCCCTCGCGAAGCGGGGGGAACCTGCAGGAGGGGGGCGTCTATATCAACTATTCCTACTCCCCATCCTCACAGGGCTAACCCTTCTAACCAAAGCGACGGGCATCCTGCTCATCCCGATTATGCTGCTCGGCGTCATCGTTGCAGCGCGGTTGCAGTCGGGGCGGTGGGCGCGTGCGCTTGGCGCGGCGACGCTTGCGCTGGTGATGACACTGCTGGTCAGCGGCTGGTGGCTGGCGCGGAACTACATCCTGTACGGCGACCCGCTGCTGCAGCGCACCTTTCTGGAGGTGTTCGCGGGCACGGCGAAAGCGCAGGACTTTCTCAATCAGGGCATGACTTGGGGGCAATACGCACAGTTAGTGGCGGACTGGACCTTCCGCAGTTTCTGGTTCGCGTATGGTGTGCCCCAAACGGCGCGCACAGGCTTGCCGAACTTCCTGCCAAGCAGTGTGTATCTTGGGCTGGGGGCGTTGACGCTGGGCGCGGCTGTAGGTTTCGCGCTGCGCCTGCGCGAGCCGTCGCCATCGTGGGCGCGGGTGTGGCTGCTGCTGGCGGGGCTGTGCCTCGTGCTGACGCTGGTCAGTTTCGTGCTGTTTGTGCGCGTGTTTTTCCAGACGCAGGGACGCTACTTCTACCCCGCCCTGCTGCCAATCAGCGTCTTCTGGGCGCTCGGCTGGGAGCGACTGGTGCCTGAACGCTACCGACCGACGGCGCTGCTGGGGATTACGGGGGTACTGTTGGCGTTGGCATTGGGATGCTTAAGGTACTTAGGCTAAATTCACAGTAAGTTGCGATTCTGGCGCAGCTGACGCGCCCATTCGATGTCCTCCAGTTAAAACTGTTCGGTGAGTTGAAGCGAGTGTCGGCGAAGGAACTCCCAAAGCGCCGCACGCACGGCTTCCTCTTCGCTTGTAAACCAGCCTTCCTCAACCATCTCACGAAGCAGTTGCGCCAGTCGGTCGGGTAATTGGACTTGAAGCGTCGTCATCGGAATCACCTCGCATATTGTACCCAGAAAGCGCCATGCTGGGGGACGCGCTGAAGTGTAGTTTTCGCTGCCACAGGTTGCCCACAAAGTATGGAATAACCCCTTCGGGGATACCTATGGCTGGCAAGGCGAAGAAATCGGAAGGCGACGGCGGCGGGGGCGGCGGCAAGGGCAAAAGCCCTATGCTGATGATGATTGTCGTGCTGATTGCGGGGCTGGCGAGCGGCGTGTTCGCGGGCAAAAACTTCCTCGCCCCCAAAGCGCCGCCCCCACCGAAACCGCCTACCGTCGGCAAAACGCTGGACTTGGGCGAGTTCATCATCAACTTGGGCGACGAGAACTACCTCAAGGCGGGCGTCGCGCTCGGTCTCAAGGAAGGCATCGACCCCAAGAAACTGGAGGAGGAGACCGCGCCGCTGCGCGACGCCGTGCTGATGGCGCTTTCAGGCAAAACACGCTCGCAACTGAACACGCTGGAGGGCAAGCACAAGGTCAAAGAGGAGATCCGCGAGCGCGTGAACGAGGTGCTGGAACACAAAACGCACGAGAAGGAGAGCGTGCTGGAGGTCTACTTCACCTCGTTTACGACGCAGTAGGCGCACGCCCACGCCGCAGGTAGACAATCTCGGCGAGCGCGGCGAGTTGGAACGCGGCGACGCCCACCAGCAGCGACGCCTGCACTGGCTGCGCGCCCAACGCCCGCGCCAGCGCCACGCCCACCACCAAGCCCAGCGCGTTCACCAGCAGGTTCACCGCCATCCCCCAGTAGACGACGGTGGTCTGCTTCGCGGCGATGCGCAGCCCGCGCAGCGTGGAGCCATACGCCGTCAACGCGGGCAGCAGCAGGCACATCTGCAGCCCGAACACCACAGGCGACGCCAACTCTACCTTGAGCGCGAGTAGCCGCTCCGTGAACAGCCCCGCCAGCGGGGTGAACGCCAGCAATGCGAGCGCGAGCGTCGTGCCCAGCGCAACCTTGCCTGTGAAGGCGTACAACGCACGCTCCGCGATGCCCTGCTGCCGCGCGGCGACGCTGACCTCCTGGAGCGCGAAGCCCCAACTGCGCACCGCCAGCAGCGAGCCGAACACCACCTGCCACGCCGCGATTGCCAACTCGGGCTGCGGCAACCGCGCCAGCGCGGCGGCGGTCAGCGGATGCACCAGCAGCGTCAACAGCGTCGTGCCCGCCAACGGCAGGTGGAACCGCCAAATCGCTCGCTGAGTGAGTGGGGGTGTCGCCTCATGATGGGGCAGCACGCGCTTGCGCAACACGGGCAGCGCAAACACCGTCGCGACCGCCGCCTCCACCAGCACGCCCGCCATCACAATCCATGCGCCCGCTACCGCGCCAGGCAGCCCGTTCCACCCCAGAAGCGCAACTGCCACCGCCGTAATCGTCGCCAAGCGGATTGCCGTGCCCCAAGTGACCAATTGCGCCTTGCCGTAGCGCACCAGTACGCCCTGCAGGAACCGCCGCCAGCCAATCGCCGCTGTCCAGAGCAGCATCGCTTGCATCGCGCCGCGCCCCGCCTCCGCCACACGCACAGGCAGCCCCAGCAAACGCAACGCGATGAGGTCGTACAACGGCGTGAAGGCAATCAGCGCGGTCAGCAGCGTGAGGCTCACCATCAGCGTCAGCACGAAGCGCAGCACCGCAAAAAACGACTCGCGCCCCTGCACCAGCGCAATCGCCGTCGCCAACAGCATAATCACAGGGCTTTCAATCAGCAACGACAGCCCCAGCGCCACGCCGAAGCCCGCAATCTGCACCGACGGCTCCGCAAAACGCGCCAGCGCCGCGTTCGTCACGGGCGATTCCAACATCATCAGGGTGAAGCTCAGCGCCAACGGCAGCCAAAGCCAAAACAGAACAGGACCCTGCACGCGCGTTTTCATAGACCGCTATAGGATACTCCACAGTGCGTCCCAACGCGCGTGGCGCAAGGTATAAGCCAATCGCCGCACCAGACTTTACAAAAGACGGCAGTTGATGACCCCCTCCTTAAGGTTCCCCCTGCCCGCAGGGGGAACCGAACGGGCGCGCGGCTTGGTTCCCCTCGCGAAGCGTGGGGAACCTAAAGGAGGGGGGTGCAAATACAAACTCTGCTCAAGCGATTGGCATAAGGCGAGGCTGATGCGCGAACATCCCAAGAATTCGGCGCAATTCGTCAAGGCGTTGGCAGGAATCCTGTGTCAGGCGTCGTATCCTAAGTTGGGGTGAAAAATATGCTAACGCAACAGTCTGCACCTTTGTCGCCGCGTGCGTGGATACGAATTGTATGCGGGGAGGGGGAGGCAGTGAACTGCAAATCAACCCGCTCCCAACGGTTTCGTTGCTTGCCGCGCGATTTGCAGCGGGCTATTCTCGACCTGCCCGAACCCCTGCAGCACGCGGTTCATTATGCAGTGGCGCATTGCCAGCCCCAGTACGCGCCGCGCCCATACGCCGATGACTGGCTGGAGGAACTGTACCACGAAGCCATCGTCGCAGCGTGGGAAGCGTACCAGACACACGCCCCCAATCAAGGCGCTTCGCTGTACGGGTGGGGCATGCGGGTGATTGGACAGCGGCTCCAAGTGTTCTGCGACAGTGTATGGGGCGCATCAAAGCGCGAATGTGAGTATCCGTGCGACGAGGAGACAGGCGAACCAGTGGAGTTTCCCGACCCGAACGCTTTTGAGGCAGCAGAGGGGCGGATTCTCGTTTGCGCGGTGCAGCAGGCGTTGCAGAACCTCGCACCGCGGGACGCTCAAGTGGGGGCTTGGTATCTGCTGGAGGGGCTGAGCGAGCAAGCGATTGCGGCGCGGTTGGGCGTCTCGCAGCCTGCCGTAAGCAAGCGACTGAAGCGCATCTTGGCGCAATTGCGACGGGAGCTGGGGGCAGAAAACGAGGAGAAATCGCCATAAGACGGGAGGGTTGGGGTTATAATTCTTGGCAAATCTGGCTACTATACAAGTCAGGAGGAAACTACGATGAGACCTAACCGATTGTGCTGTGTGGTATCAGCAGCAGCGATAGCGCTGTGCGTGGCTGTATCTTCAGCTGAGACGACAGAAGCGAAGGAAGTCAGTAGCCACTCAACGGCTGCGGACTCTGCGACCTTGTGTGTTGAGTTCGTGGAACAATCTGTGGCGTCTTGCGTGAACACCGACGATGAGCCGACAAGAACCCCTCCCCGTGTAAAAAAGATATTCCGCGACCAGAAATGCACGCTGAAAACCCGTGGAACACCTATACCCTCTTATGGCTGCATTACAGGCGCAAGTGGCTGTTATGGTGCATGCAAAAAGGGGGTTTATGAGGAACCTGCAAGCGTCTGCGAGCCATCACCAGGAAGTACATGCGTAGCTTCACCAGGTAGTGTTTTGGTTCTGTGGACGCATGAGGGTATATGCCAGAGCGACTGCAAATGCATAAACTTGAGGCGCTTCGAAGAGCCTGAACCGGATATTATAACCGTTTGGAGGTGCAACATTTAGATGTATTGTTGGGGGAGCTGGTAGTAAGGCTCCCCCGCCGTTATGGAGGTGTCGAAATGAGATGGTCGCGAGTTCTTGGGTTTCTTCTGAGTTTACTGCTATTACAGCAAGTACCTTCACAAGACACAAAATCACCTGATTTAGAGGTCTCCGAGCCGAAGTCTACGAAACCTGTGCCATCTCGCCTCTCGCCGTATTACGACCGACGCGAGCGCGCAGCATCGAATCTCACCTTCGAGTGGCAGTTACAAAAATCACGAGTCGTCTCGAGGGCGTATCTACTAGAAAGGTTGGAAAGGCTCGCTGCAATGAGCCGTACTGAAGATGGCACGACATCGGAATTGACCATTCCGGAAGCTTCAGAACTGAACACAGAGTTAGCGGGACTACAAGGGACTTACCGCATCGAACGCACACCAGACATCACGCGGATTTACATGCGTGAAGAGAGAGGCGGCTTCTCTCTAACTGGGGGTTTGGTAAAACCGGAGAAGCTCTTCGAGCAGAGTGTAATCTATCTGGGAAAGACAGGTGAGGTCGTGATTTCCTACCTCGATGTAGACAGCTTAGTCTATGTTGCTTTCGCTGGTGAAGGCGGACTGGGCTTGCCCGAACCCTTCTTGTTTGCACGTGACGGCACTTTAGTCTTTTTGGGAGGCGTCTCACCGCTACGCCTCTTCGGCGCAGCCCCTGAAGATTGGCGTCTGGTGGAGGTCAATGAGAATTCTTGGGTCTTCGAGTTCCAGCCCGACAAGGAGAAGCGAAAAGAGATGGCGGAGCTTGAAAGCTTTGTTAGAGCGCGTGTGCGGTTGAATCGCGCCTATGACGACGCACCGCAACAGCTTGAGATCTTTCGGAAGGATGGCGATTACGAAGTCTGGATTGCGGAAGACTACAAGACGGTCAACGGCTGTTGGATGCCCAGTCGCGTGGTGATGGAATCGTCCAGCAGTCAGGGGAGAGTACAGGTCGTGTTTGAGCTGGTTGCGACGACGCCCTCAGCTCCCATACGAATTGACATCCCCGAGGGCGCGCCTGTTCACGATTGGCGTCTGTTGGGGCGCGCGGTGTGGCGCGGCGTGCTGGACGAAAGCCGCAAGATTGAAACGCAGTGGAGCGCGGAGCTGCTGCGCGACATTTGGCGTCAAATCCAGCGCGAATCGGGCAGCGCAAGCCAACGCGAGGAACAGAAGTAGGCTGCCAGCTCGAAGGGAATTCCGCCCGTCATACGCTATGCTATAATTAACACGCCAGCGACCATTCGCTGAGACTGCCCCGATCGCACGGGAACAATAGGAGGCATAAAGTATGCGAGTTGGCATTTTGACGGGCGGGGGCGACTGCCCCGGACTCAATCCTGCGATTCGGGGCGCGACGCTGCGCCTAATCCGAGACGGGCATACCCCCATCGGCGTCCTGCAAGGCTGGAAGGGGCTGATTGAGGGCTTGACCGTCCCGCTCACCGAAGAGCGCGTAGATGAGATTATCCGCGAAGGCGGCACGATTCTGGGCACTTCGCGCACGAACCCATTCAAAAACCCAGCCGATGTGCAACGATTGTT
>Ga0272449_1001358_pt1 | contig 25305 bp, 22 predicted proteins | sample YNPCB0241_FD_198679 | JGI IMG/M metagenome (GOLD analysis project Ga0272449, IMG submission 198679) | Hot spring sediment microbial communities from Yellowstone National Park, WY, United States - YNP-CB-024-1 | ecosystem: Environmental > Aquatic > Thermal springs > Hot (42-90C) > Sediment... | reverse complement strand
CTCCTCGAAGAGGGAGGCGGGGATCAAGGTCCCCGGGATCCTCCTGGGATCCAGGTCGAAGATCACCGTCCGCGTTTCCAGTTCGCCACCCCGGAAGCGGACCCGGTAGGGCACTTTTCCTTCCCCATCCGGCTTCACCTGGTCCACCGGTGCCTCGACCAGGACCTTGCCCCCTGACTTTTCCGTCAGCCGGGCCATTTCAGCGGCCAGGCGCGAGAAGCCCTCGGTGGGAGCGTATATCCCATTTATCAACAGGTCGGAAAGGAGTATGCACCCGGTGAGAGCGGGGAGCCGGTCGGACGGGCTTCCCCATCCCTCCGCCAGGACCGCGAGGAGAGCCGCCAGTTCCTCCCCCAGCCCGTACCCCTCAAGGAAGGAGTGGAAGGACATGTGCCTCAGGCGAGAGGCACGGGGGAATCTCCGGAAGCCCTCGCGGTAGGAGGTGAGCTCGCCCGGCCTTAGCATCTCCAGGGAAAGGCCTTCCCGGACCTCCTCCCGCAGCTCCAGTAGGTCCCGGAATAGTCCCTTCAGCCCCTCGGCGCTGCGAGGGAACTTCTCCGCCAGCTTGAGGTAATCCCGGCGGGCGCCCCAGCCCAACCGAAGGGCCATCCGCCCGTCCGTGAGTCCCCATTCCAGCCTTCGGAAATCGAGCCTGCCTAGGACCTCGCGCCACCTTTGCCATCCCGACCAGGCCAGCAAGGAGCCTCCCAGGAAGGTGGGCCCCGCGTGCAGGGGGAAGCCATCCCGCTGGAAGGTCTGGCAGTATCCGCCCACGCCCCTGTTCTTTTCCAATAGGACCGTCCTCAATCCGGCCTTGGAGAGTTGCAGGGCACAGGCCAATCCACCCAGGCCGCCTCCCACCACTACCGCGTCGTATACCTCCTCCGAGCTCTGGCCTCTTGCCAGGGCTCCACCCCGGGTTCCCATCCTTTCCCTCCAGAGAGGAGCCCCCTCCACCATCCTACGTTCCTGGCGGCGCACCAGGGCCCCCAGGGCCGGCGGGGTGAGGACGGCCCCCACGATCAGTAACCCGGCGGAGGCGGAGGCGGAAAAGGTGGCAGCCATGCCAGGGTCCAGGGCAAGCGCCCCCAGGTTGGCGGCCAAGCCCAGGGCGAAAACGCCTCCCCATGCCCAGGCCAGGAAATGCAGGGCCCCTCTCACCGGCGGGGTTTCCAACCTTTCCCGTGGGATCCACCCGCTTCCCAGGCGGAGGAGGAAGCTCCCTCCCTCGGTGAGCAGAAAAAGCTCCATGACCAAGTAGGAGGCGAAGGCGGCAGCCAGCAGGTTGGGCAACTTGACCTCCACCGACTTGCCCAGGGAGGGAAGGCTCGCCGCGGCTACCACCAGGAAGACGCCGGTGAAAAGGGTGAAAGCGTTGACCCTGGATTTCCCGGGAAGGAGCACCAAGAGGAGGAAAAGGAAAGACCAGCCGGCCAGGATGCCCCACTTGACCCCCAGGAAGTATCCCACGGCGCATAAGGAAAGCACGGGCATCCAGGCCAAGGGGAACAACACCGATTCCCTTATCTTGTTGGGGAGAGATGGCCCGGCCTGGGATACCTCCTTCTCCCGGCCTTCCGCCGGGACTGCACGTCCCTCACGCTCTTCCCAGCCTGCCAAGTTGCTCACCTTCCCACGTCGAGGCATCCGCTATACCTTCTGCCTCCACCGCTTAGGGCAAGGGGCTTTCCCCTCCAGGAAGGACCACCACCGCGTTGTCCCGGAAGGGCATGGCGATATCGCGGGCCTCCGGGTAACGATCCCGACGGCCAGCTCCCTGGTGCCCGGCCCCCGTCTCATTCATATTAAACGAAGGAAGGGACCGCTCCTGGACCGTTCCCCTGAATATCCACCTATCCCAGGGAAACGCAGGCACGGCATTCAATCCCCGAATTCCCTTTTCAGGGTGGGGTTAGCCGCGTGGGCGCGCCGTCAATATCGCAAAAGGCAGCATCAACCCCCGAATTCCCTTTTCAGGAGTACCAGGATGTCCCTGATCAGCAGCGACGAGGCTGAGAGGAAGGCGACCAGGCCCGCTGTCCCGATCAGGATGTAGGAGAGGGCGGGCAGGGAGGAGAGGGTGAGCCAGCCCGACGAGGCGAGGAGCGCCGCCAGGGCGGCAAGGCCCACGGACCAGCGGGATAACCTCCTGCGCAAGTGGTCCACCTCCGACAAGAGTTCTTCCTCAGTGGGTTTGGGGATCTCATCCCCGATATCACCGGCCACCCCCGACCTCCTGGCCATGGCCCGCTCCAGGGCCTTGCGCAGCGGTAGGGGGCCCATGGACAGGGCCTGGTGACGGAAATGTAGCGCGTAAAGGAAGATGAAGAAGCCCAAGGCCGAAAGTAAGGCGGAGATCGCCAAGCCGTTCACCCCCCGGGAGCCTAGTGCTTCAGACCTCTTCGTGTTGACTCGCGCCCCGAAACAGGGTACCGAGGGATCCCTCCTCTCGCCGAAAATCCGACGGCCCGGGTTCATTTTACCCGCCTCCGTGAGGCCGAGGCTAAGTCCCTGAGGGCGCCAGCATTGACGCGACCGGGCCCGGGATACAGGGGGAGGGGAAGTGCTCCTGGAATCAAGGTCTTCGCTGCCCGGACCGGGTCCCCGCGGGAGGCCCGTTCCCGGGGGGTGTGGGGACCCGGAATACCTGCCGGCATGATGTGGGGTTGCGCCTCCTCCCGCAACCGGCCGGGTTTGTGGGGATACCGCCGGTGCCGGCCGCGGGAAAAGTCACCCCCGGCCCCTATAAGGTTGTGGGAAAAGTCACCCCCGGCCCCTATACTTCGAGGCATCGAGCGCGCGCGGCCGTGAACCACGGGCCCCCGACCGGGGCTTTCAAGGCGAGGGAGGAGGAAGCCCGTGTGCCGGCGGGGTCCGGACCGGGTGTGTGAGGGCCGTCGTGGGAAAGGGAGGTTTCGTGAAGTCCAGGATTCCCTCCCCCTTCCTTAAGTTGGCGGGGACCTGGGCCCTTTGGCTCTTGGCCCTGCTCTTCTTCGCCTACCTGGCCATGGTTCTCAACCCCGGCCAGTCCACCGTTCCCGTTCCGTGGAATCTCCAGAATTACACCCTTTGCCTCTTCCGCTACGATGCCTCGTATTACCTGGACATAGCCAGGTACGGTTACCGAGATTTCCAGCGCCATCACCCCTTGGAGAAGGACTACCTCTGCACCGCCTTCTTTCCCCTCTATCCCCTCCTGGTGCGGGCTGCCTCCTACCCCCTTTTGGGGCACTACCGGGCGGCGGCCCTGGCGGTATCCTGGGCCTGCCTCCTCCTGGCCCTCTTTTACCTGCATTCCCTGGCCCGGCTGTACGGGGCGGATAACGGGGATCAACCTTATAGGGCCTGCCTTTACCTGCTGATATTTCCCACGGCGGTCTTCCTCGCCCTTCCCTACTCGGAATCGGCGTTCCTGCTGACCGCCACCGGTGCCCTTTACCACGCCCGCAGGGCCCAGTGGGGGAGGTCTGCGCTTTGGGCCTGCCTGGCCTCCGCCGCCCGCCCGGTGGGTCTGGCGGCAGGACTGGCCTGCGGGGTGGAGGCGTTGCGGCAGGCGGGCTGGAAACCGGGGAAGCTCAAGAGGGGTGTGGCCTTCCTCCTCCTTTCTCCCCTGGGGCTGGCGCTATACATGGCATACCTCTGGGCGGCATTCGGAAACCCGTTCATCTTCGCAAGGGCTCAGGCGGAGGGCAGCGGGTGGCAAAGGGGATTCAACCCCTTTGCCTTTCCCCAGGCGGTGTGGCGGCTCTTCCGCCACCCGGTGTTCACCTCCGAGTTCGCCAAGTATCTCTACTTGGTGGTGTTCACCACGGCCTTCGCCCTCCTCACCCTGGAGGTGTTCCGGCGCCATGGTCCCTCCCTGGGGGTCTTCTCCGCCTTCTGTCTCCTGGCCCCCATGATTACCTCTCCCCCAGGCGATCCCCTCCTGAGCATGAACCGCATGGTGGTGGTGATCTTCCCCGCCTTCATGGTGCTCGCACGTGGGGGGGAGAACAGGGATTTCGAGAGGCTCTACTTGGTCCTAGGAGCCCTGGGGCTCGCCCTCTTCACCGCCCTCTTTGTCTACGGGATGTGGGCGGGTTGAGAGAGCCCGGGGGTCTACGGGATGTGGGCTGGGTGAGGGAGCCCGGGGGCGGCGCGAGGTTCGCCCGCCCGGCGGGCCAGGGGTATGGGGATAGCCGGGAAGGAGTCCTCGTCCTCCCGGTCATGCGAGCCCCGGGCAGGAATCTGCGGGCCTTTTCACCGTGATGGGATTGGCACTATAAATAATTCTTGCACCGGGTGGGCCCTTTGCACCGGATGGGCCCCCTTCCGCCTCCCCGGCGGTGTCCGAGGATGGGGCTGGTTGTACTGGCATCGCCGGGTGGCCGGGAGATCCCCTGCCTGCCGGCTAAACGGCGAGCCGGGACACGGGTAGGGATGACGTGTCCGGACGTGTGCCGGGCAGCCTGGGTCCTGGCGGCGGGAAGCGAGGGGAAAGGACGAGGAAAGGAGGTAATGATGCCCGACGGCATCCTCTCCAAGTCCCAGGCCGAGGTGGCCCTGGACCTGGTGAAGAGCTACCTAGATTACGCCGGCGAGGAAGCCCGGGAGAGGTACAGGGAGGCTGACGCCTTCTTCGCTCTGTTCGAGAAGGCCTACAAGCTCATCATGGACGTTTCGGAGCGGCGCAAGCCACAACCCGGCTTCCACGCGGGGTAAGGGGCCGCCCCGAGGTCACCGGAAAAGAAATCGCGGGGAGGCACCCTTCAAGCCGATGCCTTACCGGCCCCGGTTGAGGCCGTCAACCTGGCTCCCAGGGGACTCTTCTGCAAATCCAGTTCTATCCGGTTTATCTGCTGGGATATGAGCTTCTTTAGGAACTGGAAGACAGCGAACCTCACCAACTGGCTCAGCATGGAAGCCCTTTCCCTTTCCTTCTTGCCGCGCCTGGCAGCTTTGCGCCCGGTGGGCCTGGGCTTTACCCTCTTCCTTTTCCCGGCCTTCTCGCCCTTGCGACGAGCCTCGGAACGACGCTGTGCCTCCCGCACCATCTTCTCCAGCCTTTTCCTCCGGCGCAGCCGTCGCCAGAGGAACAGTACGGCAAGCCCGCCCAGGAAGGCCAGGGTGGCTGGCCAGTTGTACTGCTGGACGTCCTCCTCCTGCGCCATGCAGTGTTGCACCTCCTTTCCCCCTCCGGCAGACCACTCCCCCGATGTTGCTGTTATTATACCCGTCGGAAGGGATGGGGCGGCGGGAAGGCCATGGCCGCGGAAAAAGCTCGCCGGCTAGGAGTGCGGCAAGCCTTTCCTGTGCACCCCTTCCCACCAAAAAATGGGTTCATCCCAGCCCTGAGGTAAAGGGTGCGGCAAGCCTTTCCTGGGCCCCTTCCCACCGCGTCCGGGCGCACAGCGGGGCCGGCCTGGCCCGGGTGGAATCACGTGTCGGAGGGGACCATCGTTGCCGTTGACGGGCGTTTCCTGGGGCGATTATCTTTATCTGGCCGCTCCGGGGGAGGCCCTATGGAGAGGTGGACCAGGAAAACGCCGGTCGGATCGGAGCCGGGAAGGGGTGGGAGTTTTGTCGGAATCGGGTAAAGGGACGGGAAAGAGGAGCCTGGAGGCCGCCGGAAGGGCGATCCGGGAGCCCCGCCTCCTGGCCCAGGTATCCCTTTCCACCGTCCCCCTCAATTTCATGTTCTACTTCCTGCTTCCCGGCACGCCGGCCTTCCTTTACTTTCCATTGCTCCTGGCGGGCTATTCCGTCAACTTTTGCCTTCTCTATCATGGCTGGTTCCGGGCAGCCTCCCTCTTTAAGGGGAAGGGTTCCAGGGAGGCCCCGACCCCGCTTTCGGTCCACGTGCGACTCGTCACCTGGACCGGGCTGGCATTAGGAGTCCTTCACGTGCTCGGTTTCATGGTGGCCCAGACCCTCACCGGCCTCCTCGTCAGCTACGTGGCCGCCGGTGCGGGGGAGGGAAGCGCCGTGGCGCTGAGCGTCATCTATTTCTACCTTGCCTACCTGGTGGCCGACCTGGTGCTGGTCTTTCTGGCGGTCACCCCTCAGGTGATCCTATACGGGAAGGCTGTTCAGGTGGAGACGGTCATCCGGGAGTCCTACCAGTGGATAAGGGAACGTTACCGCCCCTCCCTGGCCCTGTATGTCCTTCCCGACCTGGTGGTGCGTACCCTCTACCTGGGCGTCTCCCTGCTCCTTTACTACCTACCCCGCTGGGAGGGTTTCCTAGTGGCGTTGTTGCTCCTCATGGCGCTGCTGGAGGGGGCCAAACTCACCTTTATCGCCGCCGCCTTCAATGACTTTTACGGGGAGGGGGAAAGGGAAAGGAAGAAAACCAAGGGACCCAGGTCGTCCAGGAGTTCCCGGGGATAGGACCCCAGGCGGCGGGGGCGGTCCCGAGGATACAGCCCAGCCCAGGCTTCGAACGGGTGAGACCGCAGGCACCAGCCCCGCAGGCCTCCCGGCAGGGAAAGGAAAAACCCGGCCCGCACAACACGCGAAGGCCGGACTTCCTTTCAGTTAAGAAGGGGTTCTATCTGGTTCCTGATCTTGAACTTGATGCGGCAGAGGGCGTTGTCCACCACCTTAGTGTCCCGGTTTATCTCGCTGGCGATCTCCTTGTAGGACTTGCCCTCCAGGTAGGATACGAGTACCCTCCACTCCAGGTTGCTGAGCTTCTCCCGTAGAAGGCTTATGGCCCTCCTCAACTCATCCTCGTGGATGAAGAGGTCCAAGGGGTCCTCCGTCTTCACGTGGATGCCGTTGCCGGGATAATAGACCGTCTCTCCGCCGTCGTCCACGATGTGGGGCTCCAAGGGGCGGTAGCAGCTGAGGGGGTTGTGCTTTTTCCTGGTATGGGTCTTGACGGCGGTGATGATCTGGCGGGTTATGCAGAGCACTGCGAAGGAGCGGAAGGAACAGAGGCTCTCAAACTTGTAATCACGGATAGCTTTGTAGAGGCCGATCATCCCCTCCTGCACCGTGTCGTCGTGCTCGGCGCCTTCCAGGAAGTAGGACTTGGCCTTCATGTAAACCAGGTACTGGTACTTGTGGATAAGGTGGGCCTCGGCCCTCTTGTCCCCCTTCCTGGCCAGCGCGATGAGATCCTCGTCGGACATCTCTTCGTAGGTCAACCGGGCCGGGAAGGTCCTCACTCTTGTGGTCAAGACACCCCCTCCTTTCAATATATTGTATTTACTTGGACCAATAATATCATATATTTTGTATCTGTCAATATTTTGTGGAAGATTTTAAAGGAAAAACACATGATGTTGTAGAATACATGCCAGCGGATTTTTCCAGGTGTCTATTCCGGGTATCCCCGGGGATCCCGAGAACCCTTCTTTCCCCTGGCCGGCCAGGCCCCTAGGGACCCCTGTCCGGAACACAACCCAGCGCAGGGGACGGGAAATCCCTTTTCCGGGGGTGCCCGCGGGCGGGGAGAGCTTTACCGGGGGTGCCCGCGAGCGGTGAGAGGCACCGTGCGGCCGGGGAGTAGCGCCAACTACGCCGGGACTAAATTCCGGGCGTCCATCCCGCGGTTTATCATGGGGAAGGTATGTCTGGACCTCTCAAAAAGGGAAAGGACTCGTTGATTAGGGCCCTCCGGGGAAGGTTGAAGGCGGACCTGGGGGACCTTCATACCGCGATCCTTAGCTGCCGGAAGTGCCCCGGGGGTGGGGGCGGGTTGACCGGCCTAGGCACGCCGGGGGCGCGCTTCCTCCTGGTGGCCGGCTCGCCGGGCCCGGGTGCCCTACGTGAAAATCCCTGGGGGGAGAAGGGGAAGGTGTTGGTGGAGGAAATCGAGGAGGCCTTCCCCGGGGTGGACCTGGAAGAGCTTTACTTTACCTTGGCCTTGCGCTGCCCGGGGGTGAAGGTATCCCTCGCCGCCCTGAGACGTTGTTCCCTTTACCTGGCGGAGGAGGTTCACCTGGTGGGGCCCAAGACGGTGATCGCCTTCGGCCGCCCGGCGGCAGTGGCCCTGCGCATGGCTTTGGGAGAGGACCTTCCGGCAAACCCCTGGGCGGGTGAGGATGTGATCTTGCAGGGCAAAAGGTTCGTCTACAACCTGGATGTCTCCAAGCTGGGGGACCGGGAAATGGGGGAGGTTTTCCGCAAGATCCTGCGCTCCGCCCTCCATGCCCCGTGATCAGCGGCGCGGCCGCAGGCCCTCCAATCTCCTGACCACTTTGTCCACTTCCTCCTTGGGGGTGGAGGCCCCTCCCATCACGGCTATCCTACCCTTTCCCTCGATCGCCGATTCGTCCAGCTCCTCGGCCTTCTCCACCTGCATCACGGGGGAACCGCATTCCAGGGCTATCCTGGCCAGCTGGCGGGTGTTGGAGCTGTTCCTGCCCCCTACCACGATGACCATGTCCGCGCGGCGGGCCAGCTCGGCCGCCTCCCTTTGGCGGCGTTTGGTCACCTCGCAGAGGGTGTCTACCACTTTCATCTCGGGGATGCGGGAGGCTAGTAGTTCCACGATCCGCCGGAATACCTCCTCCCCGGCGGTGGTCTGGGCGGTGACCGCCACTCGGGTGGGGAGGGAAGCTGACCCGGCCCACTCGGCGGCCTTTTCTGGGGAGGAAAGCACCGTGGGGGGATGGGGGAGACCCTCGACGATGGCGGCCACCTCCGGGTGTTCGGGGTTCCCGACTATGACGAGGTGATATCCCCGCCTGACGAGGTCTTCGTCTACCCGTTGAGCCCGCCTCACCTTGGGGCAGGTGGCGTCCACCACCTCCGCCCCCCTCCTTTGGAGTTCTTCCAGGAGGGCGGGACCGATTCCGTGGGAGCGGATCAGCACCGCCTCACCCTCCAGTTCCAGCTCGTCCCAGAGGCGGGGGTCGGCGGGCAGGATTTCCAGCCCCTTCTCCTCCAGCTCCCTCACCACCCGGGGATTATGGATGACCGGGCCCAGGGACCAGGCCTTCCCCCGGTTTTCCAGGAGCTTTTCCGCCATGCGTATGGCCCTTTTTACCCCGGGGCAGAAACCCGAATGCCTGGCTACCAGCACCTCCATGCCCTTGCCTCTCGACTCCCTGTTCATCAACTCGGCATACTTTTCGGCTACCTTGCCTTCCGGGTAAGGGGTAGGCTCCCGGCCCGGGATGTATGCCCTTCCCGGAAAATTCTAATCCAGCGGGGATGCCGATGGACCAGGAGGAGCTTTCCGAAGGCGTTCCAGGGCATGGAGGGACGGGAGAACGGGTCCTGGCCCTCGACTTTTGTCCCGGGGTTTGACGGGTCCTTACCGAGGTTTCCCTTCGGGAAGAAAAGGCATCTACCGGTCGGGTCGGGGAAAGGAGGGGAATCCCGGGTTGCACCCGTCGGGAGTGTCGGGGGTGAGGAACGCGGCCTCTTCCGGTGATCTTTCGTGGCTGGAGGTTGCCGGGAAGTACCGACACCCACTGGTGTTGCGTTGCCCGGGAGCCGTGGGATCACCGAGTGGGAAAGGTTTCCAGAGGTGGCTTTCCGGTTTGAGAGGGATCGGGGCACCTTGGCTAGCAGGAAAGGCCGGGCTAAGAGAAAAGGGTCCCACCTAACGATGTTCCGACCTACAGGCCCAGTGAGTAATCCGCCGGTTTAGCTCGTGTGGAAAGAGAAGGGACTTGTTTTTCTATGTAAAAGGGATGACCTTCGATAAGCCACCGATGTCGCCACCGTCAAACACCGGGGTGGCGACAGGGTATTTGGTGTGAAATACTACTCTTTAGTTAGCGGTATGTTTGGTTCGAGAGCCGTAAGGTCGCGGGGGTAGATAAAACTCGCCTTTAGGCCTCGGCCAGGGTGACCATCCTCGTTGCTAGATGGAGGTGGCCGCCGTTGGTGGAAACGACGGAGAGGGAGTCCCTCGCTCGTCTCGCGCGGTTTATAAGAAAGTACAACATACTCCTGAGGCCTCGTACCATGGTTATCTTCCTCTTTCCCCTGACCCTGGGGTTCGCCGCCGCGGCGGAGGCAGGGGGACAGTTGGAGATCGGCCGGCTGGTGCTTGCCTACCTGGCCTTCACCCTGGGTTTCCTGTTCATAAGCTCCCTGAACTTCTACGCCGACGTGGAGTCCGACCGCCTACACAACGACCTCTACAAGGGTGATCCCCACATGTCGGACCAGCCCTTCGTCACAGGGGAGATGGGCAGGACGGAGACATTCTTGCTGTTCCTGTTGAGTGCCGCGGGCTGCGTGGGCGTGGCCCTGCTGGTCAACCGCGCCTTCGCCTTTTACCTGGGAATCGGCATGTTCGTCATCGGGGTGCTATACTCCCACCCCTGGTTCCGGTTCAAGGCCAAACCTGTGCTGGACGCTGTGACCAACGCCTCCAGCGCCTGCCTTTTCCTGGTGGCTGGTTGGAAGATGGCGCTCCCAGGTTCATGGCCCCCGCCCTGGCCCCTGGTGTTCGGGTTCTTCTTCTCCGCCACCCTGTACCTGCCCAGCGTGGCCAACGACGTGCCCTTTGACCAGGCGGCCGGATTCAGGACCTCAGGGGTGGTCTTCGGCGCCCGACGGCTCCTGGACGCCATGATCCCCCTCTGCGCCCTGCTTCTTCCCTTGGCGGTGGTAAACCTGTTAGTGCAGCAGAGCTGGCTTTTCAAGCTCTTCATCGCCATGGCCTGGCCGGGGGCGGTTCTTTACACTTGGGCCATGCACTACCTCTACGATCCCCCCTTCATCCGTTTCAACGCCGCGCTCATGATCTACCCCCTGCTCGCCTTGCACATCCTCTTCCTGGCCTTGGGCCTGAAATACCTGCTTCAGTGAGTACCAGGGGAGTTGAGCCACTGGGTGGCACCAGGAACCCCTTCCCTCCCGTTCCTTTGCGCTCATGATCTACCCCCTGCTCGCCTTGCACATCCTCTTCCTGGCCTTGGGCCTGAAATACCTGCTTCATTGAGTAGAAGGGTGCGGGGGACAAAAAGCGCTTGCCAGGAGGCTTCTGGGCAACCCTAGGCCTTATCTGCTGAACCGTAGCACTTACCTATCCGGCAAAGGGACGACTTAGTGAGGCAGGATTAATTTTGCTGTCCGTGGGAATCATGGAAGTGGAACACGATGACACTCGAAGCCCGGGAAAGAGCGGACCCGGGATTCTCGGGAGGAAGGGGGAACCCGAGATGACAAATATCTGTCAAATATAGTGTCAAGACTCTTGACAATATTAATGTAAAGATTATTATTAATAATGGACTCAAGAAGACACGACCGGAGAGGTTTCCGGGGAAGATTTGAGGGAGAGGAGGTAGTGAGTATGGGAAAGGCAGTAGGAATCGACCTGGGTACCACCAACTCGGTCATCGCCTATCTAGAAGGCGGTGATCCGGTGGTCATCCCTAACAGCGAGGGTGGCCGTACCACGCCTTCCGTGGTGGCCATCTCCAAGACAGGGGAGTGGTTGGTGGGCCAAGTGGCCAAGCGCCAAGCCGTCACCAACCCCGAGAACACGGTCATGTCCATCAAGCGGAAGATGGGCACCAACGAGAAGGTGAAGCTGGGCGACCGCGAGTACACGCCCCAGGAGATCTCCGCCAAGATCTTGCAAAAGCTAAAGGCGGATGCGGAGGCCTACTTAGGGGAGAAGATCACCGACGCGGTTATTACCGTACCTGCGTACTTCAACGACGCCCAGAGGCAGGCTACCAAGGACGCCGGACGTATCGCCGGGCTCAACGTGCTCAGGATCATTAACGAGCCCACGGCGGCGGCGTTGGCCTATGGCCTGGACAAGGAGCAGGACCAGACCATTCTGGTGTTCGACCTAGGTGGGGGCACCTTCGACGTGTCCATTTTGGATATCGGTGATGGCGTCTTCGAGGTCAAGGCGACCGCCGGTAATACCCACCTGGGCGGCGATGACTGGGACCAGCGCATCATCGACTGGATGGCCGAGGACTTCAAGGCCAAGCACGGCATCGATCTGCGCCAGGACAAGATGGCCCTCCAGCGCCTCAAGGAGGCGGCGGAGAAGGCCAAGATAGAGCTGTCCTCGACCACCCAGACCAATATCAACCTACCCTTCATCACCGCCACCCCGGAGGGACCGCTGCACCTGGACATGACCCTCACCAGGGCAGAGTTCGAGAAGATGACGGCGGACCTCCTGGAGAAGTGCGTGGGGCCCTTCAAGAGGGCGCTGAAGGACGCGGGACTGGAGCCCAAGGACATCGACCACGTGATCCTGGTGGGCGGCGCCACCCGCATGCCCATGGTCCAGGACCTGGTGCGCAAGCTCATGGGCGGCAAGGAGCCCCGCAAGGACATCAATCCCGATGAGGTGGTGGCCATGGGCGCGGCCATCCAGGCGGGGGTGCTCAAGGGCGAGGTGAAGGACGTCCTGCTGCTGGACGTCACCCCGCTGTCGCTGGGCATCGAGACCTTGGGTGGTGTGTTCACCAAGCTCATCGAGCGCAACACCACTATCCCCACCCGGAAGAGCGAGATCTTCACCACCGCCGCTGATGGCCAGACCAGCGTGGACATCAAGGTCTACCAAGGCGAGAGGCCCATGGCCGCGGACAACAAGCTCATCGGTAACTTCCAGCTGGTGGGAATACCGCCGGCACCACGGGGCGTGCCCCAGATCGAGGTCACCTTCGACATCGACGCCGACGGCATCCTGCACGTGTCGGCCAAGGACCTGGCCACGGGCAACGAGCAGAAGATCACCGTGACGCCCTCCAGCGGTCTCACCGAGGAGGAGATCCAGCGGATGATCAAGGAGGCCGAGGCCCACGCGGAGGAGGACCGCCGGCGCAGGGAGGAGGCGGAGGCCCGCAACCAGGCCGACAGCCTGATATACACCACTGAGAAATCCCTCCGCGAGCTGGGCGACCAGGTCTCGCCCGATGACCGACGGGCCATCGAGAAGGCCATCGAGGATGTCAAGGAGGCCCTGAAGGGCAAGGACGTGGACGAGATCAAGCGCAAGACCGAGATCCTCATGCAGGCCTCCTACAAGCTGGCCGAGCACATGTACGCCCGGGCCACTGAGGGCGGCGCCCGCGCCTCCACGGGGCCCGAGGGCGACGGCAGCTACGGCGCCACGGAGGAGGCCGAGGGCGAGGTCATTGACGAGGCAGATTACGAGGAGATGTGAGTTCTGCACGGGGAGGCCGGGCCCGGTACGGCCTCCCCGCAGGGAAAAACACTTCTGAAAGGAGGTGAGCGGTCATGGCGATCGTGAGGTGGGATCCGTTCCGTGACCTGATGAACCTGCAGGAGGAGGTGAACAGGCTCTTCAGGCGCACGTTCTTCCGAGGTACCGAGGAGATGGGGACGGCGACTTGGGCTCCCGCCATCGACATGTACGAGACCGATGACAAGCTGGTGGTCGAGGCGGAGCTCCCAGGCCTCCGTGCCGAGGACATCAACATCTCCCTGGAGGACGACACCTTGCGCATCACCGGGGAGAGGAAGTTCTCCAAGGAGGTGAAGGAGGAGAACTACCACCGCATCGAGCGGGCCTATGGCTACTTCGAGCGGAACATCTCCCTGCCGCGCAAGGTGGACGAGGAGAAGATATCGGCGACCTTCTCCGATGGCGTCCTCAAGGTGGAGCTTCCCAAGGTGGAGGAGGCCAAGCCCAAGCGCATCCCCATCAAGGTGGAAGGATCTAAGAAGTGATCGCCTCCTACTGCGGGGGGCGATACCCTATGAAAGAGAGGGGCTGGCCTTCGGGTCAGCCCCTCGCGAAGAATTGAGAGGTGATGGGGCATGACGGACAAGGAAAGGGAGGCCATGAAGGACAGGGAAGAGAGGTCTCCGGGGGACCGGGAGAAGGCTAGCGAGTCGGTGGCCCCACCGGAAGGGAACGAGGCTTCCGCTCCCGGTACGTCCGATGGCAAGGGAAGCGCCGGGGAGGAACCCGGAGTGGAGAAGAGCAGGGAGCAGCTGGAGGAGGAGGTGGCCCGACTGGAGGCGGAGCTCCGAGAGGCAACCGATAAGTGCCGGGAATACCTGGACGACCTCCAGCGGCTCCAGGCGGAGTTCGAGAACTACCGCAAGCGCATGCTCCGGGAGCAGACCAAGATCATCGAGCAGGCCAACCGAGGCCTGGTGGCCAAGCTCCTCCCAGTGGTGGACCACCTGGAGATGGCTTTGAAATTCTCCGAGGGCCGGGAGGACCGCTTAGCCGAGGGGGTGCGCATGGTCTACGAGCAGCTGATGAAGCTCCTTCGGGAGGAAGGTCTGGAGGAGATCAACCCGGAGGGCCACCCCTTCGACCCCAATGTGTGCGAGGCCATGATGACGGTGATCAGCGAGGACCACGAGGACGAGACGGTAGTGGAGGTTCACCAGAAGGGCTACAAGTTCAAGGGCAGCTTGTTGAGGCCGGCCCGGGCCACGGTGAGCAAGTGCGAGGGCAAGGCCGACGGCGAGCGGGGATGATGGCAGAAGATTTCCCCGTGAGGGCTTTCCCGGGGAGTGGCCGGCCTGAAGGCAGGACCCCCCTGGGGCGGGGAAAAACACCGGTAAGCGAGGCGAGGTAAGGTGAACGGGTACAAGGATTATTATTCAATCCTCGGGGTGAACAAGAACGCGTCCCAGAAGGAGATCCGGGACGCCTACCGGCGCCTTGCCCGTAAGTACCACCCCGACGCCAATCCGGGGAACAAGGAGGCGGAGGAGAAGTTCAAGGAGATCACCGAGGCCTACGAGGTCCTCTCCAATCCCCAGAAGCGCAAGGAGTACGATGAGGGAAAGATGTTTGCCGGGGCTGCGGGGAGGGGCTTTGACTTCGGCGGCTTCCGGCCCGGCTACCGTACCTACACCTTCACCGGGGACCTGGGGGATCTGGGAGGTCTGGGAGACCTGTTCGACCTCTTCAGCAGCTTCGGGACCACCGCCGGGCGGAGGCGGGAGGCCCGCAAGGGCCGGGACATCCACGCCGACGTGACCATATCCTTTGAGGACGCCATCAACGGAGTCACCGTACCACTCACCGTGTCCGGCAGGGCGGCCTGCTCCACCTGTGGGGGGAGCGGGTCTCGTCCCGGGACACTGCCCAAGACCTGCTCCACCTGCGGGGGAAGGGGAACGGTCTCTCATGACCAGGGGCTGTTCGCCTTCTCCCGCCCCTGCCCCGCCTGCGGCGGCAGGGGCACGGTGATCGAAAACCCCTGCCCCACCTGTGGCGGGACGGGGGCGGTGGACCGGGTACGCACCATCAAGGTGAAGATCCCGGCGGGAATAAGGGACGGTGGCAAGGTCCGCTTCGCGGGAAAGGGGGAGGCGGGCCCCTTGGGAGGCACCCCGGGTGACCTGTACGTGACGGTGCATGTCAAGCCCCACAAGTTCTTCAAGCGCAGCAACGGGGACATACTTCTCGACCTTCCCCTTACCTTCCCCGAAGCGGCGCTGGGCACCACGGTGGAGATCCCCACTATCAACGGGAGGGTCAAGCTGAAGATCCCCGCGGGGACCTCCGACGGCAAGAAGTTCCGCCTGAGGGGGAAGGGCGTCCCCAAGCCCAAGGGTGGTGGACGGGGGGACATGATCGTCACCGCCCACGTGGTGGTGCCCCAGAAGCTGTCGGCCAAGGAGAAGGAGCTCATCCGGCAGTTGAAGGAGCTGGAGAAGGAGAACCCCAGGGCCTTCCTGGAGGAATAGGGTGAGGAGCCATGAAGAGGAAGAGGAAGTTGGGAAGCGAAGAGCCCCTTTACGTTATCAGCGTGGCGGCCAGGCTGGCGGAGGTGCATCCCCAGACCCTTCGCATCTATGAGCGGAAGGGCCTTCTCAACCCCGCCCGGGTCAAGAACCGCCGCCGCTACTCGGAGGCGGACATAGAGCGCTGTCGCCTCATCCAGGAGCTCACCCAGGAGATGGGGGTGAACCTGGCGGGGGTTAAGATGATCCTCGATCTTCAGGACCAGGTGAGGTCGCTGCGGGAGCAGATAGCCTCCATGGAAAGGGAAATGGAGGAGCTTCGCCGCGAGATGGAGAGGAGGATCGAGGAAGTGCACCGGAGCTACCGCCGCGACCTGGTGCCGCTGGCCAGGGGGGAGATCGCCCTCTTCTCCGATCCCAACCTCCTGGTGGGGATTTGGCGGAGGGAAGGAACGGGAAGGGATAGCGGGGCCGGCTGATGGGAAGCAAGGGAAGGTCCCCTGGGGACTGGGCGTCCGGTGACCGCAGGAAAGGCCTCGCCAGGGAGTTCATCCGCCCTCCCAGATGTATGGGGTGAAAGGGGACCCTCCGGGAAGGCCGGGACCGGCGACGGGAGCCGGGCAGCGGGAAAATGTTTGACCGACGACGAGACGGGTAGATGTGAACCCGGGGGCCTAGGAGGACGATGGGGCTATCCCGGGGATCTTGACAAATAACGAAGAGAGCTTTGGAGGTGAGGAAGATTGATCAGGTTCGACAAGTTCACGATAAAGGCCCAGGAGGCCATAGCTGACGCCCAGGCCGCGGCCGCCGAGAGGAGCCAGCAGTTCATCGAAGGGGAACACCTCCTCTATGCCCTGCTGCGCCAGGAAGGAGGGACGGTCCCCTCCATCCTCGAGAAGATGGGGGTGGATCCCGGGGCGGTGGCCGCCCGGGTGGATGAGGAGCTGGAAAAGTTTCCCAAGGTGACAGGCGCGGCCCAGGTACAGGTATCCCCTAACCTTTCCCAAGTCTTCCAGCAGGCCCTCTCCGAGGCCGACGCCATGAAAGACGAGTACATATCCACCGAGCACCTCCTTCTGGCGCTGGCCGAGGAGAGGAAAGGCAAGGCGGGGGAGATCCTGCGTTCCTTCGGGGTCACCAGGGACCGCCTGCTCAAGGCACTGGCGGAGGTGAGGGGCAGCCAGAGGGTCACCGACCCCGAGGCGGAGAGCAGATACCAGGCCCTGGAGCGCTTCGGGCGTGACCTGACCGAGCTGGCCCGTAGGGGGAAGCTCGACCCGGTCATCGGCAGGGATGCCGAGATCCGCCGGGTTATGCAGGTCCTATCCCGTAGGACCAAGAACAACCCCGTGCTCATCGGGGACCCCGGCGTGGGCAAGACCGCCATCGTGGAGGGTCTGGCCCAGCGGATAGTCCAGGGGGACGTGCCCGAGGGCCTGCGGGACAAGAGGATAGTGGCCCTGGACATCGGGGCCCTGGTGGCGGGGTCCAAATACCGGGGCGAGTTCGAGGACCGACTGAAGGCGGTGCTCAAGGAAGTGGTGGACTCCAACGGACAGATAATCCTTTTCATCGACGAGATCCACACCCTGGTGGGCGCCGGTGCCGCCGAGGGGGCGGTAGACGCCGCCAACATGCTAAAGCCGGCCCTGGCTCGGGGTGAGCTCCACTGCATCGGCGCCACCACCCTGGACGAGTACCGCAAGTACATCGAGAAGGACGCTGCCCTGGAGCGGCGTTTCCAGCCCATCTACGTGGGAGAGCCCAGCGTGGAGGACACCATCGCCATCCTGCGCGGCTTGAAGGAGCGATACGAGGTCCACCACGGAGTGCGCATCAAGGACTCCGCCCTGGTGGCGGCGGCGGTGCTCTCCGATCGCTACATCACCGACCGCTTCCTTCCCGACAAGGCCATAGACCTGGTGGACGAGGCCGCATCCCGCCTGCGCATCGAGATCGACTCCATGCCCACCGAGATCGACGAGGTGGAGAGGCGCATCAAGCAGCTGGAGATCGAGAGGCAGGCCCTGAAGAAGGAGAAGGACAGGGCCTCCCGCGACCGACTGGAGAAGTTGGAGAAGGAGCTGGCCGAGCTGCAGGAGAGGCTCTCCGAGATGAAGGCCCACTGGCAGGCGGAGAAGGAGTGCATCTCTCGCATCCGCCAGCTCAAGGAAAGGCTGGAGCAGGTGAAGATCGAGGAGCAGCAGGCCGAGCGCGAGGGAGACCTGGAGCGGGTGGCCCGGCTGCGCTACGGGGAAGCGGTGGAGATTCAGAAGCAGTTGGAGGAGGAAAACCGCCGTCTGCAGGAGCTGCAGAAGGAGAGGAAGATGCTCAAGGAGGAGGTCGACGAGGAGGACATCGCGGAAGTGGTCTCCTCCTGGACGGGCATCCCCGTGTCCAAGCTGCTGGAGGGAGAGATACAAAAGCTCATTCACATGGAGGAGCGGCTCAGGAGAAGGGTGGTGGGCCAGGAAGAAGCCCTGGAGAAGGTGTCCAACGCCATACGGCGGGCCAGGGCGGGCCTTCAGGACCCCAACCGCCCCATAGGTTCCTTCCTCTTCCTGGGGCCCACGGGCGTGGGCAAGACAGAGCTGGCCCGGGCGCTGGCGGAGTTCCTGTTCGATGACGAGAGGGCCATGGTCCGCCTGGACATGAGCGAGTACATGGAGCGGCACACCGTCTCCCGCCTCATCGGTGCTCCCCCGGGCTACGTGGGCTATGAGGAGGGCGGGCAGCTCACCGAGGCGGTGCGGCGCCGGCCCTATAGCGTGATACTGCTGGACGAAATAGAGAAGGCCCACACCGACGTTTTCAACATCCTCTTGCAGATCCTCGACGATGGAAGGCTCACCGACGGGCACGGGCGGACGGTGGACTTCAAGAACACGGTGATCATCATGACCTCAAACCTGGGGAGCCATTACTTCCAGGAGATGGAAGGACAACCCCTGGAGGCCATTAAGCAGAAGGTGGTGGAGCTGTTGAGGCAGTATTTCCGCCCCGAGTTCCTGAACCGCTTGGATGAGATAATAGTGTTCAACCCCTTGGGCATGGAGGAGATCAAGCAGATAGTGGACATCCAGCTGGAGAGGCTCCGGGAGAGGCTGGCTGCCCGCAAGTTGGACATAAGGCTCACCGAGAGGACCAAGGAGACGCTGGCCCGGCAAGGCTTCGACCCCCACTTCGGCGCCCGTCCCCTCAAGCGGGTCATCCAGCGAGAGATCCAGGACCGGCTGGCCCGCAAGCTCCTGGAAGGGGAGTTCAAGGAGGGCGACCTCATCGAGGTGGATGTGAACGAGGCCGGCGAGTTCATCTTCACCAGGGTGGGTGAGTCGGTCTACGCGGAGGTGTGAGCGGCGCCCCAGGCTATTCCCTGGGTCGTGAAGGGGTCGCCCCGTTAGGGGGCGGCCCTTCCTTTTCCTGTGCATGGTCGGTGCTGCGCCGTATCTCGCCTTCGGGTCCGTGCCGACACCCCCGTGGAAAAGCCGTGCCCGGGCAAGGCATGAGGGGTCGCTCCGGAGGAGGTGGGTTGCGGTTGAAAAGCCAGTGCCCAGGGATAAGCTCGGCCCCAGCCCTGCGCATCAGGATTTTCGCTGGGTTGCCGATGCTAAAATGGGAGGCGGCCATGAGGGGCAAGTACGACGTGATCATAGTGGGGGCCGGTCCCGCCGGCATCTTCGCCGCCCTGGAGCTGAAGAAGCTGGACGGGATCGAGGTGCTCATGTTGGAAAAGGGTCCCGACCTGGACCGGAGGAAGTGTTACGCCCGGGAGGGGAGATGTCGGCGCTGCCCCACCTGCGCTATCACCTCCGGCTGGGGAGGGGCGGGGGCCTTCAGCGATGGGAAGCTGTCCCTCTCGCCGGAGGTGGGGGGCTGGTTGGGGGAGTACGTGGGTGAGGAAGAGCTGGAGCGCCTCATAAGGCGGGTGGACGAGCTCTACGTGGAATTCGGGGCCCCTTCAAGGGTTTACGGAGGGGACGAAGAACGCATCGACTTCTGGCGGAGAAAGGCGGTCCAAAGCGATCTTATACTCACCCCTTGCCCCTTCCGCCATTTGGGCACCGATAGATCCCAGATGGTCCTGGGGGCCATCCGGGAATACCTGGGGAACGGGGTGGTGACCCGCACCGGCGCCGAGGTGGAAGAGGTATTGGTGGAGGGGGATAGGGTGAGGGGGGTGCGCCTGGCCGGCGGGGCGGAGCTGGAAGCGGATTTCGTGGTCCTGGCACCGGGTCGGGAGGGGGCCGACTGGCTGGCCGGGGAGATGCGCCGCCTGGGGATACCCATGCGCACCAACGTGGTGGACATAGGACTGCGGGTGGAGGTGCCGGCGCCGGTGCTGGAGCCCATCACCCGGGACCTTTACGAGCCCAAGATCCACTACTTCTCCCGCTCCTTCGAGGACAAGGTGAGGATCTTTTGCATGAATCCCCACGGTGAGGTGTGTGTGGAGCGCTTCGGGGACGTGCTCACCGTCAACGGCCACAGTTATGCCGATCGCAAGAGTCCCAACACCAATTTCGCACTATTGGTGAGCACCACCTTCACCGAGCCCTTCCGGGAACCCATCGCCTACGGGAAGTACATCGCCCGCTTGGCCAACCTGCTGGGCGAGGGCATCATCATGCAGCGCTTGGGGGACCTTCTCTCAGGCAGGCGTTCCACTCCGGAGAGGATAGGCAGGTCCACCGTCAAGCCCACCCTGGGCGAGGCCACTCCCGGGGACCTGAGCTTCGTCATGCCCTACCGTTACATCACGGACATCCTGGAGATGCTGGAGGCCCTGGACAACCTATGCCCCGGGGTATACCATCGCAACACCCTGCTCTACGGGGTTGAGGTAAAGTTCTACTCGCTGCGGCCCCAACTGAGCGATGAGCTGGAGACCCCGGTGCGGGGCCTCTACGCGGTGGGAGACGGGGCGGGCGTGACCCGAGGGCTGGTGCAGGCCTCCGCCTCCGGCCTGGTGGCTGCCCACTCCATCCTGGCCAGGCTGGGCAAGCTGCCGGAACCCGGGCAATCCCATTTTTGACCTGGATCCCCCTGCTTCTTGGGGGAAGGAGGGGGCACGAAGCATCTCGCGTTGCATTCCCCTCCGGCCTTTGAGAATTTTTTCCCTGCTTGCCTGGGATTGTAGTTCGGGCGAAGGTGGGAACGTATTTCCAGCGCACTGTGCCCGGGCCTTAGAAAAGCCGACGTTGACCAGGTGTATCCCCCTCCCATCAGTGGGGCTCTCTAATCAACTGCCCCGGGTAGGTTCGACGACCAACGATGGTGGAGGGTTCGAACCAGCACAGGCAAGCGTGCGAACCTCTCCCTTACCGGCGTTCTTTTATAGAATTACCGGCGTTCTTTTATAGAAGGGAATGGAAGATCCGGGGTCTGGTAGCATCTCGGGGCGTCGCAAGGGAGGGGTTTGAGATGGAAGCCAGCGGTAGCCATGCTGAAGCCGTCGCGCGATTATTATATAATCTCTCACCGTGTGGCGGGAAAGGCGATACCGTGGGGCGGGAAAGGCGATCGTGCGCCGCATACCGTTCACCCGGTGGCCGTTGATCCATCGCAACATTTCGAGGGGATTTAAAGAGGGAGAAGGCTAAAGCGAGGCGGAAAGGATCCCATGCCGGGAATAGTGGTCATAGGCACCCAGTGGGGGGACGAGGGCAAGGGGAAGGTCATCGACCTTTTGGCCGACGAGATGCACATGGTGGTGCGCTTCCAGGGAGGGAACAACGCCGGTCACACCATCATGCTAGGAGATACCACCATCCGCCTCCACCTGGTCCCCTCCGGGATCCTCTACCCTCATATCACCCCGGTGATAGGAGGGGGGGTCATAGTCAACCCGGCGGTATTACTCGACGAGATGGAAAGGCTTTCCTCCCTGGGCATCGATGTGGAGCGGCTGCGCATCTCCTACAACAGCCACCTCATAATGCCCTATCACGTGGTCCTGGACGGCCTCATGGAGGAGCGTCGCGGGGGAGGCAGGCTGGGCACCACCCTGCGGGGCATCGGCCCCACCTACGCGGACAAGGCGGCCCGCCAGGGGCTCCGGATGCAGGACATGCTGGACGCCTCCGCGTTCTTCCGGAAGGTGAAGGAGGCAGTGGAGGAGAAGAACCAGCTCATCCAGGGGGTTTACGGCGCCGATCCTTTGGACCCGGTGGCGGTGGCGGAGGAATACGCGGAGTATGCCCAGAGGCTCCGACCTTACTTGGCGGATACCGCTTCCCTGGTGCGAGGGGCCCTGGACGAGGGAAAAAACGTGCTCTTCGAGGGTGCCCAGGGCTTCATGCTGGATATGGACAACGGCACCTATCCCTTCGTCACCAGTTCCAACACCGTGGCGGGGGCGGTATGCGCGGGTGCCGGGGTGGGCCCCAGGGACGTAGGCGAGATCATCGGCGTCACCAAGGCCTACGTAACCCGGGTGGGCGGGGGACCCTTCCCCACTGAGCAGGACAACGAGATCGGTAGGGCCATGCAGGAGGTGGGGAGGGAATTCGGCACCACCACCGGTAGGAGGAGGCGCTGCGGGTGGCTGGACATGGTGGCCCTGAGATATGCCGTGCGCTCCAATACCCTGACCTCCCTGGCCCTGACCAAGCTGGACGTCCTGTCCCAGTTCGATACGGTCAGGGTTTGCGTGGCTTACCGGTACCGGGGGGAGCTTATCAAGGAATTCCCCCCGGTCCTGGACGTCCTCTGCCGCTGCGAGCCGGTTTACCGGGATTTCCCGGGGTGGCGTGTGGACATATCCGGGGCCCGCAGGCTGGAGGAATTGCCGGTGGAGGCCCGTTCCTACCTGGACTTCGTACAGGAGTCCGCCGGTGTTCCCATCCGCTTGGTCTCGGTGGGCCCGGAGAGGCGCCAGACCATCTTGCTCGACGGCGACGAGACCAGGCTGCTGCAGGGAAGGTTCCTTTTCTTCGACGATCTTCCGTGAGGACCTCACCCTCACCAGCTCCCCCCTGCCTTGCGCTTCCGCTCCCATGGAAGGGCTCGATCCCGTTACGGGATTTTCCGGCCCATCTATGCAAGCTGCCCACGGCGAACGTCCGGTACGGAGCGGCGATGGACGGTGCCGCCCCTATCTCCGGGGGCCGGCGGGTGGGACGGGGATCTGCGGGTTGACCACAAAGGGAGAAGGCGGTTATCCGAAAGCGCGGATCATCCGAATGCGCAGGGTTCCCCGGCGGGAGTGGAAGGGTCCGGCCCGGGGGAGTAAGTAATAATATAATCACCGGACAGCGGGGAAACACACCGCACCGGGGGGACGCCGAGCCCTCCATGGGAAACGTTCTCCTGGGTGACATACCTTTCAGGAAAGTCCATGTCACCGCTGGAAGGGATAATGCTTCCGGTGGCTGGAGGGGCGCCCGGAAAGAGGGAATGGTTGACAAGACGGGAGGTCGAGTGCCGGTGAAAGTCCTGGTGGTAGGAGGCGGAGGAAGGGAACACGCCTTGGCCTGGAAGATCTCCAGGTCACCCCTGGTGAAGAAGTTATACTGCGCCCCCGGCAACGCTGGTATGGAAGAACTGGGCGAATGCGTGAACATAACCCCCGAGGATGTGAAGACCCTGGTGCGTTTCGCCGTGGAGAGGAAGATAGACCTCACGGTGGTGGGCCCCGAGGCACCCCTGGTGGCGGGGTTGGCGGATGAGTTCCAGGCTCGGGGGCTTGCAGTTTTCGGACCCACGGCGGAGGCGGCCAGGATGGAGGGCAGCAAGGCCTTCGCCAAGCAGCTCATGCTGGAGAGCGGGATCCCCACCGCGCAGGCGGAGGTGTTTGACGACCTAGACGCCGCCATGCGCTGTTTGCGACAGAAGGAACCCCCCTATGTGATAAAGGCGGATGGGCTGGCAGCCGGCAAGGGAGTGGTGGTGGCCCAGGATGACCGCCAGGCCTATGATGCGCTGAAGGCCTGCCTGGTGGATAAGAGGTTCGGTGCCTCTGGCGACCGGGTGCTGGTGGAGGAGCATTTGGTGGGAAGGGAGGCATCGGTCCTGGCCTTCGTGGACGGGGAGAAGGTCCTGCCCATGCAGCCGGCCCAGGATTACAAGCGGGTGGGTGAGGGGGACACCGGCCCCAATACCGGGGGTATGGGATCCTACTCCCCAGTGCCCTTCATCGGTGGGGAGGACTTCCGTCGGATAGTGAAGGAGATCCTGGAGCCCACGGCCAGGGCGCTGGCTTCCCGGGGAATCCTCTACCGGGGTGTGCTCTACGCCGGGCTCATGATGACCGCCGAGGGGCCCAAGGTATTGGAGTTCAACGTGAGGTTCGGGGACCCGGAGACCCAAGCCCTTCTGCCCCGGCTGAAGACCGACATCGTGGAGGTGATGATGGCCGTGGTGGAGGGACGGCTGGAAGGTATCTCCGGGTTGGAATGGAGCGACGACCCCTGCGTTACCGTGGTCCTTGCCTCCGGTGGTTATCCTGGGACCTACGAGACGGGATTTCCCATTTCGGGGCTGGACGAGGCTTCACGGGTTGAAGGTGTCACCATCTTCCATGCGGGTACCAGGAGGGGTAGCCGGGGAGAGGTGCTGACCTCGGGGGGAAGGGTGCTCAACGTGAGCGCCGTGGGGCCAGACTTCGGCGCGGCCAGGGAAAGGGCTTACGAGGCGGTGCAGTGCATATCGTTCAAGAACATGTACTACCGGGGGGACATAGCCCATTCAGTGGCGGGGAGCGGGGGGCTTTAGGGATGTCCCTAGTCTTAACCCTTTCCCCTGTGAGTGGCGAAATCGCCGCGGCCAGAAATGTAAGACCGGCAAGCGGGTCAAGGTGAGCGGCGTTGTAGGGTTCCGGACCGGGTCTTCTTGAGCGGCACCGCGAAACTGCCATGTTGGTTGACCGGTCCCCAGCGACTGTGGGGTTGGCGGGATATGTGTCGAATGACATGCCCGTGCTGGCAGGAAGGGAGACGGTTTGAGAGTAGGCGGTTCAGGAAGGTTCTTTATGGGTTTAGGAGGTGAGTGATGCCCCCCAAAGTAGCGGTACTGATGGGCTCGTCTTCGGACATGGAGAAGGTCAAGCCAGCGGTGGACATGCTGGAGGAGATGGGCGTGGAGGCCGAAGTCCACGTCATGTCGGCCCACCGCCAGCCGCAGAGGGTGATGGAATATGTGAAAAGGGCCCCTGAAGAGGGGGTCGAAGTCTTTATCGCGGCTGCGGGGAAAGCCGCCCATCTTCCCGGGGTGGTGGCCTCCTGGACCACCCGTCCCGTCATCGGTCTTCCCTTGTCTTCAAGGGACCTGGGTGGACTGGACGCCCTACTATCCATCGTACAGATGCCCAGGGGTATACCGGTGGCCACGGTGGCCATCGACGGTGCGCAGAACGCCGCCTTATTGGCGTGCTCCATACTTTCCCTCAAGTACCCCGGGGTGGAGGAGAGGCTCGTTGCTTACAGGAAAAAGCTGGCAAAGGGATGATGTAGGGCCGGTCTTGATCAGAGCGAAAGCGATTGTAAAAACCTGGGTGAATAGTGGGCTGTGATCGACGGAGGAACGTCATGATTGAGCGATACGCCCTTCCCAGGATATCCAGCATCTGGGAGGAGGATAACAAGTTCCGCAAGTGGCTAGAGATCGAGGTCCTGGCCGTGGAGGCCCGGGCCAGGATGGGAAAAGTCCCCTGGGAAGCACTGGAGGACATAAAGAAAAAGGCCGCCTTCGACGTTAAGCGGATAG
>Ga0272449_1001356_pt1 | contig 25315 bp, 30 predicted proteins | sample YNPCB0241_FD_198679 | JGI IMG/M metagenome (GOLD analysis project Ga0272449, IMG submission 198679) | Hot spring sediment microbial communities from Yellowstone National Park, WY, United States - YNP-CB-024-1 | ecosystem: Environmental > Aquatic > Thermal springs > Hot (42-90C) > Sediment... | reverse complement strand
TAAAAGGGGTTTCCTCATCAGCTTATGGTATTATAGAATATTCTTGGAATTTTCTTTTTGAGTTTATATTCTCACCTGTTGTTACTGGTACAGTATTGGTTTGGATATTATTCTCAATATTTATAAGATATGTCATGACCGGACCTACTCTTGCTGTTCTTATTATAACGATAATAATTACTGTTATTATGTCTCTTAGTAAAATTTGGTCAGAGGAATATGAAAAAAATAGGTAATTAAAATGGCACCAATATTGATAGTGTTATGTATTTTGGCTTTTATTTTATGGCTTTTCGGAAGATTTCCTGGATTTGATAAAATGAAATTTATTTCCACATCTATAATTTGTGGAATACTTATTGCTCTAGACATCATGATTATTCTTGCTTCCTTTGATATATATCCAGGATTTAATTTTGTTTTTATTTTTAGTTGGCTTTTATCTATATTTTTCTTAAGTGGCCTCTATATTTCAGGAGGACCTTCTGTAATATTTAGTATTTCTATTATTTGTATAATATTCGGATATATTTTTACTGGACCTTATTCTGGATATGTAAAACACTATATCGAAGAAATAAAATCCCCTTTAAGAGTAGCTTTCAAAACATTTTCAATTTCTTTTAACGACATTATCCTTATGTTAACAAACCCTCAAGAATATATCCTAAAGAAACAGCAAGAAGCAATAAATATAGAGGCAAAACAAACACAACCAAAAGGAGTGGAAATAAAAAATATTTTACCTTCTCCTGATCAAGTACCATATTATCAAAGATTCTTTGTTCAAGTTAGAATAGAAAACGAAGGAAGCATGAAAGCAGAAAACATTTCAATAAATCTTTCTTGTGCACCTAATAAATGTGAAGGAAATTATAGTTATGGAGATATTAGTTTGATGCCAAATGAAGCTTTTGTTCAGCAATTCGGACCTTTTATAGCAAAGGAAAAAAATCCTGGAAAAGAAGCTGAAGTTAAAATTAAATTAAGCTATAATTATTATGCTTCATCTTCTTTAATAGTAGAGGTTATGAATGAAGAAGAGATAAAAAGATTAATGACTGATCCGATAAAGAAGTATGAACTATTTAGAAATGTTGTGGCTGTTGGAAAAGCGTCTCCTGGAATGATAGCTCTTAGTGTTGGTGAACAGCCATTATTCAATGGTAGCACACAAATCCTTACAGTGTCTATTATAAATAAAAGAATTAGTGAAAATGAGTTTATAGTTCTTTCTGAGGATACGACTTTAAAAATATCTCTTCCAAAAACAATAGGGAGTGACCTAAGTTGTATGGGCGAAAATTTTGAATGCGAAAATTCAACAAAAGATGAAAATGTAGAGATTGTAACTTGTAAAGTTACAAAAGAAATAAGAATAGGTTCCAGAGAATCTAGTAAATATCCTGTAATATGTCAGTTTAAATCAGCTGATATAAAGCCAGAGCAAGTAAGTAGAAGCGATGCTATAACTGCTTCTTTAAGCAAATATACTGTTGAGATTAGTGTGACAAAAGGGCCTCTAATAATGTTAACAGCAGCTTGTGCAAAGGAAGATGAAAGCTGTGAAAAATTAAAATGCTGCGGAATATTGCAGTGCTGTGAAGATAAAAAGTGTAGAATTGATTGCAAAAAATTAAATGAAACAGAAATTCCTGAACTCGGAGAGCAAAATTATTGCAAATGGAAAAAGGAGAATAATCCGGATAATCCTGATAGATGGTGTCAGGAAGGTGAAGGAAACTGTAATTCTGGGGAGTGTAGCACAACTATAGTAAAAGAAGGTACTGGAGAGCATTTAGAATGTAGAGCTGGACTAAAAGGTGTCATAAATGAAAAGAACATAACATTAAATATAGGAATATGCTGTTTTGAACATCAAGAAGAACAAGAATGCTTAGAAGCCTTTTGCAGAAGAGCTCCTGAAAGTTGTAAATAAAAAATAAAATTTAAAAATCCTGGCCTTGTTTAAATGGTCTATAAAATATAATATCGTCTCCACTTAAAATGTAAACAGGCTTTCCTTCTGCTGACCTCTCTATTCTCAAATCCAAGGCTCTTCTATAATCTTTTGGATATCCTGTATTTCTTTCTAATGGGTCAAGAAGCTTGAAAGCTCCTCTGCCTTTTATTGATTCAAAAAATCCTACTAACTCAGAGAACTTATATGGGTTCTCTTCATAAATAGAAAAGGATATTTCCTCTCTTCCATCTGTTGCTTCTACATGAATTATATTTTCCCTTGCTCCATAAGGATTTTGACCAATGCTGATTTCAATTCTTTTAGGAAAATAAGCAGTACTAACTAATTCACTTATTGGCTTTACCTCCATTTTTTCATCTCTTTTAACTCCCCATATTCCAAATCCTGTTCCTATCCCAACGCCTACTAAAGCCAAGGATACTCCTGCATAAATAAGAGGTTTTAACCATTTCTTGGGTTTTTTGCTCCTCTCTTCTTTCATTTTTTCTAATCTTGCCATATTATCATATTATTATCTTTAGGTAGTAAAATATTTAAATATTTCGATATTGGGCAAATGCCAAAAATTGCCAAAAATTCCCAAAAATAAAGAATTTTAATATTGAAAAAGATATTAAAAACATGTTTAATAAAAAGAGATGTAGAAATTGTGGGAATAATGTAAAAGATGATTGGAGGTTTTGCCCATATTGTGGAGAATATTTGAAAAAAGATATATTTGAAAGATTTTTGCCTTTTAAGCACTTTGAAGAGATTGAAAAAGAGATTGATGAAGAATTAAAAAGATTAGATAAGATGTTTAAGATTTCTTTTGATATTCCTAAAGCAAAAATTAAACCGAAAGAATTTAGCGGAATAAGCATTACAATAAAAACAGAAACCGGTAAAAAACCTAAGATCGATGTCAAGACGTTTGGAGAATATAAAAAACTTGAGCCTGAAATAAGGAAAAAACTCATGGTTTATGAAGGTGGGGAAGAAAAAGTAAAGCCGCCAAAAATTACAGAAGAGCCTGAGACTGAGATTACAAAAAACAAAAATAAGCAAATAATAAAGATAAAACTACCTGGAGTGAAAAGTATAAATGATATTGAAATAAAAAAATTGGAACAAAGTATTGAAATAAAAGCGTTTGCTGGCGATAAGCTTTATTTCAAGCTTTTGCCTATTATTGGAACTATAACGAAAAAGGAATTTAAGGATGAAAACCTTTTATTGGAGATTGAAAGATGATTTTATTTTTTGACTGATTTAATTTTTTCTTTTATATGTTCATGAATAGGAGCAGCTACATATTCTAAGAATGATCCTACACCAATACCTAAAGCGGCCGGAATAAATGATTTGTAAACATTATCTAAATTAGGATCTGAAATATAAAATGGAGTAATTAAAGTTAGTGAATCTCTAAAAAATCTTCCTAAATTTCTTAAAGGAGAGTAATAATCTCCTGAATCAATTTCATTATAATATTTTCCTAAATCCCATGCTATCAAACCAGCAAATAACATTCCAAGACCTTCATAAAGGTTTCCTTTATAATTTCCAGAATAAGCTAATCTTAAAGCAGCTTCTGTAGGACCTAAAAGTATTAATGTTTCTCCTGCCTTTTTCAACCAATTATACCATCTTCCTTTAAATTTTTTATTTTTCATAATTTTTCACCTATTTGAAAGCTTAAAATCAATCACCACATGAAATATCTTCGGGGCATAGCTTTTTATAATTCTTTTTTCTAAGATTTCTACACTATAACCATTTTCTTTTGTATATTTTTCTATTGTTTTTATAGGCTTGTCCCAAAGCTCTTCTTTCTTATAAGTATTATGAAAATGAATAATCTTTTTTCCATCTTTTGATAAAAAAAGGAGAGCTGTAGGTAAAAATTTTTCAGTATTTTTTATATACCCCATTATTACTCTGTCTGCTATTCCTTCTAAGGATTTTGCAACATCTCTACAATCTCCTAGAATAGGTATAATATTATTTATTTTGTTTAAAACAATATTTTCTTTTAAAAAATTGAAAGCAACAGGATTCTTTTCTATCGCATAAATTAGTTTTGGTTTTGAATATTTTGCAATACCTAATGAAAAATATCCTATTCCAGCAAACATATCAACTACTATTTCATTTTTTTCAACTTTTTTTGCTATTCTGTTTCTTTCATATAAATTGCCTTTTGAAAACATAACCTTAGAGACATCAAGCTTATAAAGAATTCCGTGCTCTTTATGAATTGTTTCAGTTTCTTTACCTAACAAAATATTTATTCTTGGTTCTCTAAATTCTCCTTCTATGCTTAAAATTTCTGCTATTGTTTTTATTCTTGGAAATCTTGATTTTAAAGAATTAGCGAAGCTTATCTTTTCTTTTTTGCTTATTTCTCCAAAAAATTTTACTAAGGCTATATCACCTATAAAATGAAACCTTATTCTTTTCATATTTTTAAATTTTCCAGATTGTTTTTTATATATGCTTTCTGATAATGAAAGAATAAAATTGGAAAATGCTGGATTTAGAATTATAGGAAATCATTCAGCTATAAAGACGTGCGAATGGACAAGAAAGGCTTTGCGTAGCGAAGGCTTTTGCTATAAACAAAAATTTTATGGAATTCAGTCTCATAGATGCTTGCAATTCACTCCTTCTTTACAATTTTGTACTCATAAATGTCTTTTCTGTTGGAGAGATACAAGCATAACCTCAAGCAGATGGAAGGGTGTTGTTGATGACCCAAAATTTATATTAGAGGAAGCGATCAAAAAGCATAGAGAAGTATTACAAGGTTTTAAAGGGAATCCTAAGGTTGATCTAAAAAGATTTTCAGAAGCTTTATATCCAAATCAAATAGCTATATCTCTTGCTGGCGAACCAACAATGTATCCAAGGCTTCCTGAGCTTATAGATGAAACAAAAAAGATGAAAATGACATCCTTTCTTGTTACAAATGGTACATTTCCCAATATGTTAAAAAAGATCTTATCTCATCCTCCGACACAATTATATATTACCTTACCTGCTCCTGATGAAAATATTTATAAGAAAACATGTATGCCAATAATAAAGAATGGTTGGAAAAGGATTAAAAAATCTTTATCAATGCTAAAAGATTTTAGAAAAAAATGCAGAACTGTAATAAGATTAACTTTGGTAAAAGATTTGAATTTTATTTATCCAGAAAAATATGCTGAAATAATAGAAGAAGCAAATCCGGAATATGTGGAAGTTAAAAGCTTTATGTCGGTAGGTTTTTCAAGAAGTAGATTACCATATTCTAAAATGCCTCTTCACGAAGAGATAAGAAAATTCTCTGAAGAGATTGAAAAACATAGTAACTATAAAATAGTTGATGAAAAGAAAGATAGCAGAGTTGTTTTATTAAAATAAAAGAAAAAGAAAAAGATCAAAAATTTTTATAATTTATTTTTTCTTCTTCTTCTTCGCCATTCTTCTCACTCAATATTAATTAAATTATCACTAATATTTAAAGTTTTAGCTTTTCATTAATTTATAACTTCCAAAATTTTCTATATTTTACATAAGATTTTTCTGCTTCGAATATGTATTTTAACAGACTTTCTTCGTCTTTTGGTAATTTTGATAAAATTCTTGCAGCAGTTTCAACACCAATACCTCTACCTGCTTGCACTATAGCATATTTTTTTCCATATGTTATCATTAGTGATGCTGATCTTCTTAGCCTTTCTATCTCTTTTTTCTCTTCTTTAGTCAAATTTTTCTTTTTAAGAAGATCTAAAGGATCTTTCTTGAATGAGTAATCGTATATCCCAATTAGTCTTGAATTACATTTTGGACATGTAGGATATTCTTCAAGATCCTTAACTTCTGTAGTAACAGAATATTCCTTACAATTCATACAAACAATTCTAATCATTGTCTCAAATAATCTTCTTTTAAAGTTTTCGAAAATTTCTCTTTCTGGTCTTTTTGGCTTTATTACATCAAAAAATAATCTTTCTAGGCCGGATTTTCCTAATGGAGATATTTTTTTATTTGATTTAACTATTCTTATCTCTTTTCTTTTTATTTTATTTATAATTTCCTCTGTTTTTTCAATATCCATTTTTTCTTTTAATATTGTACGTATTGTTTCAATATATACAAGATGGTCTTTATATTGATTTATTATCTTCTTCAAATTAATACTATCAATAGTTGCATTCGGTGAAATTATTCCAAACCTTTTAGCTATCTGAAAGAAATTCCATTTAAATAAAGAGCTATCCTCTAAAGAGATTTCAATCACTTTTCTCAAATCGTTTGCATTTAAAATAATTTTTATAATTTCATCTATTTTCGAAAATGTTCTTATTATTATTCTATAAGGATCTACTTTCACATTAACCGATTCTCCTTTTGTCATTGCTAGCATAGAAGCAATATATCTTCCTATAGTATTGTTTACATTATTTCCAAAGCAAGAATGTATTATTACAAAATCTTTAAAACTCTCTATAAAAATTGTTTCATGATCTGGAACTACAAAATCCTTTTGTTTCAATATAGTTTTTATTATAACTTTTGCCCCGTAGTCGTTAATATTATATTTTTTTATTAAAAAATCCTTCAAAACATTTTTATTTTCCGTTTCAATTTTTTTATATATGAATTTTCTTAGCTTTCCTACATCTTGTGCAACCTCAAAAGAAACTGGGATTAGCTCGCCTTCCCAAGCAGGTATTGTAGATTCTATATCTTCTATGTATTCCACAAAGACCTTAGTACCTTCTATTTGAATTATTTTCCACGCACTTCCAGCACATATGAATGTGTTTCCTATTTCACCATGCTCTAAAACAAAACTTTCATCTAAAAAACCGATGGTTTCATTTTTTGAAACATCTATAACAGAAATCTTTTTTGAATCTGGAATAGAAGATAGATTTTCATAATAATATTTCCAACCTTTTTTTCTTCTTTTTATTCTTTTTCCATCTTCTGAGACATAAATAAGTTTCATCTCTCTAAGAAAATTTATCAGAGATATGAAATCTTCTTTTTTCATATTTCTATAGGGGTATGCTTTTCTTATTGTTAAAAAAGCATCTTCTAAAGATATTTCATATTCATCTAAAGTCATTCCTACAATTTGTGTTGCTAAGATATCTAGAGCAAGTTCATGAATCTTTATTCCTTCTATTTTTCTCTCTCCTGCATTTTTTGCTATTATACAAGACTCTAACAAATCATCTTTATCACTTATTATAACTCCTTTACTTATCTCTCCTATCTTATGACCACTTCTTCCGAATCTTTGTAATAGTTTTGAAACTCTTCTAGGAGATAAATATTGAATAACAAAATCTACTTCACCTATATCAATCCCAAGTTCTAAAGAAGATGTTGCTATTAACGCTTTTAATTCTCCTTTTTTGAATGTGTTTTCTGCTTTTATCCTTAAATTTTTTGATAATGAACCGTGATGAACATCAATCTTCTGGAAATCTTTTTCTATTAATTTGAATCTGCTACCTAAAGCTTCTCCTGTTTCTCTTGTGTTTGTAAATATTAAAGTTTTATTATGTTGGTTTATTAGCTCCTTTATTCTCAATATTCTTCCTTCTACTTCATTTCCTTTATAGTTAGGCAACTCTATTTTTATTTCATACCTCTTTTCTGTATCTGCATTTATTATTTTTACATTACTTCCTAAAAATCTAGCAACTTTATTAGGCTCACCGACTGTTGCTGAAAGAGCTATTCTCTGAAAATTACCTGCTATTCTCTCTAACCTTTCTAAGAGAAGAGAAAGTTGTACACCTCTTTTATTTTCAACCAATTCATGAATTTCATCGATTATAACATACTTCACATTTTTTAGATGTTCTCTCATTCTTTTTCCTGGAAGTATTGCACCTAATGTTTCTGGTGTTGTTATTAATATGTGGCTTGGGTTTTCTCTTTGTTCGTTTCTTTCTTTCTTGCTGGTATCTCCGTGTCTAACATCGATATCTATTTCTAAATTATCTGCCCACCAGAAGAGTCTATCTAATAAATCTCTGTTCAAGGCTCTGAGAGGAGTTATATAAAGTAGAGCAATTGGTTTTTCATTATTATTTTTTATTTTATCCAAAAGTGGGAGTATGCAAGCTTCTGTTTTTCCAACTCCGGTTGGGGATATTATTAGTACATTCTTTCCTGAAAGAATTTCTGGTATTCCGAGCTTTTGTGGTGCTGTCGGCTCTAAAAAACCTTTTTTCTTTATCAGTTCTTGAAGTCTCTCACTAAAAAGATGAAAAACCATTTTACTCGCCTAACCATAAAGCATCTAAGTTATCTAGTAGTGTGCCATCAAGAAGATAAACATTTATTTTTTTCTTATCTAAATTTTTTGCTATCGGCCCTATAAGCTCTTGCTCATTTGCTATAGTTGCTCCGCATAAATCATTAAATGCTGGCATAATAATTATTTCTCTTTTTTCATCTTTGTATACAAGCCAAACGGGTTCATAATAAAATGAAAATTTATCTTTCATCTTTATGAACGGATGAATATGACCGATAATAATATTTTTTTCAAGCAATTTTTTATTTAGCTTTATATGGCCATGAGTAAGAACATATTTTCCTATAACAAAAAATTTTTCTTTTGGTATTATAATATCTTTTTCAATTCTTATAATATTCTCTATTCTTCCGTCATGATTTCCTTTTAATAAAATTATCTTTTCAAATTTTATTTTTGATAAAAATTTATTTATTTCGGTTTTCTCATACTTTAATGCTAATGGAATGTTATGTTTCAAATCTCCTAATATTATAATTTCTTTTGCCCTCGTAATTTTTTTCAATCTGTTTAGCTTATTTGCCAAATTTTCAGCTTGGGACGGTAAGAAAAATCCCTTTTTTTCAAGTTCAAGAGAGATACCTAAATGTAAGTCGCTTATGATCATGTATCGTTTGTTTTTATGTCGCAATATAAGACATGGATAATCTTTAACAAAAAATATCATAAGTGGGACTGCCCGGATTTGAACCGGGGTCTGGAGCTATCTTTCTAAAAGTCCCAAGGCTCCGGTGCTAGACCAAGCTACACCACAGTCCCTTATTTCTCCTTTGGCTCAATAAATTCTTCTAGCTTAAATTTAAAATCTTCATCTTTTTCTATTTCTCTTCTTGCCTTTAAAATTTCTCTAGAAAGAAGATAAAAAATCAAAGCTATTGACTTCCTTCCTTTATTATTGCATGGCAGAACAATATCAACAAATGATGTATTATTAAATGTGTTACATAGAGCTATTATAGGTACTCTAACTTTTATTCCTTCTTTAATTGCCTGTTTATCCAAAAATGGATCTGTAACAATTAGGACATCTGGTTCTATAAAATTTTCAGAGTTTGGATTTGTGAGTGAGCCGGGCATAAATCTTCCCACAACAGCTTTAGCTCCTATTATTGAGGCAAATTTTTCTACAGGTTTTTTTATTTTTCTGCTTACTACAAGTATATTGTTTTTAGTTGCCAAAAATCTTGCAATCATTTTTATTCTATCGTCAATCATTTTCAAGTTCATTACAGCAAGACCATTAGAAAGCGTTTTATAAATAAAGTTTTTCATATCCTTGGTCTTGATAGTTGTACCTATATGTATTCCGCTTTGAAGATATCTTTCTCTAGAAACTAAAAGATCTTCTTTTTTCTTTTTTTCTGTTTTTTTCTCTTTTTTCTTTACATCTTCTTCTACCATTACATCACCTTATATCATTTCTCTTATTTTTGGATTATTAACTTCATCCCAAATTCTTAACAGCTCGTTACATCTTGCCGAATCTATTCCAGTAACGCTGAATTTTGCTGCATCAGCTAATAGCGAAAGTTTTGCTTCACTTGTGCAAGATGTTTTTGTTGATCTATGACTTACTATACTTATTATTTTATTTTTTCTTGAAAAGTTTATTATCTCCAAACATTCTGTTACTGTGCCTGCTTGATTTGGTTTTATTATAACAGCATTTATACTATCTTTGAATCTTTTTAATCTTTCGTATTTTGTAGCTATTAAATCATCCCCACATATCAATGATTTTGTTCTTCTTCTTAATTCTTTAAAACCTTTTCCGTCTAGCTCGCAAAGAGGATCTTCGATGTATCTTAACTTAAAATCTTTTGAAATTTTTAAAACATAATCTATTTGCTCCTCTCTAGAAAGCTCTTTATTTCTATAAACATATCTTCCATTTTTATAAATGCTCGACGCTGCGAAATCTATGCCAATAGAAGAATTGTATCTTTTTGCTATTTTGCTTACTAATTCCAAAGCTTCTTCATTTGAAATATTTGAAAGCCAAGCTGTCTCAGGATTTAGACCAAATAAAGCGTTTCTATTTTTTAACTCTTCTCTAACCTCATTCCATATATCTATAGCTTTTTTTATTATGTCTTTTATTGTTTTTCCTTTAGGAATAACTAGGAACTCTTGAATTTCTGGGCCACTAATGAAGGAGTGCTTTCCTCCGCCTAAAACATTTACCAATAACTTAGGAAAATATCTTTTTTCATATTTTTCACTTTCAAACTCCATAATAAAAAAAGCCGATGAGAGTGAGGTTGTTAAGATAGATCCAAGTTTATTCTCATATTTTTTAAGAATATAATCAAATTCTCTCTGAGAAAAATCCCCTAATAATTTGTTTTTTATTTTACTAAAATTTTTTATTGCTTTATATGGAGAAATGACCTTAGCTTCAAAAGAGCTTCTGCTTATTCCTCCTGAGCTGCTTGCTGAAAATTTATTATTTATTATAGCTTCTATTGTTTCTTGACCAAAAGAATTAAAGATTACTCTAAGTTTTATATCTTTTACTTCTGTCATAATTCTAGACGCCTCTTTACTTTTAGAGGTATTAACCCTTTTTCAAATTCCATTCTAGCTACTTTGACTGGATCCGTTAGTTTTGCTTTCACTAAAGGCTGTGCACCAGCAGCTAATTGTAAAGCTCTAGCTGCTATTATTCTTCCTCTTTCATATTTTGTGTAGCGCATAACTTTTATTTATTTTTTAAATTTTAATAAAGTTTTATGAAAAGAACTATCGTCATAATACCTGCCTATAATGAAGAAAAAACTGTTGGAAGTATTGTTAAGATTGCTAAAAAATATGCTGACGAGGTTGTTGTAATAAACGACGGATCTAAAGACAAAACCGAAGAAATGGCAAAAAAGGCCGGAGCAAAAATAATAGAACATGAAAAAAATAAAGGTCTTGGAAAAAGCTTAAGAGATGGTTTTGAATATGCTTTAGAGAATGATTTTGATATAATAATAACACTAGATGCAGATGGTCAACACGATCCAAAAGAAATACCAAAATTCATAAAGGCTATAAATGAAGGTTATGATTTTGTCCTCGGCGAAAGAGATCTTTCTCAATACCCTCTTATTAAAAAGATTGGTAATTTTTTTCTAAATTTCATGACAAATATTATCACAGGCACAACCCTAAGAGATACAGAGTCTGGGTTTAGAGCTTATTCTAAAGATGCATTAAAAAAAATATTTCCTTTTTTAAAAGCAAATAGATATGAAATCGCATCTGAAATAATTTTTGCAGTAGGATATTATGATATAAAATATAAAAATGTTAAGATATCTTCCCCTATTTATGTAAAAGGTGTTACGATAAGAGATGGAATAAATATATTCTTTTATATGCTAAAAAGAAGGAAAAGAAGAAAAATAAAGGATTACATTGCTGACTTCAAATACGTTATAAGAAAGTGGATAAAAAGAATATTTTAAAAGTTAAATATCAAACAATTTTATAGTTATGTTTGGCTTTTTGTTAAGAACTTGGTTGCTTTTTAGTTTACTTACAGGAATTCTTTTAGTTATAGGATTTTTTATTGCTGGTTATGATGGCTTACTATTTTCATTGATTCTTTCATTTTTCATAAATATTTTTTCTTATTATTATTCTGATAAGATTGTTTTAGGTATTTATAATGCTAGGCCTTTAAAAAACGAGAGGATTGAAAGTATTTTAGAAAATCTTTCTAGAAAAGCTAATATACCAAAGCCTTCTCTTTATTTAATAAATATGGATATTCCAAATGCATTTGCAACAGGCAGATCACCAAAGCATTCAGCAATTGCTGTAACATCTGGTCTAATTGAAAATTTGAATGAAGAAGAGATTGAAAGCGTTTTGGCACATGAAATAGCACATATAAAAAATAGGGATGTTTTGTTAGCTACTTTGGCTGCTGTGTTTGCAAGTGCTATAACTTATATTGCATACATGTTTAGATTCTCTAATAAAAGAGAGAATTATTTAAGTAGTTTATTTTTGTTGATCTTCGCTCCATTAATAGCAACAATTATAAGATTAGCAATTTCGAGAACAAGAGAATATGCAGCTGATTATGGAAGTGCTATTATAACAAAAAATCCTTATGGTTTAATAAGGGCTTTAGAAAAAATAACTCAGTATGCAAAAAATAAAACTATTTACGGGAATGTAGCAACCTCTCATTTATGGATTGTAAATCCTTTTAAAGGTGGTTTAGAAGATCTTTTCTCAACACATCCGAGCGTAGAAAAAAGAATAGAAAGACTTAAAAATATAAAGTTGTATTCTTAATTGATAAAAATGGAAAAGAAAATAGGAATTTTGTTTTCAGTTGTCGGAATTGTTTTAGGATTTTTATCATCTATTTTTACACAAATAACAAAATTTCCAGCCTTCAATCTTCTAATTGTTGTAATTGTAGTATTTATTTTAAGATTCTCTCTAGAAAGACTATTAAAAATTGAAAAAAAGCCTTGGAATTGGTGGTTATCAAATGGCATTTATTTTTTAATTCTTTTCTGGTTCATAACATGGACTATAATTTATAACATATGAATTTATATGAAAATAAAAATTTTGGGAAGTGGAAATGAAGTTGGAAGGTCAGGAATATTTTTATCCGAAAATAATTTTTCAATTTTATTAGATTATGGAGTAAAACTCCAACCCGAACCCCCTTCTTATCCTTTATTACCTGAAGATTCTTGTGATATGATTATAACCCATGCACATTTAGATCATAGTGGAGCTATACCAATATTGCGAAATAATAAAGCTTTTATGACTAAGGAAACTTTCAAGATATACTCTCTATTAATAAAAGATTTTGTAAAAGTTGGAATAGATGAAAGATATCCTATGCCTTTCACAAAGCAGGATGTAAAAAAGTCTTTAAAGAATGTGGTTATAGTTGATAATAGATTTGAGATTGGAGATGTTGAAATAAATTTATTTGATGCTGGCCATATTCCTGGATCCAGAAGTATTCTCTTAAGGGTTGATGATAAAAAGATTTTTTATACAGGAGATATAAAATTACTTCCTCAAAGATTAATTGATGGTTGCAAACTTCCTAACGAAGAAGTGGATTTACTAGTAATAGAGAGTACATATTCTTACAAAGAACATCCTGAAAGAAAGGAAGAAGAAGAAAGATTAAAGGCTGAGATAGATGATGTTATAAATAAGAATGGAATTGCTTTGTTGCCAACATTTGCTGTTGGAAGAGCGCAAGAAATGCTTTTGATTTTGAAAGATTATAAAGATTATATCGCATTAGACGGTATGGCAAAAGAGGCTACAAAAATTATAATGAATTATAATATAAAGAGTTCTGGATTATTAAAGAATATTTTTAAAAAGATAATGAAAGTAAAAAACAATAAGCAAAGAGAAAAGCTTTTAAGAAGGAGAGAAAAAAATATAATCATAACAACTTCTGGGATGCTAAATGGTGGGCCTGTAGTTCATTATATAAAAAAGATCCATAAAGATAAAAATTCTAAGATTTTATTTACAGGTTTTCAAGTTGAAGGTACTCCCGGAGAAAAATTGTTAAAAACTTCTTTTTTTGAGTATAAAGATATTAAATTAGAAGTTAATTGCAAGTTAAAAAATTTTGATTTTTCATCCCATGCAGGAAGAAGTGAATTGATCGAAATAATAAAAAAATTAAATCCGAAAGCTGTGATTTGTGTGCATGGAGATAGATGTGAAGAATTCTCAGAAAATATAGAAAAAGAATTTGGAATTAAATCTTATGCACCAACGAATGGAGAAATAATAAAAATATTTTAAGAGATTTAAATTTTTCTAAACTTAGAGTTAATAAAGCCCGAAAGCTCAACGGGCTAAGGGCCGGTAGCTAATAAGCAATGCTTATTAGCAGGTAAAGCTTAGCCTGGTTGAGCTTTGTTAACTTTTGACAAAGCTCCGGGAAAGAGCGCCATGAGGAGCGCGTATGTCTTATAGGGCAGCTAAGCAAACTGGAGGTCGAGAGTTCGAATCTCTCCCGGCCCATATGAAAATTGTTATAAAAATAGGAGGATCTTTAACATTTGATGAAAAAGGTCCTTGTGTTGAATATATAAAAAAACTTGTTGACGTGATTAAAGAAATAAAAACAAACAATTTGGTTATTGTTGTTGGAGGAGGAAAAATTGTCAGATCTTATATAAAAGCATTGAAAGAATTTGGATTAAAAAATGAAGAAATAGAATGGGTTGCAATCGATTTATTAAAAGCAAATGTAAGACTTTTTTCTTTTCTTACAGGATTACCTGCCTTGTATAGTTTAGAAGAATTAAAAACAAAACAAAAAGGAATTCTCGGAGGAATATTTCCTGGCAGAAGTACTGACGCAAATGCTGCACTTGCTGCTGAATTAATTAATGCTGATATGCTAATAAAAATGACAGATGTTGATGGAATATATACAAAAGATCCAAAAATATTCAAAGATGCTAAAAAAATGGAAAAGATATCTTTTGATGAAATAGAAAAATATGCTGTTGAAGGTTCTCCTGGAGCGTATGGAATATTAGATAAACTTGCTATAGAAGTTATAAAAAGAAGTAAAATAAAAACCTTTGTAATAAATGGTAAAGAACCTGAAAATTTACTTTATCTTCTTAATGGAGAAAAGATAGGAACAGAAATAAGTAGTTAATATAATTTTTGGGCTCGTGGTCTAGTGGCTATGACGTCTGCTTCACATGCAGAAGACCGCCGGTTCGAATCCGGCCGGGCCCATAAATTTTGATTTTAATAAAATTTAAAGATTTGATAATAATTATGAAAAATTTTGCGATAGTTTTTGATTTCGATGGTGTAATCATAAATAGCATAGATGAATGCTATTATGTTGGAGTAGAGGCTTACAACAGAATCGGAGGAAATTTAAAGTTTTGTAAAAAAACAAAAAATCTTTACAAAAAAGCGAGACCTTATATAAGAATTACCGAAGATCACTTACCCACATTTTATATGATAGAAAAAGGTTTTTTTGATCCATCTCTTCTAAAAACTTTTAAAAAAAATTTAAAAAGAAAGGAAAAAGAGTATGTGAAAAAATTTTACGAAATAAGGAAAGATTTTCAGAAAAAGGACTTTAAAGGATGGCTCTCTATGCATAAACCATTTTATGAAATTGTTAAGTTCATGAAGAAAAATATTAAGAGATGGAATATTTTCATATCAACAACAAAAAATAAAGAGGCTGTTAAGATTATTTTGAAAAGCATTTCGTTCAAATTTCAACCTTCAAAAATATTTTCAAGAGAATTTTCCACTGATAAATCAAAACACATAAAAGAAATATCTAAAAGATATGGTATTGAAGAGGAAAAAATAATCTTTATTGATGATAATTTAGAAAACTTAATAAACATAAAAAGAAATACAAAAGCCATTCCTTTATTAGCAAGTTGGGGTTACATAAATAAAGAAATTCTGAAAAATGCTAGAAAAAATAAAATAAAAATAATAAATAAAAATGAGTTTGAAAAAGAAATTGTAAAAATAATAAATAATTCTAGGTTTATAATCCATAAAACGGTCTCAATAATCATAAAAAAAGACAATAGATTCATTCTTGTTAAGAGGGCGAATAAACCTGAAAAAAATTTTTGGGCTTTCCCTGGTGGTCATGTAGAAAAAGGTGAAAGAATAATAGATGCTGCAAAAAGAGAAGCTTTGGAAGAGGTTGGAAAAGTTTTAATAAAAGTAAAGCCTTTATTTTATTTTTCACATGATGTAAAAATTTTTCATAAACATATATGTTATTGTTTCTTAGGCGAAATTTCTGGTAAGATAAAGCCAGGAGGTGACGCTAAAAAGGTTGGTTTTTTTACAGTAAATCAAATGAAAAATATGAATCTAACAAATTATACAATAATTATTCTAAATAAGCTTGCTGAAGAAGGATTTATCTAATATTCTCTCCAAACATGGCCACAATTCTTACATTTAAAGAATTGTGTTGGTGGTTCATCTGCTGCTCTTGTTTGCTGCAAAAAATAATATGCTTCTGTGTTCCCACATTTCGGACACATTTTTTCTGTAATAGGTAATGTTATCTTATCCTCCTCGACTGTTAATGTTTTTTTAACATCTTGTTTTTTAATAAGTTTTAACTCAGTTGTTTTAGAACTTAATTTTTCTTTATAACCACATTTTACACAAGAGAGAAAAGTTTCACCTTTTTCTTTTTTGGGTACCATTAAAGATTCACATTTTTTACAAAATCTCATGAAATCACCTTAAATCCTTATAATTGAGTACAATAAATTTTTTAAATCTTTCTTTTAAGCTAATTTTATGTTATTAGCTTCTTCTCCTGGAAAAGTTCACTTTATAGGAGAGCACGCTGTTGTTTATGGAGAACCTGCAATACTCTGTTCTATTGGATTAAGAACTTATGTAAAAATAGATTTTTCTAAAAATATATCTTTTATAGATATGGAGTGGCCAAACATTTTTCATTCGTGGAGTGTAGAAAATGTTTTAGAAATTACAGAAAAATGTGAAGATCTTTGGAATTATTGTAAAAATGCTGAAGATTTTTCAAAGCTTTTTAGCTTTATCAAAGAAAATGGATATGAATTTTATAGGGCTTATATTGTTGGAATTGTGATGAAAAATCTAAATATTAAAGAGGGTTTTTCGATAGAAGTTAGAAGCGAAATTCCTACTGGTTCTGGATTAGGTTCCTCTGCCTCTAGAGCTGTTGCAATAACAAAAGCCATTTCCGAACTGTTTGAAAAAAACATATCCTTAGAAAAATTGAATAAAATAGCTTTTAATCAAGAAAAAATAATTCATGGCAATCCGAGTGGAGGAGATAATTCTGCCTGTTGCTATGGAGGAATATTGTGGTTTAGAAAATCTTTCCCTGAAAATGAAATAATATCTTTAAAAGATGAAATTCCATACAAATTAGAAAATTTTTTCCTTGTTTACACAAAAAAGCCAGAAAAAACTACTGGAGAACTTGTACAAATGGTTGCTAATTTGGATAAAGAATATAGAGAAAAAAGAATTAAAGAGATCGGAAGGTTAACAAAAGAAATGAGAGAAGCTTTAAAGAAAAGAGATTTTGAAAATATAAAAAATATTATTAATCTTGCGCAAAAAAATTTATCAGAGCTGGGAGTTTCTAATAATGAAATAGAGAAGCTTTGCGAAAATGTAAGAAAAATCGGAGGTGCAGCAAAATTATGCGGGGCTGGAGGAGGAGGTATTGTTTTGTGCTACCACGAAGATAAAGAAAGGCTAACTAATCTAATAAAAAGGTTGGGGTATAAATTTTGGGAAGTTGATTTAGGAGTAGAAGGAGTAAAATTAGAAAATTAAAATTTTTCTTTATTTAAAACTTGAAGAGAAAATTAAAATCATGAAAACTTCGAAGAGAAAATATGAACATATAAAAATATGTTTAGAAGATAATGTTGAAATTGGTTCTACTCATTTAAATGAAATAAATTTTTATGGTTTCAAAGATATTGATTTTGTCAATAAATCGTTGCCCGAAATAAATTTTGATGAAATAGATACTTCTATAAAATTTTTTGGAAAAGAACTTAGCGCTCCTCTAATAATATCTGGAATGACAGGTGGCACAAAAATAGCTGAAAAGATAAATAAAAATTTGGCAATAGCTGCACAAGAGTGCAAAATAGCTTTTGGTGTTGGATCTCAAAGAGCCGCTATAGAAAATCCAAAATTAACAAAAACATATTGGGTAAGAGATGTGGCCCCAGATATATTCTTGATAGGAAATCTTGGTGCAGTACAATTGAACTATGGTTATGGTATAGAAGAAGTAAAAAAAGCTTTTGAGATGATTAGAGCAGATGCTTTAGCTTTGCATTTAAATGCGCTTCAAGAAATATTTCAACCTGAAGGAAATAAGAATTGGAAAGGATGCTTAAGAAAAATTGAATATATTTGTAAGCATGTAAACTTTCCTATAATAGTAAAAGAAACAGGTGCTGGAATAAGTAGAGAAGTTGCAAAAATGATTGAAAAGGCAAATGTATCTGCAATAGATATTTCTGGTTATGGTGGTACTTCTTGGTCCTTAATAGAAAGTAAAAGAAATTTAGAATTAAAAAATAGCTCGATAATTAATTGGGGCATACCAACTGCAATAAGCTTAATAGAGTGCGTAGAGTCTGTTAAAATACCAGTAATAGCATCTGGTGGAATTAGAAATGGGGTTGAAGTTGCAAAATGCATAGCTATCGGAGCTAATGCTGTAGGAATTGCCCTACCATTTTTAAAACCTGCAACAAAAAACTATAAGCTAGTTAAAAATAAGGTCGAGAAAATTGTTAAAGAGCTAAAAATGGTTATGTTTCTCGTCGGAGCAAAAAATATAAGGGAGTTGAAAAAGGTACCTATTGTTATCACAGGTAAAACAAAAGAATGGGCAGAAGCAAGAAAAATTAATGTTAAGAAATTTGCCAATAGGTAATTAAGGCTTTTCAATTCTCTTATTTCTTTTCATAACTCTTGTAATATATCCGGCTATTTTGTTTCTCATCTTTTTTGTTACGCCTAAATTTATTTCTGAAATAATCTTTTTGTTTTTCTCAAAGTCTGTTGTGAATTGGTGCTGTTGTATTAAATTAAAAGCTACTGTTTTTATGTCTTTTGTTCTTACTCTTCCCATAACCATTTAATTATTTCAGTTAAATTTTAAATTTATGGAAAATCAAAAAAAACTAAAGGTTCATTTAGTTGAAACTCCTATCGGATATTTTGTTTTTGATGATAATGAAAGGGTAATAATTTATAAAAATCTAAAAAGTGTTGACAAAAAAATCTTAATTGAAAACATAGAAAAACTAGGATATGTTGTTTTAGAGGATGAGATCGGAAAAAGGATATATAGAGAAAAAGTAAGAGATTTAGCAAAAGAGTTAAATATCGCGAAAGATGATGAAAGTCTGAACGAAATTCTTGCAAATTTTGGAATATATTTTAGTAAAAGCAGAATGAGAATTGAAAAAGAGAAATTTTTAATAAGAGTTTTTGATCTTTTACAATCAGTAGAAAAAAATATTTCTCCTATAAGAGAAAGATTTAAAGAAATTATATGGCTTTTAAAGCCTGGAGCAAAATTGAAAGACGAAGATGTATATAATATAATAAAAGAGATTGAAAATGATATAACATATGATCAAAAGAGAGAAGAAAAACAAATTATTCTAAATATTGAAAAAATGCTTAATCAACTTATGTTTGCAAAAGAGCTTCTTAACAATTACTCGCGAAATGAGGTAAGAAAGATTGCACCAAACCTATCTTATGTTGCAGGCGAAGATGTTGCATTAATGTTACTTTCCCATGCAGGATCCTTAGAAAATCTTGCTAAAATGGCCTCTTCGACAATTCAAATTATTGGAAGTGAAAAAGCTTTATTCAGGCATTTAAAAAGTAGAGGGAAAATAAAACCTCCGAAGCACGGAATAATTTACAATTGCAAATATGTAAAAAGTGCTCCTAAAGAACTTAGAGGAAAGATTGCAAGGATTGTTGCATCAAAAATATCTCTTGCTGCAAAGATTGATTTTTATTCAGGAAGGGACGAAAAAGAGAGATTGAAAAATGAACTGGAAAAAGAGATTGAAAAGATTTTAAAGAAAAAAATAGATTAATTATGAGATAATAATTTTTCTTCTATTTGATAGAAAAATTTTCCTGAATGATAATCTCTTATCCCATCAACCCATCTACCATACCATCCTTCTGGACTCATATCCCATATCCTATCAACAAAATCTTGTGGAGTTGGAGAAACAATAATTTCATAACAAAGCCTTTTTGCGTCATTCTCCAAAATTTTTCTTTCGCTGTTATCTAAACTATTAATAACTTCAAAAGTACTTGAAATTTTTGGAAATTCTTCTTTACTAAAATATTTTCCTTCATAATGTCTTTCTCTTTCAATTCTTTTTTTAACATTTCCAAAAGAAAAACCTCTTTTTTCAAGTTCATTCACTACCTCTATTTCATTATGATGACCTAAAAGTCCTGCATAAAATTCTATTGATAAGTATGAAGTTCATCCACAATCGGCCAGAGCTCTCTTTCATAATTTTTTGCATGATTGACACCATAAATTCTTTTAAGGCCTTCTCCTAAGACAGCTAAATGGCTTTCGTTCGGAAAATTAAACATTCCTTTCAAATCTCCATTTAATATCCTTTCTCTTCCAACAAAAAAGCATTCTCTCTATAGCTCTTGGGCCACTTCCTTCAAAAAGTTTATCTCCAATTATTAAAGAACAAGCTACTATTAGAGGATAAGGATCTTTGCATTCTTTTTCAATTTCATCATAACCTTTTTCATGCAATTGAATAGCATAACACACAATTTCGGCCTCATCTGAATTTAATAAACCATCGCGAGCACCCTTTTCTTTAATATCATGAAGAAGACCTGCGATTTCTGCCAAATAAGCAAGATTTTCTATATCACTTGGATTTATACATATACCTTGGATAAATATCTTGCCCCCGTTTTAGCTCCTTTAGAAACAGAAATTGAATGATCTATATCATGAGCGAGGCTTTTTTTATCTTTATTTTTAAAATCTTCTTCAACAAACCTTCTTATCTCATTTATCGCTTCTATTTCCATAAGAAGGATGTTACAGAAAATATTTAAAAAATTATTTGCTAGTAGCTACAAAACTTTTTATTATAAAAAATTATAAGCTAAAGACTTAGATTATGGGAGAAATATTTGAAAATGTTTTTTTAGATGAAAAAAGTAAAAAACTTTATACAAAATATGAAAATTCTTATAGAGAATGGGATCCGTATAGAAGCAAATTAGCCGCAGCAATAATAAAAGGACTTAAAATAATGCCTATAAAGCAAGGATCAAAAATTTTATATCTAGGAGCTTCTACAGGTACAACGTGCTCACATATTTCAGATATAATTGGAAAAAATGGGATAGTTTATGGGATTGAATTTTCTGAAAGAGTTATCTATCAATTTTTAGAGCTTGCTGAAAAAAGAAAGAATATTGTGCCTATTCTTGCAGATGCAAGAAAACCAGAAGAATATTATTGGGTTGAGATCGTTGATGTTGTATATTGTGATTTAGCCCAGCCGGATGAAATAGAAATAGCAATAAGAAATTCAAATATTTTTTTAAAGAAAAATGGTTATCTTATGATTGCCATAAAGGCTAGAAGCATTGATGTAACTAAAGAGCCTAAAGAAATATTTGAAGAAAGCAAAGAAAAATTAAAAAATTCTGGATTTGAAATAAAAGAAGTTATAATCTTAGAACCATATGAAGAAGGGCATGCAATGGTAATATCACAAAAAATCTCATAGTTCATTTTTCGACAAAATTTCTACTATCTTCTCTCTAAATAGATCAAATTCATCTTTTTTTATAGAGCCGGCAGCAGCTAATTTATGGCCTCCTGTAATTGCTGTTTTAAAATCTTTGCTTGCTTCTTTCAATATCTTCTCAACATTTATATTTCCGTTTTGATTTCTTACTGAAAATTTTACAGTATTTTTTACAACCTCCCAAACAAAAATAACTTTTTTAGGATAGAGTTCAGATAGCTTTGTCGCTATTACTGATCTTAAACTATATCCTGATTTCATCTCATAAAATATTATATCACCAATTTCCCTTATTTCGCTTTTTATTTTTACCATCATTGCGTCAATTTCTTTCTGAACCTTTTGATGATAATTTAAGAATTCGCTATTATTTTCTATTTCTTCTATCGATTCTGCTGCCTCTAACGCTTTAACTATTCTTTCGCAAGGAATTCCATATGCTTTTAGAGATGTTATAATATCACTCACTCTTTTAAAGGATGAATTGAGAAATCCTTGTGTTATATCGTCTTCCTTTCCAAAATATTTTTCATATATTTTTCTTCCTTCAAAGATAAGATCCATAGAATCCTTTATATTATAATCTCCTGCTATTCCGATTAAAGCTATCCACAAATATTTACTCATGTCAAATATTTTAGAAAGAATCTTATAAGTAAGATAAGATGCTGATTGGTAAACAGTATTATTAAATAAAGGGTTGTAATGAATTGTTTTTTTAGAATTTAAATTATTTGATATTTGATGATGATCTATAACCAATATCTCACAAATTCTTTCCAAGCTTTTTATAATCCTTTTTTCCTGATCTATTGCAAGATCTAAAAATATTATTTTTGTTGGTAATGAGAGTTTTACTCTTTGAACCAATGTTTTTGTTGGCGGCATTGGCTGACTTATCATAAAATCAGAGCCTCTTTTTATCTTTTCTATTAGAAATAGGTCTAATAAAGTACAGCTTGCTATTCCATCAGCATCGTTATGAAATATAGTAATGATTCCATCTTTTTGTGTTATATTTTTCAAAAAATCTACTGCTCTTTTTTCTATTTCTGAGTTAATTACCATGTTTTTATTAATTAAAAGAAAAGTTTAAGATAATTAGAAAAATAATAAATTTTATTATCTACTAGTGATTAAAAATTTGTTTAAATTCAGAAAAAGATTTGGAAAAAATTTAAAAAAGTTTAAAAAGTTTTATTAAAAAATAATTATCAAAGAGTGATAAAATGTTTCTCTTAGAAAAAACAAAAAAATATTTTGAAGATACAAGTTCGTTGAGCTTGGTTTATGGAATAAAATTCCCATCAATAGGAGAGGAATATGACATTCTCTTAGGACCTTTTTCATTATTATTGAGCTTATATGGCTTAGGTAGAAGTATAGAACTTTATAATGAATCTAGATCGGAAAAACTTTCAACCTTAGAGTATATTGGAAAATTTATGCAAACTGCTCCTATAATATCTTTACCGGCATACATTACAAGTAGAGATCCTTCATATTCCTTTTTATTCCCAATACTCTCCCTATTAGTAGGGTGTAAAATTGAAAAGATTGGAAAAAGCATTAGAAAAAGGAGAAAAAGATAAATTCACTCCAAATATATATGCCCGAAAATCTTTGTCCATATCCAAGGATCTTCTGTTCTTGCTTCTGATTTAAACCTTATCATTAGATCTAACTTTGCATCAAGTTCATCTGCTAAATGGATTGCCATTGCTTCTGGCAATTGTGGTTCTTTGGGTGAACCGAATTCATTTCTTCCATGATGGCTTAAAATGATATGCTGTAATTTCAAAGACAATATATCTGGAAAACCTTCTATTTGTTTTATTTTTTCTTGAATCATTTCATTCCCTAAAACAATGTGTCCCAAAAGCATTCCTTCTCTTGAAACATCTATACTTGTATCATACTCAAACTCTTTTATCTTTCCTATATCATGAAGTAATGCACCTGTTATTAATAAATCGTAATCCATTTCTGGATGTAAATCATATATTGTTGAAACAATCTTAACAACGTTTAGAGTATGCTCAAGCAATCCCCCAAAATAATTCTGATGGTAGTGCATTGCTGCCGGGCTAAAACAAAATTTTTCCATAAATTTTTCATCCTTAAAGAACATATCCAATAGCTTTTTTAGATGTTTATTATTGACCTTTTCAGAAAAGCTTAATAATTCTTCTTTCATTTTGTTTATATCCTTTTTTGTAAACCCTATAAAATCTTCCAAAAAATATTGATTTTTATCTAAAACTTTGAATATGTCTTTCTCTTCTATTGAGATTTCTGGCCTATTTCTATATTCTGTTACAACACCCGAGATATGAATAACACTTCCTTTTCCAAAAGATTCATATATTTTTGTAACATTTTCTTCAGAACTTCCCCAATATTTTGCTGTTATTTCTCCTGTCCTATCACTAAGCCTTATTTCAAAGTAATATCCTGCTTCGTATTTTTTGGGTGGCTTTTTAAATTTGACAGCAAACATATCATTAACTATATCACCTGGCTTTAGCTCAGAAATGAATTGTATTTTTCTTTTTCTTTCAATTTCCATAATTATAATTTCAGAAGAAACAATTAAAAACAGAAATCAAAATTTTACATCTTCAATTTCCCTCTCAGTTTTACATAAATACCATAATCAATGTATTCTTTTCTTTCAATGTAATAAGATGTTTTTGGTGCCTTGTCTCTTTTTTCAATTATTTTATCTGTAACAACAATGGAAAATGAGTCTGCTCCTGCCCCGCTTCCATATGATGTAAGCAATATTCTATTACCTGGTTTTGCAATGTCTAAAACATAACATAAGCCAAGAAGAGAAGATCCGGAATAAGCATTACCTATCTTTTCAACAATATTTAAGCTATCTTTTATTTTTTCGAATGGAATTCCTAAAATCTTTGCTGCTCTGACTGGAAATTTTCCATTTGGCATATGAAACACGACATAATCAAAATCATTTATATTATAACCAGTTTTTTCCAAAAGCTTCTTTGTTGCTGTTATTACATGCTTAAAATATGCTGGTTCTCCTGTAAATCTTCCTGCATGTCGAGGATATTCTTCTCCTTCTGGTCTAAAAAAATCTGGAGTATCTGTAGCATAGCTTATAGTATCTTCAATCTCTGCGAGAGATTCTTCATAAGGGCCTATAATAAATGCTGCTCCTCCTGCTCCTGCAGTATATTCTAAAGCATCTCCCGGCCTTGATTGAGCGCAATCTGCTCCTATTGCAAGCCCATATTTTATCATATCTGCCTTTACCATAGCATAACATATTTGTATTCCAGCAGTACCTGCTTTGCATGCAAACTCTAAATCAGCACAAAATAAATCTTCAGAAGCATTTATTGCTTCTCCAACTGTTGTTCCACTTGGATTAACAGCATAAGGATGAGATTCAGAACCAATAAAAATTGCTTTAATTTCCTTAGGATTGATTCCAGCTCTTTTCAAAGCATTTTTTGCAGCCTCTACTGAAATTGTAATAGTATCTTCATCTATATCAGGCACAGATTTTTCTTCCACTCCTAATTGTGGCTTTTCAGCTCCCCAAACCCTAGCTATTTCTTCAACCTTTATTCTAAATCTTGGTATATAAGCCCCATAGCCAACAATTCCTAC
>Ga0272449_1001353_pt1 | contig 25400 bp, 30 predicted proteins | sample YNPCB0241_FD_198679 | JGI IMG/M metagenome (GOLD analysis project Ga0272449, IMG submission 198679) | Hot spring sediment microbial communities from Yellowstone National Park, WY, United States - YNP-CB-024-1 | ecosystem: Environmental > Aquatic > Thermal springs > Hot (42-90C) > Sediment... | reverse complement strand
CCAGGAGGAAGCCTAATCTTCTTTGGAGTTTTCATCTGGTGGTTTTCTAGGCTTGGCGGTTTAGGAGCCTTAAAGGGCATTGGGGGAGCCCAGCAAAGCGATGTCCCAAAGCTCCTAATTGACAACAGTTCTGGGCATGCGCCTTTTGTGGATGCCACAGGCCATAGAAGTGCGCAGCTTTTCGGTTCAATTGCTTGGGACCCATATCAGACTGGAGGTTTAGGCACTCCGGAACATCAGAGGGTTACGGCTGGTGATGTTCATAGGGCTTCTCTTGGCATATTATACATTGATGAGATAAAGAACCTTGACCCTGAAGAGGCCATAACCCTTTTAACAGTGCTTGAAGAAGGGCAGTTACCCATAACCCTTAGGGGAAGGTGGCATGGCGGGGACACGGCGGCTATGGCAGTTTCAACAGAACCTGTCCCTGCAGTAACCTTTCTTGTGGGTGCGGGGAACTTTGACAGTATAAACCAGATTCATCCAGCCCTAATGGACAGAATATATGGTTACGGCAAAGTTGTAAGAATGAATAATGATATGCCTAATACTGTGGAAAACAGGCGGAAATATGTGCAGTTCATTGCTCAAGAAATTAGGCGCTTCAACCTGATTCCCTTCAGCAGAGAAGCATGCGAAGAAATTGTGGAAGAGGGCAGAAGGAGAAGCAACAAGAAAGACGCGTTAACAACAAGGTTTAGACCATTAATTTCAATCATTAAAACAGCTGCAACCCTAGCCATGAACGAAGGATGCAAAGTTGTTGAAAGGCGGCATGTCCGAGAAGCTATAGAAAACCACTGCAAAACAATTCAAAGGCAAATACTGGAACACGAAATCAGCGAAAGAGGCAAACTGCTTGAAATAAAGCCTAAAGGAGTAAAGCTTGGGCAGATTTACGGTTTAGCAGTGGTTAAAGACCCCTACAGCGGAGAAATGACTGGAAGCGTTCTATGCGTAAAAGCCCACATGGTGAACAGAAGCGAGTTGCCGAGGAATTACCCGTTTAGGGGCTATTATAAGGTGACTGGCGTAGCCAAGGGACAGAGCTTCATAGCAGACAGCATAGCAAAAGTCAGAAGCGTAATACTCCAGAAATACGGCATAGACATAGCCCAGGACTATTTAACCCACATAGATTTCGCCCAGTCATACGGCGTGGACGGCCCATCCGCAGGCGTAACCATGGCCATACTCTTATGCTCACTTATCGAAGGCAAACCAGTGAGGCAGGATGTGGCAGTAACAGGCGAAATAAACCTAGGCGTAGGCGACACAATACAAGTAACCGCAGTAGGCGGAGTCTACGAAAAGATCAAGGCTGCCGAAGCTTGGGGATTTAAAAAAGTGGTTATTCCCAAAAAGAATTTCGAACACTCCATCGACGTGAGAGACTACAAAATAGAGGTTGTGCCAGCAGCCACCCTAGACGACTACCTAAAAGAATGCCTAGTTGAAAAGCCAGCGCTTAAAGTTCCCATTCAAACGCACAAAAAACCCAAATTATAAACGTCGATAGGGGAAAATCTTTAACCATCCTTCTTTAATTCAGAAGTGAAGTGGCTTGATTAATGGTTAGAGAAGTAGACAAAGAGGCTATTCGAAAATGGCGCAAGAGAGGATTCTACAGCGAAAACGTTCTTGTGAAACTTTTAAAAAAGAACGGTTACAACGCAGTTCGCATTCCAGTTAGTAATCCAAGCTTAAACCCTCTTCCAGACATCATAGCCAGAAAAGACTCGCATGTTTACGCTTTTGAAGTTAAAAACGCCAGCTACTATGCTTATTTTCCAAAACAACAAATTGAAAAACTCTTCAGATTTTTAGACGAACTCATACCTCTAGAAAAGCAGTTTAAGCATGCGGTGGTTGCAGCCCACTTAGGGAAAAAATGGATTTTCAAAGAGATAAACTGGGCAGACTGGGAGAAGGATAGGCTGCCGGAAAAAGTGAGAATTCTGAAACGCGATAGAGGTAACCTCAACCTTTAATCAATTACGTAGACTAAACAGGCAAGTTTCTTTTATTTAATAACATGCTGTTTTACATTCAAGTTGAATTAGTTAGTTTGGTATTACTAAAAAATAAACATATCACTATGTGCTCACCAGTTTCCACCGAAAAATCTGTATACAAAAGCATAAACCAAAATCACTTTTACCCGCTACTGTAAGCCAGGCAAGTCTTCTCCAGAAATTGTGACTTAGGTTAAGCGAAACAGATAAAACGTACCATTTATATTTTCAGATTTTCATGGTGGAAACATGATGCAAACTCAGGGAATAATAGTCAATTACAGAATTGGACCTAAAAATCAAAGGTCAAAAGAATGCATAATCCAGTTTGCCCACGCGAAATCCGTTTCCAAAGCAAGCCGGCTTATCGGGCGTAAAGTAGCATGGAAAAGCGGCAAAAACAAAATAATTGGAAAAATTGTGGACTTGCACGGCACTAAGGGTTTGGTTCGGGCAAGGTTCAGAAGGGGCTTGCCAGGACAAGCCTTAGGAACCACCGTTGAACTTGTTTGATAAACTTTTTCCGAAATGTTTTAAACTGTCCACATGTGCGGGCAGTTGGCTTAGAAAGTCTTGCAGCTGAAAAATTGGAACTACGGGTACGCCGCTGTAAAATTTGAATCTGCTGGGAATAAGCGACAAAACAGCTGGAACAAAATTAACCCTTCCCCAAGCAGCAAAGCCAAACCTTTCAAAAGCGTTCACCGATTCTGCAAAGGCAAAAGTCCTTTCAACCTGCCTCTCAACAATTTTCTTTAAGGCCGAGGGGTACAAGCCCTTGCGCCAGTGCTTGCAGTCCACGCAAACCACAAGTGGTTTTTTAAGTCCAACAACATCTATTTCCCACTTTCTCCCAGCATGTTTAAACCGTAAATTTTCCACAACTTTATAGCCGTTCCTTTCAAAAGCCATAACCGCCACCCTTTCAAACTCCCGCCAACCAAGAAAACTACATACATATTCAAGGTCAGCGCCCAACTGGACAGCATAAACAGCCAGTCTAAGCCTCTGAAAGCTATCAGCCTCCAAAAGGTTATTATGAAAATAAATCAAGCCTTCTTTTTCCAATTTTTTAAGCAAATTCAACGCAATATTATGAGGAACTTTCACATCTTTGTAGATTTGTTCGTTTAAAATTGAAACATTACCTGTTAATTTTAATATAGTAATAATCAGCTCTTTTTCTATATTCATCTCGATATCTCCAAAAACTAAACACAGATATGTCAAAAAAGCTCTTGCTATATAATCTGCTTAAAAGCTTTTCTCTAAAAAGCGAGAAGCACCCCGCTGCGCAGAAACTATAATAACTGGTCAAATCAAAAATGAAACGTTCACAGAAGGAAGTCTAATGTCTGAAAAATATGAGGCAAAAACGCAAAAGTCTAAGGCTTTGTATAAGTGGGCACGAAATTTTCTCCCAGCAGGTGTCTCTTATGGGATACGCTACTTTGAACCTTACCCTTTCTATACTGTCAAGGCAGAGGGAAGCAAACTCTATGATGTGGATGGAAACGAGTATGTGGACTATTGGATGGGACACGGCGCCCACATTCTCGGCCATAGTCCTCCAGAGGTTGTGAAGGCGGTTAAAAGGCAAATTGAAAACGGCACCCATTTTGGCACAGCCCATGAACTTGAAGTTAGGCTGGCAGAGCAAGTTGCAAAAATGGTTCCAACAGCTGAAATGACACGGTTTACGAATTCTGGAACAGAGGCAAACATGTATGCAGTGCGCCTTGCAAGGGCTTATACAGGCAGAAGTAAAATCCTCAAGTTTGAGGGCGGATGGCACGGAGGCTACGACGCCCTCCACAAAGGCGTGAAATACCCTTTTGAAATTCCAGAGTCAGCTGGATTAACAGAAGGCGCTCTCCAAGACACTTTTTTGGCCTCATTCAACGATCTTGAAGGGGTAAGAGAAATATTGAGGGATAATTCTGTCGCTGCAGTCATAGTTGAACCTGTCCTTTGTTCAGGAGGATGCATCCCGGCTGAAAAGGAGTTTTTGAAAGGACTGAGGGAAATCTGCGACGAGAAAGGAACGCTTCTAATCTTTGACGAGGTGATCACTGGTTTTAGATTGGCTCCAGGAGGTGGACAACAATATTACAGCGTCATGCCAGACATAACAACTTTTGGAAAAATTCTTGGCGGAGGCTTCCCAGTTGGCGCCTTCTGCGGATGTCGAGAAATTATGGAGCGGCTAGACACTATCGCCTATCAACGCCCAAACTACTCCTTTCATGGCGGAACGTTCTGTGCAAATCCAATAACAATGGCTGCTGGTTTAACCACGCTTAAAATTCTTGAAGACGGAAAAATAATAGCAAAGCTGAACAGGACAGGCGAAAAAGTCAGAGAAGAAATAAGGGAAATTTTCGAGTCAAGAGGGATAGACGTGCAAGTGACGGGTTTGGGCTCTCTTTTCAACGTGCACTTTACAAAAAAGAGCGTGAGAAATGCACGGGATGCTTTTGAGGCGGACAGGAAGAAGCTTTTGGAATACCATTTGAATCTAATCGCTGATGGCGTTTTCTTTCTTCCAACTCATTTTGGCGCCATAAGTAATGCTCACAACGATGATGACATTGAAAAACTGCTTTCAAAAACAGAAGAATACGTAAAAAGCTGTAAAAATAGCTGTTAACAACTTTGGCTTTCTCAATATTTATGGGCGTGTTCCCAACGTTACCTCAATGTTCAGTGTTTGGTTACTTCTCACGATTGTTACGTTAATTGTTTGTCCAGGCGAAGTGTTCTCTTCAAGATAAGCTGAAAGAGCATCCATGTTGGTTATTCTTACTTCATTTATGGCTATTACAATGTCTCCGCCAATGACCACGTATTCTCCTGCAATGGAAACTTGTTTAGTTCCGCCTCTTAGTCCTGCGTTGGCTGCTGGTCCATCGCTTGTTACTTGGGTTATTAGCCACCCATATGTTACGTTTACGCCCATGGCTTTTGCTATTTCATAGGTCATGTCCACTCCTGCAGCGCCAAGCCAAGGATGCCTATTGTAAGAGCCTTTTGTCACTAATGAGTCGATTTCCCGTAAAATTGTGTTTGATGGAATTGCGAAGCCCAAGCCTTGAGAGTCGCTTAAAATGGCTGTTGTTATACCTACAACTTTGCCTTCAAGATTTAGGAGGGGCCCTCCAGAATTGCCCGGATTCAGCGGAGCAGTTGTTTGAATTACATTGGCTATTGGATAACCGCCTGTCTGTTCCTCGGTTATTGTTCTTCCTAGTGCGCTCACTATGCCTATGGTCATCGACCCAGCTAGTCCATAAGGATTGCCAACTGCTACAACTATATCGCCCACTTCAAGCGTTGATGAACTTACAATTTCAAGGGGCTTATACTCGCTCTGAGGCGCGTTTGCAGAAAGTACCGCTAGATCCGCGTAGGGATCTGAGCCCAGCAGAGTGGCTTCGTACCCGTTTCCATTTATGAAAGGCACAGTAATATTGACTGCGTCTTGAACCACATGATAATTTGTTATGACTACCATTTGCCCAGTATAGTTGTAGATGAAACCTGAACCTTGAACTTGCACACAGTATGGATGATGAAAGATATCATATTGTATTGTTATTCCTCGGATTGTGACGACTGAGTCTTTTACATGCATATGTAACTCTGAAAGGGAGAAGTTTCCTCTAGAAGGTAGGTGTTATTTTGGTTTACGCCTTGTGTTGTCTGAAGATTTGACATTTGCCTTTGAAGAGTTGAAAGCTGATTTTGCAGGTCGCTGTATCCTAGTAAGTAGCCTAAGACCCCTCCAGCAAAAAGACTAACAACTATTAGAATTGTTAAAAGAACAGTTTTTGTTGAGAACACTGTTTTTGGTTTCTGTGGAAGTTCCAATGTTCATCACCTCCTTTCTACAGTTTCTTGCCGCAACTCGGGCAAAAAGCATCATTTGGTTGAATTTCTCTGCCGCAATTGGGACAGGCTAGCGCCTTCTTCAAAAGGTGCGTCCCTTGCTTCTCCTTTTCAAGAAGTTTCCCATCGCTGAGAAAGAGGATTCTGCCTGCAAGTGCGGCTTTGCTGCTGTCGTGGGTTACCATGACAATCGTTGTTCCCTGCTCGATATTCAATTTGCCCAGCAGCTTAACTATTTCATGACCAGTTTTTGAATCCAGATTGCCTGTAGGTTCGTCGGCAAGAACTATTGCTGGATTGTTAGCTAATGCACGTGCAATAGCGACTCTCTGCTGTTCTCCTGAACTTAATCGAAGAGGTCTGTGTTTTTCTCTTTCTGATAGCCCCACCAGTTTAAGCAACTCCCGAGCCCTTTTCCTTTTTTCCTCTTTTGACTTTCCAGTGCCTTCCATAGGAAGTTCAACATTCTCGACTGCGCTTAGGTATGGGAGTAAGTTAAAATTCTGGAAGATGAACCCAACTTTATGCCTTCTTATCTTGTAGAGCTCTCTTTCCGACACTTTTGTGACGTCTACGCTATCTAGAATAACTTTTCCATAGCTTGGTCTATCAAGGCAGCCTAGTATGTTTAATAATGTGGTTTTACCTGAACCTGATGGCCCCATGATTGAAAGGAACTCGCCTTTTTCCACTTTAAGGTTTACATCAGAAAGAGCTCGAATTTGCCTTCCGCCCAATTTATAAACTTTGCCTAGTTTCTCAGTTTCCAGAACCAAATCACTCATATCTTAACGCCTCCATGGGGCTTGTTCTTGCTGCTCGCCACGCTGGATATAAACTTCCCACGGCTCCAAGCGCCACAGCTACACCAAACACCAGTAAAATAGTCTGTAAGTCTGGCACGGCTGTAACAGACTGAGATAAAGCTGTTCCAAAGTTTACTGTTTGTCCAGGAAATCCTTGCTGCTGCGTAGGAAACGGGTTGACGCTGGGAAGTAGAAGGGATGACAACAATGGTGCTCCGACGATTCCCATTGCAATGCCAACCACTCCAGCCATTAAACTTATCAATATTCCTTCAAGCATAAACTGGCTCATAACATTCCAGTTGCTGAACCCTATGGCCTTAAGGATACCTATCTCTTTTGTCCTTTCACGCACAGTGTACAGCATCGTAAATAAAACGATCAGGCTTGTGGCGTCAATTACTATTACGATTTCTTGGAAGGCTACTGTCTGCATCTGACTAAGAGTGGATTCAGCATTTTCCAACGTAGTTTGATACATTTCTTGCGTACGCTCAAGGTTTTGCAAGCGGTCTTTATAGGTGGCAACGTAAAGCTCTGAATATGCTGTTTTTATCACTTCAGCTATTCCATCCACATAGGAAGCGTCCGCTGCATACACATCAAGCCTACTAGTGTTTCCTACATTGCCGGTTATCCTTTGAAGATCAGAAATGTTCATGTAGACAGTTCTACTCTGGACGGTGTAAACGTTCATGTAAACTGTTCCTACTTCCGTGGCTGCTTGGCCTGCGGGTTCATAGATTCCTACAACCGAAAAATATTCTCCGTAAACCTCGATCTTGTCGCCGACGCCAATTCCAAGATAATCAGAGAGATTGGAACTCACGAGAAGAACTCCACTATCTCCATCGTAAAGATTTCTTCCTGCTGTTATGTTTGTTGGCAATATAGTGTAACTATCTATTAAGGAAGAGTTCAGAGGAACCCCTATAATCGTATAAAGAGGTCGGGAAATCGTGAAGCTTCCGCGCGGAGTATTCACGGTTTCGTTGGTTGTTTCCTCTGAAGACACCTCAAGGAATGGCACAACATCCTTAACGCCTTCAATGGAACGAATTTCATCAACGACTGTTTCGTTAATAAAAGCCTCTCCTCTCTGTCCGAATCCAAACGGTGGTGCACCCGATGGCACAGCTGAGGGCCTACCTGATGAAGCTCGAATTTCAATTAATGTGGCCGTCTTGTTGATTTCCTCTTGAATATCGCTTATTATTTTATTGTAATCTTCACTTAGATCCTGTGTGGCTTTCTGATTTGCAATAACACCCGCAGGAATAGAAACCATAATAGCTATAGAGAAACTCAGCGCAATGATCACCAAAAATGTCCTTATTTTCCTTCGCGAAACATTCTTAACCGCTCTTGTTAAAGCACCCAAAGCCTTCACCCTTTAAATGCGCTCTAAGCTTTGAGCAGCATCATGAGGAGTATTAAAGAATTTTTCAGAATTATACCCAAATCTATCCGCCTATGTTTAAAATTGAAAAATGGGTGGAGTTAGTAATAGTAGATAGCCATTATCGATGTAGTAACGGGAGAAATGGTGTCTGTGTTGCCGACATTGATTTTTACTAAGGCGGGTAAAACTGGAAAAGCTGCTGTTCCATTGGTTCCAACGGTTACACTATTCTGGTAATCAACTTCATGATAGGAATATGATAGTTCGACGTATGTTGTATTGCTTGACGATTGAACATAAACAGTGACGTATCCTGCAAATTGCAGAATATAGTTCCATATGGTTGTGCTGGAATTTGCGTCTTGATCTACACTGGTGTACACAAGCAGTGTGGAGACGTTTAAATAGAGATAATTGTATAAAGCTAGGATTGTTGAGTTCAGCCAGTTTATCTGGGAATCCCTAGATGCAAGAGTGTTTTGAAAGGTTGTAATTTGCGAATTTAACGAAGAAATCATATCATCCTTTTCCGTTAACTGAGAATTCAGCAAAGAAACCGTCTCATCCCTTTCCGCTATTTGAAAATTCAAACTGTTTACCGTTGAAATGTAGAATACAAGTGTGCCAACTAAGCCGGCTAGAAGCACCACACAGATTACCACCAGCGCAACAACAACCTTTCTACTAAAAACTTTCTTTTTACTTGCGTTTTCCATAACGATTTCCCCATGCAGCATCTTCAACCCTCTAAGAATAAAAAACTTTTTCAGAATTTGTTCAGATTTCAGAAAAGATTTATTTACCCTTTAGAGCCTTCAGTATTGGACATTCATGTTTATTTAAAAGGTGTAGGTTTTAGAAACATCTTGAAATCTTTTGGTGAGATGGTGCACTAACGGTCTACCGCAAGCCATGGCTTCTATCGCGATTGTATCTAACTGTCCGATCCCAAAGCTTCCTAGAATCAGGTCGGATGACCAATATAGTTTGTTCATTTCACTATGAGGAACCTCTTTAACAAATTCCATGTTTAAACCCAACTTTTTTGCAATGGTGCGCGATTTTTCAACATCCTTTCCATAACCAATAGTTTTTATTTTAAGGGGGATTTTAACAAGTGATAAGGCATGCAGAAACTTGTCTGTTCATTTTGTTCTGAAGTTATGAGGGGAAACCAGTAAAATTTGTTTCACTTTGCGGTTAATGAATAACGGTTTTGGATAAAAAATTTCAAGATCATAGGGGATTGGGAAATATTCTGCAGTGCATCTCAAAATTTTCCAAAAAATGCCAAAGGTCTTATCAAAAAACCGGCGGGTTCGTTTTATGTGAACCACGTTAAAAAAGCTTGGTAAATACTTAATTAGAGTCCCGCCCACAAATGCACAATCGTTAACCATAATAACTCTCAAGGATGTTCCCCCATTTTCTACAGAAAAAGAGAGTGATTAGCGAAAGCGTGTTTTTACGGTTTTTCAATAACCGTTCTTGTAAGGATTTCTATTTGTGTTACTTTTCCTTGTTCTAAGTTCACCCATACAAAAGCGCGACCAGTCGTATCTTTCTGCAGCATTAGAATGGCGCTTGATGCCTTGGTAACAACTGTTCCGTCTCCATCCACTATGGTTTTAATAATTGGCTTTACTGCTGTAACGTTGTATCCTTCGTTTAGCAGATTCTGCACGTCAGCATCGTTTTTGGCAATGTTGATTACCTTCTCCTTAAATTCTTCGCTGACTTCAATAGGCCCATAGCATCCCCGTCCACGCATTCCATAGGGCACACCTCGCAATCTCATACTCATGTTTCCAGCAAGCCATTCTGAACCACACCAACATTGCATTGTGTTAGGCGTGATCTGCACGTTAGCTGTGGGCTGCGTGGTTGCTGGTATGGTTTCAGCGTTAACTGTGGTTTGCGCAGGGGAATATGCATTTAAAGCGATTCCAATTATAATTGCCGCCACAGCCACAACAGACAATAAAGTTAAAACTTTCTTTTTATCTATGTAACCCACCTCCATCTTTCAAGTTAAGGCGCATACTTGTTGGATATAAAAGGATTTTTCAGAATTAACTCCAAATCTTTCCCTAATTACGTATAAAAGGGCCAAAACATGTTTGCCTTAGGTGTTAGCGACATATTTAATACTTGCAGCTTACAACTCAAAAGTTAATCAAGTCCCTTCGGTTATGCGGAGCCGTTGAAATGAGTGCTACGAAGCGTCCACTAAAATACCTTCTCGGCTGGTTGATAGCGGGAACTAGAGGAGGCCTAACACGTGCAAAAATGATTATAGCGCTAAAAGAGGCCCCGCAGAATGCGAATCAGTTGGCTAACTTGCTTAAAATGGATTATAGGACAATAAGGCATCATCTTAGGATTCTTGAGAAGAATGCAGTAATAGTTTCAGCAGGTGAGGGGTATGGCACAACATATTTTTTGTCTCCTGTTATGGAGGAGAATTACGCATTGTTTGAGGAGATTGTGAAGAAAATTTGGAAAAAGTAGAAAAGGAGGAAAAGCAAATAAATCATAAAATGAACCAGAAATCGAGAATTTGGCTACTGCTGGTGCTTCTGCCAATTTTAATAGTGGTAGCCATATTGGCAACTACATGGGCTGCTTCAACCTTCTGGTCTCCGCGTCTTCCATGGTCGCCACCAGAACGTCCGCCCTATATTCCAGGAGACATTGAATTCTTTTACATAGCGAAAACTGTTGTTTCAACAATTAACATAACCATTTTAATCTTCCTGGTGCTGATATACGCTGACATATACAGAAAAACACGATCAGAATTCACAATAGGACTAATAATATTCTCGGCAACGCTACTTCTCTACGCTCTTGCTTCCAACCCAATAGTTATACGGGCTTTCGGATTCAGACTTTTCGGTTTAGGGCCTTTTGCTTTGCTGCCAGACCTATTTACTTTCGCGGCTCTTGTGGTGCTATTATACCTCAGCATAAAGTAGTAGACTTTACATGTTTTAACAATTGTTCAGCCTTTTTCAAGTCTATGGGCGTGTTGACATTGATGAAGAATTTGAGTGAAGGATCAAACTGCTGAAGCACAAGTGTTGAAATGTATCGTACGCCCCGCAACCTTTCAATCATGGAGCGCATATCGGTTTTTCCCTCGTTTAAGGCTTTTTCAGCAGCTTCTAACGCTGGTTTTACGCGGTAGACAGCTTGCAAAGGCTCTATGTAGCCGTTTGGCCAGCGGGGGATAACCGCATTCCTATTTACGCATAGGTCGAGAAGAAGCGTTAGAACTTCTTTAGAGAGCAGTGGAGTGTCGCATGGGAGCAGAAGTCCATACTCTCCGTTTGCCGTCTTGAAGCCTGTTGCTGCGCCCACCAATGGCCCATGCATGTCCAAGTTGTCAACAACTATTTTCACGTTGCCTAAAATTTTGGAAAACTCCTCAACCTGCGCCTTCGAGTTTACAACCACTATTATTTCGTCAACTATGGGGTTAACGGCTTCAAGGACATGTTTTATTAAGGGTTTGTCGGCTAAGGGAACTAATCCCTTGTCTTGTCCAAACCTTTTTGAAAGGCCTCCTGCAAGAATTATTGCTGAACGGTCCAATTGGTTATCTGTCCCTTGGTTTTGATGCTGTATCAGAAGGGCTTTTGCGCTATAAATTTGTTGTTTACTTAGCTTTTCGTAGGGATGATACTGCTTCTGCGATTATGAACAAGCCTATTAACACTATTATGGTTTGCCAGAAGGGCAGAGGGTAGCCCATTAATGCGGTTCCGCTGAAGGCAAGGGCTACTATGCCGATAAATAAGCTGAATTTGCTAACTTCATTCCTAGGCTTGTTCTTGCGATGTTTAACCCTATTAGGATAATTCCCGCTCCTAAAGCAACATAGGATGTCATGCTGATACTGTAATATTCGCTTGCAATCCAGCATGCACCTATCCAAACGAAGAATAGTCCCCATGCCAAAGAGGTTAAGGCCACATTTTTATTCAAGCAACCACCATGCGAAATTTTACGTTTGCAAACTAATATAAGATTTGTCTATTGTGAATATTTCGAAACGGGAATATAGGATATACAAGAACCGGCGAATTTTCTGTGTGGAGAGAGGGAATTAAACCGCATAATATGTAGGCAATGTGATGAGAAGGATTATGAGAAATGTAAAAACTGCAAGGTTTATCAGCTGGTGAATAGGCTAGCGACTAAATAAAACCCAATCTAGAGTTTATCTATTTTGTTTGCTATTTCGTCCAAAATTTTTGTGAAGGGATGGTCTGGTTTTTCGTGGACGAAGATTATCTTTCCTTCAGCCCTTGAGATTTCGCAGAAGCATGGTATGACTCCTAAAAGAGGAACTTCATATATGTTTTTCACCATTGCTTGCAGCTTGTCTTTTCCAGCTCTCACGGAGTCAACATATAAGACTTTGTTTAGGACTATTTCGGTTTTTTTCTCGAAAAGGTCGTAGAGTTCCCGCAGCATTCTTCTTGTTCCTTCGACATCTGAACTGTCAAAAGTTGTGGCTACAATTACTATGTCAGCTGCTACTATGGCGTTTATTGAGGAGTATTGGAGCCCTGGGCTTGTGTCGAAGACTATGTAGTCGAAGCCCTTATCATTCAGCAAGGAGTTTCTGAGGGAGAGAATCCTTCCAAGGGCGCGCATTTCCCATTTTCTGTCTTTTGAAGACATGTCTCTGATGGCTTCTACGGATGGGTTGGCTGGGCAGACGAAAAATTTTTCTTTACTGGCGATTCTGTCGCTTAGGTCTATTAGTACTTTGTCTATTTCGCATATTCCGTTGAGATAATCGTTTAGCCAGTGTTGGGTTTTTTCGATGTTTAGGAGGGTGGCGAGGCTCGGGGCTCTGAAGTCTAGGTCTAGGAGGCAGACTTTTTTGCCTTTTTTGGCCAGTGTTACTGCTAGGTTTGTTGAGAGAAGGGTTTTTCCAGTTCCGCCTTTGTAGGAGTGCACTGCCACTATTTTGCCCATTTTTCATCCCTAGCTTTCTTTTTCTACGTAGAAGTAAGCTTTTCTTCCTTTTCTCTCCTTTTTTAGATACCCCATAATTACGAGTTGGTTTAGGTAGGCGCTTTCCACGGCTCTTGCCCTGCGGGTTTGTTGGGCGATTTCTTCGGCTGTTGCGCGGCCTAGTCTGCATACAGTCATGGCAGTTTTTCTCAGGTGGTCTGGCATTGAGAGCAACGTCATAACGTCTAGAGGGGCTTCTGATGGAAGTGTTTGGAATTCTTTTCTTTCGTGTTTTTGCAGTTCGATCATGACTTCCATTTTTTCATTTAGCCTTTCGAGGTTTTCTTTGATTTTTTCCAGTACTTGGAGGGGTTTTTTGCTTTCTAGGGTTTCTTGGCTGGGCACTTTGTTTTCCTCGTTGTGTTTTACGGGTGTACATTATGGTAGTGGGGAAAAGTGTTTATTAAGTCTTACGAAACATTCATAATGATTCGTAAACAGATGTTAACCTACTTAGGATAGAGCCATTAAAATTTTGTTGAGGCAGCTGCTTTAACCCAGACTATGCCTAGAACAAGCATAGTAAACATAGTGAGTAGGAGGAAAGTAACAGCGTATTGGGATGCAGCTATTGCCATCTGCTCAAACATTCTGGGTCGAAAAAGGAATAGGCTATTTTAAATAAAAGGGATGTTTCAGTTTTAGAAATATTGCAGGTTGAGAAATTTTAAGGGCTGATATTTAAAAGTTTAGTAGGGGGTTGAGGCTCTGTTTCTGGCTTCTTCTATTATTGGGAGGACTTGTTTTAGTTCTTTGAAGTGTTTGAGGACTGTTATGCCTCTTTGGGTTATGGCGTATACGACTCGGCGTTTGCCGACGGTTCTTTCTTCGGCGAGGTTTTGTTTTATGAGGAAGTCTAGGTATTCTTTTAGTACGCTGCAGTTTACGTTTGCTTTGTACATGATGTGGGTTAGCTTGAGTGGGCCTCTATGGGCTAGTACTTTTAGTATGTCGATATACATTTCGAGCTTGGATCGTCTCATCATCCAAACCTCTTTGGCATATTTTCCATCGTTTTATTATAAAGCTTTTATGGATTCAAACTATGGGTTTTTCCTCTTTAGTTTCCATTAGTAGTTTCTTTTCTGTTGTGCGCGGATTAACACGTTTATTCTATTTTGAAAGGCTGTGACTAGGTCGTCTATTAATATTTTTTGAAATTCTGTCGAGAGATCCTTAATGTTTTCTTGGAGGGCTTCGGCCATTTTTGTTTTTAGTTCTTTTCTCTGTTTAAATGTGATGTTTTGTTTCAAGGCTTTCCGCCACCGCTTCACGTAGAGAAAATAGGGTTTGGTATTTAACTAGCTTATGAACTTGTAATATGGATTCAGAATAAGTATGGGAGTTCCATCCTAATCTATAAAAGAACTGTAGACTAAAGCTTGCTAGAGAATTTTTATTCCTTCTTTTTCTATGGTTTTCATCCATTTTGATGTGTTGTAAGCCTTGAGGTTCTTCTTAGGTATGAGGTGGAGTTCTATTCTTGGCAGTTTAATGTTTTTCATTAGGCCTTTGTAAACTTCGTTTTCGCTGCTCTTTCCGTCGTTGAATATTATTAGGAGGTCTATGTCGCTTGCTACTGTATAGTTTTCTTTTGCATAGGAGCCGAAAAGTATCACTTTTTCTAGTCCTAGTTTTTCGTGGAGTTCTGTGGCGCATTTGCTTAATTCTTTTATGACTTCTTCTGTGTTAAATTTTGGAAAGAACACTTTCACAGAACTTGAAGATTTTTTCTGCGTATTGAGGAGGGTGTTTAAATGTTGTTGTTGGCGTTGAATTTTTAACAACAACACTTGGATTAGTGTTTTAAGAGTTTTAGATGTGGATGTTTAGGTTTGGTGGTTTTGGGAATGTTTTTATTTTTGGCTTTGTTTATTTGTTTTGCCGGATGATGAGAAGGCATTAGGTTGACTTTTAAAAAAGGGATGAGATTTCAGAGTTACTCGACGGCAACGGATTGCTTCTGAGTCATCTCTAATGGAATAAAAGGCAAAGAGCAAACATTTTACTTCATAACCAACGAAAAACACCCTACAAGACAAAAGCAAACTTGGCAAGCTCCATAGAAAAATAGGGAATTTGTTAGGGAGGCTTAGCCTTCAATGGCGGTTTCCGTGCTCTTCACGCCTTTCAAAGCGTTAATTTCCCCTGAAATCCGCTTAACCGAATCATAGTCAGCTGCCTCAACAAAGACAACAATGTCATATCGTCCATAAACAGGAAAAGCTCTAACAACGCCTTTAACAGCCCTAACGCCTTCAAGAACCTTCAAAACCTTGCCAGGCAAAGCTCTAACCAAAACACAAGCTTGCATACGCATTCCTCCCTAAACAGCAGCCTCCACAAGAGCCTCAGTTGCCCTAACTCCAGACAAACCATTAATCTTCAACGCAACATCAGTCAAAGCCTTCAAATCAGCCACCTCAACCTCAGCAACCACATCCCACCTGCCACTAGTAGAAAAAGCCCTCGCCACACCCTTAATCTCCCTGATCTTTCTTGCAACCTCAGAATACTTCCCAGGCTCACAGCAAACCAAAACACACGCCAAAACCATAACCCACTTCTCCCTCCACCAACAATATAATGCTAAGCTTCTTAAAAGACCTTCGCTAAACAAAATTATTCCTTTTCACATAAACCTCCGGATCCACCTCCCGAACAACCCCACCATCAACATCAACAACATAAACAACATGAATCCTAGCATTCCTCACCTCAGCCAAGCTAACAGGAGGACTACGATAATACAAATCACACAAATCCTTAATCTCCTCCAACTCACCGGGCTTCCGCTCCCTAGGCGGCTTAGCAAAAACAGGAGAAAACTGCAAAACATAGTAAGGCGGAATCCCAAGCGCAAATTTCCCAGCATAACCGCTGTATCGAACAATTTTGCTCGCAATCCTCGCAGCCAAATACCCCGAAGGATCCAAAGCATGCTCAGGCGGAACAAAACCAGTCTCAATCTCCACAATAAGACTCCCATAACCCTTAACAGCAAACAAATCGCAAGTCAAACCCCCCTCTAAAGGCCACTCCACCTGCACATCATAGCCTCTCTCAACAAGATGCCTAGCACAAACAAGCTCCATAACAGAATGGTTAATCTTCACAACATTCTCCCTATGCAACTCAACAAGCCTATCCCTCAACCTAGAAAGCTTAAACCGCGCATCCTCACCCAAACCTCGAAAAAGCCTAAAAAGCAAACTATTCAAATCTTCCTCAAACTTTTCATCCCTAGACACGCCATCCCCTCACAAACTCTTTCAGCATCCCCAACTGACATCTAAAACAAACCGTTTAAACTTTTAGCATTTAAACAGAGGTAAAAAGCCTCCAAAAACCCCAAACCAAGCCAAAAAAGCACATACACTTTAAATATTCACCATAAACAGCATACGCCAACCTAAATTCACGTTACCAAATTTAACCAATCATGCTAAAAAAACAATATATTAACTAAAAAATTAAGCTAAGACTGTGCAAATAACTTAAATTAAAACAAATCAAAAATATAGACGCCCAAGTTGAGAAGCACGCTTAGACGGATCTAGCTGAGAACAGCTAACTGCAACTGAAAGTTGCGATCCTCCCACGAGATAACATCAAATGGGAGCGGTTGCAACAATCAGTTGTGGCTTGCTGGCTTGGTTGAATCTGTCTAGGCTTAGACTCAACTTGGGCTTTTTAATTTTACAACTTTCTAAAAGCTTTAGAAACATCAAAAAACATAGATGCCAAAAAAATGAATAAATAGACTAGATGAGGCAAAATCAGCCAAACAGGCACATGCAACGGAAAAAACAGAAAAGTTGGAAGCAGAACCGTAAACGCTGGAACCGCCAAAATCAGATTAGAGTTATGAGGTTGCAAAAGAACCGCTAAATCCCCAATCTTCATCATAGAAATCATCGATGTAAGAAACAAAACCCCCTCCAAAGTTATGTTTATTGGGCTTTCAATACCTATAGTCATCCCAAAATACTGCCCAGTCACAGGCCATAGTAACTGCACATTCCCCCCAGCAACATAATCACCAATAAGCGAATGCTGGACAAGAGCCGCAAAATACGGTATAACTTTTCTACCGTATACTGCAAAAAAGGGAACAAAAAACAAAAACGCCACTATAATTGAGTGGGTAGGCCCCCGATGTTGGAGAAAAAGCGGAAATAAGAGATCTAAATCAGGAACCACAGAAAGCATAAAAACCAAGGGAAGATTAACCTCTGTTTTTAAAAGCTTCCCAGAAGCCTTACCTGAAAGGTATCCCAACGCCAAGTGCCCTACTGCGAAACGACTTTACTTCCTCCCTTTTAAAGCCAAAATGTCAAAGGCTCACTATTAAAGTTTACACCACCCACGCGGCTGCAACTTCAAAAGGAGGCGAATTAAACAGTTTTTAAAGCTTTCCTGGCGAACGTTATGTAACCAGTATGAGCCGTCATCAAAGTTTGAGGCCGTGTCTTACCCCTCTCCACCTGCATCCCCCTCATCAAACACTCAACAGTCTCTACATCCACAAAATTACTCTCTCCAAGCGCCTCAACAGTCTTAACAACCTGGTCGATGGTGGGACTAAAGGAAACTATGGTTCCACAAGGCTTTAGCGAAGCATAAGCGTGGGGAACAACAAGCCATGGAGTTGCCAAATCTAATATTACAGCGTCAACATCCTTTTCCTCTATGCCCGCTGCGACATCCCTATTCTTAAGCTCCACGAAATCCGCAAGTTTTGCGCGTTTTAGGTTTTTCTCCGCAGTTTTAAGGAACTCTTCCCTCATTTCGTAGCTGTAGACTTTGCCGTTAGGCTTTACGTAATGGGCTAGGGCGGTGGTTAATGCACCTGTCCCTGTTCCAGCTTCCACCACTCGGCTTCCAGGGCCTATTCCGCTGAACATTATTATGAGGGCTATGTCTTTTGGATAGGTTATCTGGGTTTTCCTAACAGACTTCATTATGTAATCGCGTAGGAGAGGCCTTAAAACTAAAAACTCAACGCCTAAGCTGCTGGAAATCCTTGAGCCATACTCCTTGCCAATCAAATTATCAAATTTTATAAAACCCTTATGGGTGTGGAAACTCTTTCCCGCTTCAACCATAACCAAATAGGTTCTTCTCTGATCAAGATAGATGAGCACATAATCCCTTTCAGACACCTTCCGGCTTTCCAAAACGTTCTCCCCGTTCCACAACGCTCTAAACACAATTCACAAGTAGAACATAAACATTAAGCAATTTAAACTTTGAAAATGCTCAAAGAGGCTATCTTATGGAACGAATAAGACGCTGGTATAGATATACAAAATAAACGAAGGCGAAAAATGTTAGAACTATTTCAAAGGCTAAAATGGTTGGGTTGCTTTCCACAGCCATGAAATACCCATGTTGAAGAATATCTGTAAAGACTAGAATTTGAAGGAATATGGCTCCTCCTAGACAGCTTAAGCCCAAACTGTGAATAAATATTAGTATGCGGCGGTCAATTCCAGAAGCATTCTTCATGGCCATTCGCAAACGTTAGAATTTCAGTATTTAAAATTATAAATTATGAATCCCAAAACAAAAGTTAAATTAAAGATTAAAGATTCATATTACACGTTCTAAATTTTGTAGCTTATCCCCTTTTCAGCAAGAACCGCCTTGCTTTTCAATCCTCGGATAAACTTGGCAAACAAGTCTGCATGTTCAGTGTGCACTGGAAAAACTTTGGCTGAATCAATTTCTTTGAGTATCTCTTTTAGGGCAAAGGGCATTATGTGCCCTGAAATGTGGGCATGGTACTGGGGCAAACCGTAATGCCTAAGCCAGTTAACAAGCTTTTCAAAGTCTATTTCCATCTCCTCGTTGAAGGGCTCAGAGGAAGACGAAATATAACAGCTTCCAGGTTCAGGCTGCACATCTACTAGCTGTTCTAGGTCATAAAAGGAAACTGAAAAAATCATCCTGCACTGTTGCTTCGAAATCCCTTCGCTATCCACCACTCTTTCATGGTGCTCTTCCAACAATTGTTTTTCCCACTTGCGCTTTACCTCTTTCTCGCTTCCTTCTTTCTTCTTCGACTTTCGAAAAATCAAAAGGTTTTCATCACTGAGGCTTGGAATTGTTAAACCTTTGTCTTTACGCAACGCGTTCATCAAGTAGGCTTGCCTAGGGGAAACGACAAGGCAACGCTCGTTATTTTTGGCTACATTGTAAAAAGAATTCAGCCTATCAACATCTGTGGAGGCAAATTCTGCAAGCACAAGGCCGTCCGCTTGCCTCACAATGCTGTCTAGTTTGGTTTCCACTTCACCTTCAGAAGAAACATAAGCCCCAGTCATATTGGTGGCTTCAGTAACAACCGCAACAGGTTCAGCCTCCTTAGCCTTTTCAGCAAAGTCGCGGGTCATTTCAGGTTTGGCTCCATGAACTCTAAAATCTCCCGTGTAAACAACCGCGCCATTAGAAGTGTGAACAATAAAGCCGTAGGCACCTGGAACTGAATGGTCCACATGCACAGGCTCAATTTCCAAACTGCCTATGCGAATAGTGTCGCCGGTTCTGAAAGGCTTGAAGGCTATGCCCTCAACGTTAAACTCTAAATCGGTCTTACGCATTTCACCGAAAGCTTGCAAAATAATTTTTGTTGTCTCCCCGCAATAGACTGGAATCTCCCTTTTTACGAAGGATAAATAGACTGAATGATCCATGTGACCGTGAGAAATGAAAACCGCGTCAACATCTGCAGCCTTTTCATCAAACCGGTAAATGCCTTCAATCTTCGGTAGGATTCCCAGCTCCAGCAAGCTTCTTTCACTTTTGGGAGACAGCAAAGGCGGCGAATAATACTGCCTTTTAAGGGCGAAGGACATGCCAAAATCAAAAAAGACCTTTGTATCTCCGTCCTTGAGCAGAATTTTGTTTCCTCCAATCTCGTTTATGCCACCGTAAAAGGTTAGGGTTGTTTCAGGCCTAACCATGCCCACGCCCCAGCTGATCTGCTTTTTGGCAGATATTTGAAATGGCAAAAATAACGTGGGGAAAAGCAAAAACGCTGAAAACTTTCGTGTATTTCGGTTTTCCAGCAGCCTTAACCGCCTTAAAGTCTCCTCCGGCTTCCAAATAACCCCTAATAAAGGCCCTTGCAATGAGTTCTGCTCGGCGGGCGCCTACAAAAGGCGATGCATAATGCCCAACATAATAGAGGAATTCGGCAATATCCCATGCTTTATCTCCATTTCTGGAGGCTTGCTCAAAATCCAACAAGTAGATTTCACCGTTCTTACCCAACAAAATATTTTCAGGCTTCGTGTCGCCCAAAGTAACGTTTAAAGCGTGAATTTTTGCAAACGTTTCACCCACCTTCTGTACAACTTTTAATTCGTTTTCAATGTCGCTTTCAGTTTTTGCACTCATAATTCTTTTCACTACTTTTTCTAGGCTTTCCCCTTCTAAATATTCCATAAAGACTAGCCGTTCTTGGTGACTTACGCTTAAAAGCTTTGGAACTGTGAAACCCTTAGAATTTAGAAATTGGTTTATGGCGCATTCTCTTTCAAGCCTCGACCTTCCCAAAAGAGCAAAGGTTTTGGTTCCAGCAGTCCACAATGTTAACGGGAACCATTTAAAACTCGACCAGTCTTTAAAACTCTTAGCAACAACTCTACGCTCCTCACTATTTACTTTAGCCTTAACCAGGTAGACATCGTTTAAAACGCCGCCCATTTCCTCAACTTCGATTTCTGCATTAACGCCCGCGGAAAGGGTTTTTCGTGCAAAAGCCTCAACATCCATCTTGCTGGCCAAAGGAACAAACCCATTGGCGGTAGGCACAAGCAGATAACTTTTTGGATCCTCAATTTGACATGCATTCTTGAATTTTTCGTCCTCGAAGGATTGAAGTTTAAGGAGTATTTCCTTATTCTGTGAAAGAATTCTGAAAATTTTTGGAAAAGTTCCTAGAAGAGATAGAAACAAGGCTTTCTGTGCGGATTTGAGGAGATTTATAAAGCGAATTCTTTGACTTTTTACACTGCAAGCGAACTCAGAGGAAATTTTGAAACAGTCATCTGCGCGTTCAACCACTTTTTCTTTCTCTAACTCTTCCAGTGCACATGCATATCCATTCATGGTGCATTTCAAATTTTCCTCTCTAAAGTCCGCGCGTAAAAAATTTAAAAGGTTATAGAACAGCGGCGGGAAAAGTCGGGCTCTGCTTAACATGGTCTCATAAACGAAATATTCAGGTTTTATGCGGAGTTCGTAGGAGAGTTCTGGAAAATCTAATACAAGGTTTTCAAGAAGTTCAAGAATTATGCGTTTCTTTAACTTGACCTCTTCAGTTTTCAGGTAAGCCTCATTTTTTAGAGGTATGTATGGGAAGGTCAAGTGAACGGCTAAGGCTTCGCCTAAAAACCCCCCATCCACATCTCTTTCAAAAACCCACTTATCAACCGCATAAACAATTACCGTTCTCCCACCGAAAAACTTTATGTAATTCATAACTCTAGGCTGAAACCCATCCACTATCAGCAAAACTTCCACAGGCGTTTTTACATCAAGCAAGCCGAGCGCATAGTCGCCGCAAACGCAGATCCCAACAATTGGACGGAAATTAGCTATACGCCTACAAAAGTTAACAATTTGCTCAGCAAGATTTTCGCTCACCAATCTTGAAGGGTGCGCCAATTTTTCACCAAGCGTCTCTGTTAGAAGTAGAATTACATTTCTATGAAATATAGTTAATGTTCCTTAGCAATTATATCCCTTAAGGTTTATGTGACAGCAGCCTCGCCGCGTGTTTTTCAGCTTTCGCCATAACCGTTTGCTCGTCTAAGGTCTTAACCTGCCTATTTTCCATCAAAATTTTTCCATCAACAATCACCGTGTCCACGTCGCTTCCATAGGCTGAATAGACTATGCTTGCATAAACGTCATGTAAAGGTTTTAGGTGCGGCTTTGAAAAGTCTATTAGGATTATGTCCGCTTTTTTGCCAGCCTCCAACGAGCCTATACTCTTTTCAAGTCCTAGGGCTTTGGCTCCATTTAGGGTTGCCATCCTTAAAACTTCATGTGCGGATAAGGCCTCTGGGTTTAGGTATACGAGTTTTTGAAGTAAGGCTCCAACCTTCATGGTTTCAAGCATGTCCAAGGTGTTGTTGCTGGCTGGGCCGTCAGTGCCCAAAGCCATATTAACATTTAGGCTTGTTAACTCTTTGATTTTCGCTGCGCCTAAACCAAGCTTCATGTTGGCCACAGGAACGTAAACCACATTAACGTGGTGTTCGGCGAGAATGCGTCTGTCATTTTCAGTCAAATTTATGCAGTGAGCCGCTAGAACATGCGCTTCGAAGAAGCCCAAGTTTTTTAGGAATTCAACTTCGCTGCAGCCATGTTTTTTCTCGATTTTCTCAAACATTTCAGCTGATTCCGCAAGATGAGTGTGAACGCCCACTCCAAGTTCAGAGGCTTTATCCCTAACTTTCACGAGAAGTTCGGGGCTGCAGCTGTAAGCCGCGTGGGGGCCAAGCATGGTGGTTACTTTGCCTTCAGCGTATCCGCGGAACTTTTCAGCAAACTTCACGCTGTTTTTCAGCATTTTTTCGCCAAGCGCCTTGTTTTCGGCTTCGATTATGCCTTCTGCAAGAACAGCTCTTAAACCGCTTTCTTTAACGGCCTTTGCCACAGCCTCTTCTTGAAAGTACATGTCTGCGAAGCATGTTGTTCCATTTTTTATCATTTCTAAGCATCCTAGAAGGGCGCCTGCATAGATGTCTTCTGGTGTGAGTTTGGTTTCTAGGGGCCATATGGCTTCTTTCAGCCAAGTGTTTAGGGGTTTGTCTTCAGCTATTCCCCGCATTAGAGTCATGGACACGTGGGTGTGGCAGTTTATCAGTCCTGGAACTGCAACTTTTCCCTTGGCATCTATCTTCTTTTCTGCGTACACGCCGTCGGCTGATGTGCGTTTTCCAACGAAAATTATTTCATTGTTTTTTATGGCTATGGCACCGTCTTTGATGATGTCATCAGTGCTCATCGTTAGAATTGTGCATCCGCTGATTAGGATGTCTGCTTTTTCCAATTTTGCACCTAAATACTATAAAGGGTGAGGACTAAAAATAAAAGGCATGCTACGGCTTCTGTTTTATGGGTCTTCTTTTCAGCGGTAGGGGTTTATAGCGTGTTTGGCGGGTGATTTGCGGCTAAATCGGCAGTTCTGTTTTCACTTTTCTGAGGAAGGGGTTTAGGGCTGTGTGCGCTAGGGTTTCTTCGCCTAAGGCTTCTTTTTGAATTCCTGAGGCGACTATTTTCTTGCATATGAGGTTAAGGGAGTCTTCTGTGAAGTTCAGGAGGCTTTGGCCTTCAGCCGTTAGCCTATACACTTTTCGTGGTCTATCATTGTTCATGTCCCATTCGCTTTTCACGTATCCGCTTTTCTCTAAAGCGTTTAAGAGGGGGTAGATGGTGCTTGGGCCAAAGTAGACGCCGAAGGTTTTGCGGATTTTCGTTATTATTTGGTAGCCGTGCATGGGGTTTGTGCTTAGGAACTGGAGGACTATTAGGTCTAGAAGACCCTTCATGAGTCTAATTTGAACTTCTTTTGAGTTGTTCATTATTTTCCCTTCTTACTGTAGTTTTGTCCAACAGTTTTAGTGTTGGACTTGGATACTTTATGTCCTTTTTTGGACATATCGCAAGACTCTATACAGCCTAAACGTGAATATAAAGTTTCATGCTTAACAGAAGCATAAAAAGGCATATGAAAACATACTGTACATATTCCAACTTTTACATAACCTATATAAACAAAAAATGAACAAGCCAAAAACAGAACAAGTCAGAGAGTGCACCCCAAAATGGAGGAAACATTCAAAAAAGAAATTGTTCAACGCATAACCAAAAACCTGCTAGACATCCAAATTCTAAGGCTGATAAACGCGACGCCCATGTGGGGCTACAAAATTAAAAAGCAGATAGAAGCCCTATCAGGCGTAAAGCTAAGACACGGTGCACTCTACCCACTGCTAAACAGAATGGAACGCGAAGGCTTCCTAACAAGCCAAAAACAAAAACAAGGCAAAAGAACAAGAAAAGTCTACACAATAACCCAAAAAGGAAAACAATACATAGCGGCATACCACAACATACTAAAAGAACAAATACAAAACTTCTGAAACTTAACTGTTTCCTTTTTCAGTTTTTACTTTCCGCCATTTCAATTGGCCGCCAACTTTCTCCACGAGGCCCTTCCTATAAAGGGTTGTGAGGCTCCGATGGACTGAACTGTATTCTGGCGTTTTATACCGTATATCTCTCGCCCATAAAATTTCAGCTATGTCCCTAGCCGTCAACTCCGGATACTTCTCCAAAATCTCCAAAATTTTCCTTTGGTTCTTGCTGAGACGCTGACGCTTAACCCTCTCAGGCATATTCGCCACCTATTACAAAAAATCAGTCCCCGCAACTAAAATATTGAGAGCATAAATGTTTATTAACTTAACTCATTGCAATTATTAATTGAAATAATCGATTTTTGGTAACTCATTGTTCACACTCTCCATTTCCCAAATTCAGTTAAATCTTTTAAAGGGCAAAATGTGAATAATGATGTATCATGGTCAAAAAAATAGGTAAAAAAATAGTTGCAGACCTTAAAAAGCGCAGCGAAAAAGGTCTCGAATTTGCAAAGCAAATAATGCAAAAAGAGAAAATTGAGGATTTAACATTACGCGAAGCCCTTACTCATTACCTTACAAACTGGAATGACTTTACCCATCCAGGTTTATTCTCACTAGCATGTGAAGCGGTAGGAGGCAAAACCGATGACACTGTTTCTGCACAAGCCGCAATAACCATTATGGCAGCCGCATTTGACATACACGACGACATTATAGACAAATCTGAAACTAAAAACAAAACACCCACAGTTTACGGCAAATTTGGCCCTGAAACAGCCCTCCTCCTAGGCGATGCCTTCTTGATAAAGGGATTCAGACTTTTGGTTGATTCAGCAAAACTGTTGCCAAAGGAAAAAGAAAAAGAAGCCCTTGAAACAGTTAAAAGACTGACATTTGAGGTGGGTAATGCACACGCCATCGAAGTGAACTTAAAAAAACAAAAAAGCACTGTTCCAGACGATCACATGAAGGTTATTGAAATGAAAGCTGCAGGAATAGAGTTGGACATGCACTTAGGCGCACTGTTCGGCGGAGGAAAAGACGCTGAAGTTAAGACTTTAGCAAGATTGGGGAGAATTGTTGGAAAACT
>Ga0272449_1001352_pt1 | contig 25405 bp, 29 predicted proteins | sample YNPCB0241_FD_198679 | JGI IMG/M metagenome (GOLD analysis project Ga0272449, IMG submission 198679) | Hot spring sediment microbial communities from Yellowstone National Park, WY, United States - YNP-CB-024-1 | ecosystem: Environmental > Aquatic > Thermal springs > Hot (42-90C) > Sediment... | reverse complement strand
GCCCTACATTTGTATTTTTGCGACCTTAATTAGAATGGAAATTTCAAAATAATCCGACAACATTTCCATTTTCATCTATATCAATGTTTTCTGCAGCAGGATACTCTGGAAGACCGGGCATTCTCATAATCTCACCAGTAATTGGAATTATAAAACCAGCACCAGAGGCAATTTCAATCTGTCTTACAGTTACAACAAAATCTTTTGGTCTTCCAAGAAGTTCTGGATTATCTGAAAGTGATTTTTGTGTTTTTGCAATGCATACTGCAAGTTTATCAAAACCAAGTTTATAAATCTTTTCAAGGTCTTTTTTTGCTTTTGATGTATAATCAATATGCACCGCTCCATACATTTTCTTTGCTATAGTTTCTATTTTCTTCTCAACACTCCAATCAAGATCATATATAAACTTTGGTTCTTTCTTATTTTTTTCTGCAATATCTACAACTTTTTTTGCAAGATCTATTGCACCAGCACCACCACTTCCCCAAACATCACACTCAAAAACATCAACATCCAATTCCTTGCATCTATTCTTAATTGCATCAATTTCCTCTTTAGTATCTGTACTAAATTTATTTATCGCAACAACTGGCTTTATCCCAAACTGCATTATATTTTCCAAATGCTTTTCAAGATTTTCAATTCCTTTTAAAAGATACTCAACAGATGGTTTTGTTATATCCTTTATACTCATTCCACCATGATACTTCAATGCTCTTACTGTTGCAACAAGCACAGCTGCATCTGGGAAAATACCTGCATATCTGCATTTTATATCAAGAAATTTTTCAGCACCAAGTTCAAAAGCAAAGCCAGCTTCAGTTACTACATAATCGGCAAAACTCATAGCCATTTTTGTTGCAATTATTGAGTTGCATCCATGAGCAATATTTGCAAAAGGGCCACCATGTATTAATGCAGGTGTATGTTCTGTTGTTTGAACAAGGTTTGGCATTATCGCATCTTTTAAAAGAACAGTCATTGCTCCGCTTGCCTTTATATCTCTTGCAAAAACAGGTTTTTTATCATAGGTATATCCAATAAATATATTTGAAAGTTTTTCTTTTAGATGTTTCAAATTCTCACTTAAACATAGTATTGCCATAACCTCACTTGCTGCAGTTATATCAAAGCCCGTTTCTCTTGGAATACCATTTGATGTTCCACCAAGACCAACTATTATGTTTCTAAGGGATCTATCGTTCATATCCATAACTCTTCTAAATGTTACAGTTCTTGGATCTATACCAATGTTATTTTTCTTATTTTGAATGTTATTATCAATCATTGCTGCCAAAAGATTATGTGCCTTTTCAACAGCAGCAAAATCGCCATTAAAATGAAGGTTTATATCCTCCATTGGAAGAACCTGAGAATAACCACCACCTGTAGCACCACCTTTCATTCCGAAAACAGGACCAAGTGATGGCTCTCTTAATGCAACTATTGTTTTTTTACCAATTCTATTTAAAGCCATTGAAAGACCTATTGAAACTGTTGTTTTCCCCTCACCTGCAGGTGTTGGTGTAATTGCAGAAACAAGTATAAGTTTGGCTTTATTTATTTTTTCTTTGTTTATTAAACTCAATGGGAGTTTTGCTTTATATTTTCCAAAATATATAACATCATCATCCTTTATATTTAAAAACTCACAGATTTCCTTTATATGTTTCATCTTTATACTTCTTGCAATCTCAAGGTCATTCATATTACCTCCTTAAAAAATTCTCTTGCTTTTGAAAGTTTTTCTATATTTCCTATATCAAACCAGTATTTAGGATTTACAACAAAGCCACTAACTGTAATCTCTTTAGTATTTATAAGAAAATCAAAAAGCGAAAAAACATCATCTTTAGGAAAATACTTCACAATATCAGGCGAAACAAAATAAATACCCGCAAAAGAATAAATATTGCCGGATATATTTCCCTTATACAGATTTTTATCACGGTTTATCCAACCAGTTAGTCTCATATCATCATTAAAAACAAGAACCCTTGATGATTCTCTTTTCATAATGCAAAGTGTAACAGTATTTTTGGAATTTTTATGAAACTCAAAAACCTCAAGCAAATCAAAATCTGTAATTATATCACCATTATGAACCAAAATAAAATCATCAATGAAATCAGAGATATTTTTAAGAGCACCACCAGTTTCAAGAAGATTTTTTTCCCTATAAACCTTTATATCACAATTAAATTTTTTAACACTCAAAAAATCCTCAAAAACATCAGAAAGATGATAAAGATTTATAGCAATTTGTTTAACATTTATTTTTATAAACTTTTCAAGAATTCTTTCAAAAACTGTTTTACCTCCAATTCTAACCAGTGGTTTTGGAATGTAATTTGTGATAGGTCTCAATCTCTCACCAAGCCCCGCACAGAGTATAAACCCCTTCATAAATTTACTTTTTCAAGAGAAAGGTGTCTTAAAATGCAGACAACATCTTTTCTGTTCATAAAATCGTTATATAACCTCTCAGCCATATAAACAGATCTATGTCTTCCACCGGTACATCCAAAAGCAACATATAGTTCTGTAAAATTTCTTGAAAGATAATTTGATACTGCTTGATTTACAAGTTCAAAACAATGTTTGTAATACTCATTAACCTCGGGAGTTTTATCAAGAAAATCACGAACAATTCTATCTCTCCCAGTATAGGGCGAATAAAGAGGGTCTTTCCCTGGATTTGGAAGACATCTTAAATCAAAAACAAAACCACCATTATTTCCTTGAGGGTCAGGTGGAATTCCATCAGCATAGGAAAAACTATAAATTCTTAAATTGAGACCAAATTTTTTATCACTGAATTGTCTTAAATATGATGACGAAGTTATTCTTTTAAAAACCTTTATTATCTCAGGTATTTTTATCTCCGGTTTTACAACTCCAAGAAGATACTCAAGATTCTTTATAACATAAGGAATACTTGTAAGAAAATGTGTCTTTCTCTCATAAAAGCCTCTAAGCCCATATGCCCCCATTGCTTGCATAAGTCGTATAAAAACAAAGTAATAATAATATTTCAAAAATTCATCTTTTTTTATAACACTTTTTACAAGCGGTATATCAAGATAATAATTGAGAAGTTCTTCTCTTATCTTTAGTGGCATATCAATCTTTGCATCAAAAAGAAGTGATGCAACATCATAAGCAAGAAAACCATACCTTCCACCTTGATAATCTATAAAATAAAGATTTTCATTCTTAATCATTATATTTCTTGATTGAAAATCCCTGTATAGAAAAAATTTTCTTGGAGCATTTTTAAGATAATCAACAAATACTTTAAAATCGTTTTCAAGTTTCTGTTCATCAAACTCTATACCACCAAGTTTTAAAAAATAATACTTAAAATAATTCAGGTCCCACATCATTGATTGCTCATCAAATTCTTTTCTTGGATAACACCAATTAACATTAAAACCACGTACACCTTCTATTTGAAACTTTGAAAGCCAAAGAAGTGCTTTTCTATAATACTCAATAAGTTCATCTGGGAAATTTTCATCAGTTCTTAATTCTTTAACTCTGTTAAAAAGAGTGGTATCTCCAAGATCTGTTTCAAGATAAATCTGCTTTTCCTCATCAAAAGAATATATCTGAGGAACTGGAAAGTTTTTTGAGTAAAAGAATTTTGAGAATTCAACAAACGCTCTATTTTCTTTTTTGTCAGGTCCAAAAACACCTATAACACTTCTATTTTTTGAAATAAGCCTTATTATCTGCCTATTTGAGCCATCAGCTCTAATATTTTCAATTTTTTCAACTTCATTATTAAATGTCTTTTTAAAAAGTTCTTTTAAATTTTCAATCCAATCCATATTTTAATTTAAAAGTCCAATTCTTTTTAAAAATGATTGGTTTGAGACCTCTCTTCCAAGAAACTCTTTTACTTGCATTTCTTCATCTATGCTTCCACCTCTTGAAAGAACTTTATCTATATATCTTTTCCCAACCTCAGGATTAAAAATTCCATTCTTCTTAAACTCTTCATAGAAATCAGATGCAATAACCTCAGACCATAGATAACTGTAATAACCTGCCTCATATCCACCCATAATATGACCAAAGCTTGCCTGGGGGTGAGTGCCTTCTGTCATTGGTATCATAAATATTTTTTTCATAAGTTTTTCATAAACTTCTGTTGTATCAAAAGATGATTTTTTTGTATGATAAATCATATCAACTAAAGCAAAGAATAACTGTCTTAAATAAAAAAGACCGCTTGTTGCATTTCTTGCAGCAATAAGTTTTTCTATTGCTTTATCATCAATGGGTTCTTTTGTTATATAATGTGATGAAATTTTTTTAAGAACATCTTTATCATAAACCCAATTCTCAAGAACTTGGGATGGAACCTCAACAAAGTCCCTTGAAACAGATGTTCCTGCAAAAAAACCATATCTTGACCTTGTAAATATATTATGCGTTACATGTCCAAACTCATGAAAAAGCGTTACAACCTCATCAAACTTAAGAAGTGAAGGCATATTTTGCGATGGTGGTGTAAAATTTGAAACAATTGCAGCTGCAGGTATCTGATAACTACCATCTGGAAGTTCCCTTCCTTTAACAAGTCCAAAACATGCTGCATGCTTGTACTTACCTTCTCTTGGAAAAAGGTCAAAATAAAAATAAGCAATTAATTTATTATTGCTATCACAAACCTCATATGTTCTAACATCACTGTGCCATTTTGGAAGTTCTTTTGGAACAAATCTTACACTAAAAAATTTTGAAAAAACATCAAACATCCCATCTATAACAACCTCAAGCGGAAAATACTCCCTTAGTTTTTCATAATCAACACTAAAATTTTCCTTTTTGTACATATTTGCATAATATCTCCACTGCCAGTTATAGAGTGTTTTATCATCGGTACCTGTCTCCCTATTTTTGAGTTTAAGCAAAATTTTTAATTCCTTTTTACCTTTTTTCTTAAGGTCTTTATAAAGATTTTTCAGAAACTCAAAAACCTTATTTGAATTCTTTGCCATTCTATCTTCAAGAACATAATCTGCAAAATTTTTATAGTTCAGAAGTTTTGCAATTTTTTTTCTTATTTTTATTGCCTTTTCAAGCAACTCAACATTTTGAGGATAACATCTATTATTAAATTTTATCTCAAGTGCTTTTCTTGCCTCATCATCTTTTGAATTATCCATAAATGGAATATAATCTGGATAATCTGTTGAAATAACATATTTCCCATTTCCGCTCTTTTTTAATCTTTTTTTATAATTTTCATCAAGTCCTTTCAATGCCTCTTCATCAACCTTAATATAATCCCTTGTTTCCCTTATATTTTTTGCAAACTCAACCTCAAGTTCAACAAGATCTTTAAGAAGTTTTTTTACCTTTTTTCTTGTTTTTTCATCACCATATAACCCATTTTTTTTAAATGCATAAAGTATCTTATCAAGAAGGCGCCTATCAACCTCATCAAGATTCTCTTTAATATTTTTTGAATAATCATCAATAACATTAAAAATATCTTCCCTTGTAAAAATATCAACAAAATATTTTCCAACTTTAAGTTCAAGTTCTGTGGCAGCATTTCTGATGTCCGCATCTGTTGAGACATAACCAAGAAATATCGGTATATTTACTTTGTAATTAAGTTCACTCAAAGCATTCTCAAATGCCTTTACTGTGTTATTAAAATTTCTCTCCTCTTTTTTAACTGAAAGTATATTTTTAATTTTCTCTTCAAACTCAGAGACACTTTTATCATAAATTGATTTTATCTCATCAACACTTATATCAAATTTATACATTTCTCCTCCTTATTTTTTAACAATCCTTGTATAAAAGTCATCTATATTTTTTATCCTAACAATATCAAGAGAGGTCTCAATTTTTTCCTTTGTATTTGGAATATAAACCCTTTTAAAACCCTTTCTCTCAATCTCTGAGATTCTCTTTGAAAGAAACGCGGGTGGATAGACCTCACCAAGCATTGATACCTCACCAATAAATGCTGTACGATTATCAAAAACAATTCCTTTGGCTGACCCAATTATCGCTGCACATACAGCAAGGTCAATACCTTTATCTTTTGTTTTAAACTGCGACCTGATATTTACATAAACATCATATGTATCAAATTTAATAGGTGTGTTCTTCTCAATTGATGCAAGAAGTATCTGTGAGTATGTTGGATCTATAAATGAAAATACCCTTTTTGGATAAGGATAAAAACTTCTATTTACAAGCGCCTCAACACTTACAATTATTGCTCTTGTTCCCTCATAAACAGAAGAGTATGTTTTTCCAGGTACCATCTCATCAGATATTATTGAAAAATCGGATGATGAAACAAGCCCTTTTTCTTTCATCTCAAATATCCCAACCTCATCAACATTACCAAATCTGTTTTTAAATGTTCTTAAAACTCTATAAATCCCTTCCCTTTCATTTTCAAAATAAAGAACAGTATCTACAAGATGTTCAAGAAGTTTTGGACCTGCAAAATCTCCTTCCTTTGTAACCTGTCCAACTATAAAGATAATTATATTTTTCAGTTTAGCAATTCTTACAAGGTCTTCGGTTGTTGCCTTTATGTTTGCAGGACCCGAAGTAATACCGCCACTCTCTGGATGGGTTATCATCTGAATTGAATCTATGATTAGAACATCCGGTTTTAATTCATCGACCGCTTTTATAATATCCCCAAGGTCCGTAAATGAAGCGATATATATATTTTCACTTTTTATCTCAAGCCTTTTTGCCCGCTCAAATAACTGCTCTTGTGACTCTTCAGCACTTATGTATAGAACCCTTATATTCTTTGAACTCAAACTGTTTGCAACCTGAAGTATAAGAGTACTTTTTCCTATTCCAGGAATACCGCCAATCAAGATTGTCTGTCCCTTTACCACCCCACCACTTAAAACCCTATCAAACTCACCAATGTCTGTAGAAATCCTTTCAAGATTTTGAGTTGAGATGTCCTTTAGATTGAGTATACTGGATGAAAGTTCAATAAGAGATTTCTTTTTTGAGGTTTTACTATCTTCTTTAATTACATCCTCTATAAGCGTATTCCATTTTCCACACTGGATGCACTGCCCCTGCCATTTACTATACTTAGAACCGCAGTTTGAACATATATATATTTTTTTCAACTTCATTTTACAAGATAATATGAACCTCCACCAAAAAGTCCAAAAAGATGAGCAATATCCTTATCCTCAAATAAAACACCTGCTTTAACTTCAGTCCTTTTCACCTCAAGGATATCTGTGAGTGTAAGTCCGCAGTAAAACTTATTGTTAATTTTATATCCAACCCCAAGATCATATCTTGCATCATTAAAAAACCTGTCCTTTATTTTTCTATTTCTTGTAAACTCATTTGCCTCAAATGTCATATAAAATCTTGAGAAAAACTCATCATCATAAAAAGGAGTGTATCTAAGTCCAAACCCACCACTTCCTCTTATAGCACCTATATAAAATCCAAAGAGCGGATAATCCCAGCCAAGATATGCATCAATGGTATTTGGTATCTCATATGAAACCCCTCTTGGTTTATTCTTTATATTAAGTATATTTGATGCACCAAGATAGTAGTATTTATTATCATTTACATAAATCTTTAGTCCAGCATTAGCAAATGACTGCTTTGAAGAAGGTTCGTACTTGTCTTCTAAATTCCAGAATGTTCTTATTTTTGATGTTTTTGATGTAAAATCCTTTAAAAATTTTGTTGCTTCTTTTATGTTTCCAACACTTTCTTTAATGTCATTGCTAGTCTTTGAATCGTTTAAAAGTGTACCAATAGTCCCTTCCCCTTTCTCTATTTTTGAAACTATACTTTCAAGTCTTGCTGTTAGGTTTTTGATATTGTCCATTGTCTCATCAAGTTTTGTTGAAATATTTTCAAATTTGGGTGAATTTGTTGAGATAATTTCATTTAGATTTGCAGTTATGTTTCTTAAATTTTTAATGGCAGCATTAAGATTTTCCACAAACTGCCCGTTTGAATCAATACCCTTTATAAGTTTATTTAAGTTATCTGCAACATCAACAATCATCTCCTCAAGCGGTTTACTACATACAGCATAAACCCTTTCCCCGTCTTTTATAATACCGGAAGATTTCTTCCCCTGTGTAATACTAAGAAAAGATGAACCTATTATACTTGTCTTTGCTATAGAAAACTTTGAATCTTTATAAATCTTTACACCCTCATCAATTGAAACCCTTGCAATAACCTTATTATCCTCCATCCATACATCTTTAATCCTTCCAACCTCAACCCCATTTAACCTAACAATTGATTTATTTGCAAGCCCTCCTATATCATCAAAGACAACATCTATATAATAACTCCTTTTAAACGAAATATCACCGAGTAGAAAAAGTGAAACAGCAAAAACAAAAATTCCCCCAAGAACAAAAAAACCAACTTTAAGCTCATTACTCATACTTATATTTTAACAATTTATCAGCATTTTAAATCAAATTCATTATCATTTTGTCAAAAACAAATAAAACGAAAAAAATTCAAGTTTGCTTTACCATAGTACCTCATTAAATGTAAAAAACTTACAAAATATGACCGATCGACTTTTTTATGTAAATTTTTATTTAAAAGCAAAAATAAACTATTAAAAAAGACAAATCTTGGTTAAGTTTATTCTGACAAGAGTTTTACTCATACATTTTTGAACCCACAGATGAGAGAAGTATTAATTTTCCAATAAAACCTGAACAATCAAGTTCTTTGTTCACTTCCATCTCAAATTGAACATATCTTTTTAAATTTTTTAATAATACTTATGGATTATTTCCCGCTGCTCTCTCAGCTTCTACACCAAAGGGATCTCTCATATCTATCCCATTAAACTTATCCCAACTCGGCATATAGGTTATTGCTTGGTTTATACATTCCTCATCACATCCTAACAATATAATATCCAGCTTTCCACTGTAATCAAAAACAAATTCAACATCATAATATCTTTTATTACAGGAAATATCTTTTATGTTTTCGCAACCACAAGGTGTATATTCTGGATGATAAACCGAATCCACATACATCTTATCACCTTCTATCTTAAATCTTTCAACCCATTTGTTTTCTTTCCACTCAATCACCTTTAAATCATTAAGTGTCATCTCAAGTTTTCCCCTGCAGGTTGTTGTTGAGTAATTAATAAACAAAACTGAATACCCTCCCTTTTTCAAAATATCTCCCTTGTGTATAAAATCCCATCGCTCATTCTTTGTTATCTCATCAAATTTTTGTTTCATCTCGTCTGTCCATTCATCTGAATTGTCTGGATAATTAAATCGAAAAAATAATTTGAAATCTTCATTTGGTGTTAGTCCTTGACTTGTAGCACCTACATAAACATAACTATCCAACCACTTAGAATAAGTAAACATTGCAATATATACAAGTTCTGATGGCTCTTTCACCTTTCTAAGTATGTTTGGATAATATCTCATCATCTCTATGTTAACCCTACCACCCCCTTCTAAATTACTTATTTTTAAATCATAATAGTACATTGAATATTTATCAAGTTCATAATCTTCAATGCTTTTAGTTTTTGTATATATTGATAAAAACTTTTTCTTTTCCTTTTCAATTGTTTTCACTTCAAACTCTCTCTCAAATTCACTTCCATTATACTCCCATATCCCTATATACTCAGCATCTATCCCAAAGGCATCTATACCCTTATACTTGATAAATATCACCTCTTTCTTACCTATTCCGGTTATATCACCACTCCAGATAAATAAATTCTTCTTTCCAAGTGTCTTTGTAAAACTATCTATAAATATATCAAACTTCTTCTCAATATCCTTTGAATATTTTGGTTTTGGAAAATTTTCCTTGAAAAATCCTTCAAGCATCTTTTCACTCATTATATTCACCTCTATCTCACCAGCATCATATATCAACCCATTTAATGACATAACTATCATAAATATAATATTTATCATGGTATACCTCCTCCTACAAAACACTGTTCTTTTTCTGAAACAGGACATTTACCTTTTATCCTTTTTGTGGGGCAGTATGAATAACATCCATTTTTTAATGGAATTGATTTTTCCTCAACAGGTTCTCCTTTCTTCCCATAATACTCAAAAAGCAAAGTATGAACAATTTCTTTTTTTTCCTTATTTTTTTCTTTACCAACCACCTCTTCAAAATATAATACACTCATAGGTTTAATCTGAGTTATATCATCCACTATCTTACCTTCCCTTGATAAATATTCATACTGCTTCTGTGAACGCTTAATACAGGGCATCGCTTTATCCAAACAACAATAACTTTTATCGCCTTTATTACACTTCTCTTCGTTATATCCCTTTACTTTATCATTAAGATTTTCTGAACTCAACTCATCATAAACTTTCCCAATAAAACCTGAACAATCAAGCTCTTTGTTATTTTTTGCCTCTCCATCCATCACATATTCGCTTGAATTTAGCACCGCCCCAACTGCTTTATCAAATTCATCTTCACTCTTATACTCCGCCATAACCACAGCATCAATTGCTTTTTTAAGTCTTTCATACTCTTTCTTATATTTCTTTTCAGACAAATCTAAATCTTTCTTCTCTTCATATTTCTCTTCATAACTATTTTCCCTACTAAATTTTTCACTGCACTCGGGGCTATTCTCAAGTTGAGTTAATGAACTTTCAATAGATTTTCTTTGTATCTCTAATATATTTATCAACCTATTATAATTTTCTTCCTCTTTCCTATCTATCTCCTTAATCTGTGAAACCTTCTGCTCAATCTGTCCTTCTATAATCTTTCTGCATCGTTCATCCTTACATCTACTCCATTATTGCTCTAATCTCTGTTTATCCATTTCAAGATTTTTTCGCTTTACTTCCAATGGCTTGTTCATCACTTCTGTCTTCTTGTGAGCTTCTATAATTTGTCTTGCTATAATATTTATTCGTTTGTTTAAAGTGTTTCTCTTCAACTCACAACCCAAATTAAAGTTAAACTTCACTTGCAATTTTCTCTTGCTACCTTCAGCCGATAAACTTAATGAAATAAAAAAAATAGATATTATTAAATACCTTAACATTTTTAAAACCAATACTGAAATCCCCAGGTTATGACCTTTATACTCTCTACATCAGATGAAAATGGAAGGTTGTTCTCATACTGGATGTGAAATGATAAATCACTAAGAAATAAAAGGAAATTTAAAATCCCAAAAATTTTTAAATTTTTACATAATTTAACCATAACGAATAGATATATTTTACAAAAATTTTTGAAAATATATGCCTTCTCCATCAATATAATCTCATTTTAAATTTTTTAACATAATAAAGAGCGCCTTAAAAAATTCTTCTAAAAATTATTAAGAGGTGTTTATATGGATTTTTAGAAAAAAGCATTCAAGCGAAAAATAAAAATAGGATTCTAAAATCTATATCCAAGCCCAATATTAAACAAAATCCCACTTCCATTAACTTCCTTCCACTCCTCAAATAATGGTACATTAAATTTAATTCCGTTTTCAACACCATTTTTAAATCTATATCTAACATTAAACAGATATTTGAGATCGATAAATCCTAACCATTTTTTCCCTATTATACTACTCCCAATTAAAATATGAGGACCTGAAGTATTTTTATAGTATACTGTTGTTTCAACAGATGGACATTCTCTATAAAGCTTTGGTGAAACATAATAACCAATGCCCAATCCTCCATATAAATTAAATTGAACTTGATTGTAGATTCGATTTAAAAAATGATAAATCCCAGTGATAGAAAAAGAATATCTTTTAAAATAACCATCTCCATTCTCTATTGTAACATTAGTAGTATTTTCAAGTATTCCTAACCCTGCCTCAATTCCAATATGAGAAATTACATTATATCCTACATCAAAACTAAAATGTGGTCCTCCTTTTCCTACTTTAACTTCCTCTTCCTCAGTGGTCCACATTTTTAAAGGAATATTTCTATTTATACCCCCTCCACCTATTCCAATTTTTAAATAAAACTTATTCCCTCTGTCAAAATTATTACTTTCTAAGGCATGTGCCTTCTCTCTAAAAGGAATAAATAAAAATAATGAAAAGATAACTAATATAATTTTTCTCCTCATTTATCCTCCTTTTAATAGTTTAATTTTAATTTATAAAACATTACAAACTTTCTTTATATAAAAGAGGTTGATATGAAATCCCTCACAAACTCATTTGAAGAATTTTTTATATTCTGGGGAGTATCAACCTCAACAAACTTGCCAGCATTTAAAACAGCAACTCTTGATGAAATTGTAAGTGCAAGTTTTATATCATGGGTTACAACAATGGATGTAACCTTAAGTTTCAATGACATCTCTTTAATGAGTTCTGTTATAACCTCTGAACTTATAGGGTCAAGTCCGGTGGTTGGTTCATCATAGAGAATATACTTCGGATTATGTGCTATTGCTCTTGCAAGAGCAACCCTTTTCTTCATCCCACCTGAAAGTTCATTTATTTTTTTATACTCAACACCCTTAAGTCCTACAAGTTCAAGTTTTTCTCTTGCAACCTCAAAATATTTTTTTTCATCAATATTGGTTAAATATTTAAGTCCAAAACTTACATTCTCCCATACATTTAAAGAATCAAAAAGCGCACCACCCTGAAAAAGATATCCAAAATTTTTTCTAACATTCTGTATCTCAAACTCAGTTTTTAATGAAAGTATATCTACCCCATCTATAATTACTTTTCCATACTCAGGGTTTATAAGCTTTATAATGGATTTCAGAAATGTTGACTTGCCTATTCCTGAAGGACCGATTATTGTAAATATCTCACCATCCTTTATATCAACACTTATATTATCAAGAATTTTTTGTGAGGAGTATATTTTTGTTAAATTTCTAACCTCTATCATGTTATACCAAATATAACCAGTAATGAACTTACAAAATAATCTATTACAAATATAAATATCATAGAAAGAACTACTGAATCTGTTGTGGCTTTTCCAACCCCTTCAGCACCACCACTTGCATAAAGCCCTTTATAAGAGGATATCGTTGCAATCGCAAATCCAAAAAAGAATGTTTTTATAAACCCATGTATAAAATCTTTGACCTCCATATACTGAAATATATCATCAAAATAAACCGTAGATGAAATACCCAACTTTATATAACTCACAGCAAATCCACCAAGTATTCCAATTACATTTGCAAAAAGTGTAAGAATTGGAAGTGCTATTAAAAAAGCAAGATACCTTGGAATAAGAAGATATGTTGAAGGGTTTGTTCCAAGAGTGTATAATGCATCAACCTGTTCTGTTATAACCATCGTCCCAATCTCTGCTGTAATATTTGAACCCACTCTACCGGTTACAACTACAGCGGTTAGGACTGGTGCAAGTTCTTTTATAAGTGAAAAACCAACAACTGTTCCTACATAAAGCGGTTCATTAAATAGATTTTTTGAGGTATATCCAGTTTGAAGCGCAAGAACCATACCTGTAAAAAGACTTGTAAGCAAAACCACACCTATAGATTCCACACCAACCCTTACTGTCTGTTTAAACACCTCTCTTTTTTCAAGTTTTGAATGAAAAAACCAGAAAAACATCTTTTTTATCATCAGATAACATCTCCCAAGATGGAAGGCGCAATCTATGGTAATCTTTCCTATTTTATTTATCATACTTATAGACCCTCTGAACTCTTGGTGTTATAAGAGTTGTTATCTCATATGGTATTGTGTTTGCCTTTTTTGCAAGTTCAATTGTGGATATAAACTCCTTACCATCCCCACCACATATTATAACATCATCACCAACATCGCAACTTATATCACTCACATCAACCATAAACATATCCATAGTTATATTACCAACAACCCTGCATCTTTTACCATTTATTATCACATCCGCTTTATTTGAAAGTGCTCTTAAATACCCATCGCCGTATCCACAAGGCACAGTGGCAATCCTTGATTTTCTCGGTGTTTTGTATGTTCTTAAATAACTTATCCCTTCTCCCTTTTTAACGGTCTTAAGGAAAACAATCTTTGATCTCCAGGTAATAATCTGTTTAAAACCCTCCATCCCTCCATATATACATATCCCGCATCTAACCATATCCATAAGTGAATTCCTGTAGTTTACGGTAGCATAAGAATTTGCTATATGCCTGATGAAATTAAACCTTTTATTGAGTTTTTCAACAAGATTTTTGTATTGTGAGATCTGGTTGAGTGTAAATTCCTTATCCGCCTCAGCAGATGAGAAATGTGAATATATCCCCTCAATTTTCACACCGCTACGATAACTTCTTTCAATCATTTTTAAAATTGACGATTCTCTTGCCCCTATTCTATTCATACCAGTTTCAAATTTAAGATGAACCTTAACAGAGATATTATTCCTTGTCGTATATTTCACAAGTTCATCCATTGCTGATAAACTTGAGATAGTTGGTATCAGGTTGTATCTTGCAACATACTCAAAGTTTGAAAAAGGATATATACTTCCAAGAATTAAGATTGGAAGTTTGATTCCATTTTCCCTGAGTATAATCCCTTCCTCAACACTTGAAACACCAAAATAATCACAGAGTTTTTTATTCTCTGCAAATCTTGAGATATTCAGTAGCCCATGTCCATAGGCATTTGCTTTAACCACAAAATTTAATTTTCTTTTTCCGATTATTCTTCTTACTTTTTTCAAATTATACTCAAGAGACGAAAGGTCTATTTCAACAAAATTTGGCCTCAAAAATTTATCCATAAAATCATTTTATCATTTTTATAAATTTATCCTTTATAAAAAAAACGGTTTGAGAGGTGATAAAATTAAAGAGGAACCGTCTCCTCCATACTTCTTTCAGTTGGGGGGAGCGGTTCAGCAAAACGAGTTGAGTGCGGAAAAAAAAGTAAATCAAAGTCATCAGTTGGACCGTTTCTGTTCTTTGCAACAATTATTTTTGCAGTAGTAGAACTGGATGTCTCCTGATTTTTATCCTTATCCCTGTGAATCATTATAACAATATCTGCATCTTGTTCAAGCGAACCTGATTCCCTTAGATCTGAAAGCTGAGGTCTGTTACCTTCTCTTGTCCTTTCTTCCGGCCTTCTATTAAGCTGTGATAGGGCAATTACAGGAACATTTAAACTCCTTGCCATATCCTTGAGCAATCTTGAAATCTCGCTTACCTCCTGCTGTCTTGACTCTGGTTTTCCAATACCGCGGATTAATTGAAGATAATCAATAATTATTAGAAACTTATCTGCAGAAGGATTTTTTGACTGGAGATCAAGAATCAACTTTCTTGACCTTGACCTTATATCCATAATATTGAGGCCTGAGGTATCATCTATCCAGAGGGTATTGGATTCATATATATTGGACGCTGTCGTGGTTATATACTGCCAGTGCTCCTTTTCAAACCTTCCCCTTCTCATATCAAAAGCATTTAAGTTTGTAGCACAGGCAATGAGTCTGTTTACCAAACTATATTTATCCATTTCAAGTGAGAAAAATATCACAGGAATCTTTTTTATCACACTAACATTGTATGCTATATTTAAAGCAAGGGCTGTCTTGCCCTGTGAGGGTCTTGCAGCTATTATTATAAACTCAGAGTTCTTAAATCCAGCAGTTAGATTATCAAGTTTTGAAAAGCCTGATGGTATCCCTATAACCATCTTCTTTTCTTTTTGAGCCTCATGAAGAATATCAAGATAATCCGTAATAAGTTGTTTCGGTGATATAAATGAATGAAAAACATTTTTTTGAGAAACATCAAAAATTCTTTTCTGAGCATCATCAATTATTTTGTCAAGCATATCGGATGAACTATATGCATTTTCCAGTATCTGAGTAGATGCCTTTATAAGTTCCCTCAAAATATATTTTTCTCTCACAATCTCTGCATACTCTCTTGAATGGGCAGGCGATGATACCTTCTCAACAAGTTCATAGAGATATGCCATACCTCCTATCTCTTCAAGTTTATTTGCATTTTTTAACTCCTCTGCAACTATAACCACATCTATATTTTTCTTCATGTCCCTGAGTTTTACAATAACCTCAAATATTAATCTATGGGAATCAAGATAAAAATGCTCTGGCCTTAGTATCTCCAGTATTGACTCAACAACACTTGGATCCATAAATATCGTTCCAAGGACAGACATCTCAGCTTCTATAGAATGAGGAGGGACTTTCTCCATAAATTACCTCTTATTGATATAAAAGAATTCAATCTTTATCAGATAGGGGTTATGTTAACTTTAAAGGTAGCGGAGATATCATGCATCAGATTGACCTTAACTTCAAAAACCCCAAATTCTTTAATTGGTGAAGGCAAAACAATCTGTTCCTTTGAAATATTAATATTTGCTGCTTTTAGTGACTTAATTATATCATTTTTTGTAACCGAACCAAACATTACCCCTTCTTCATTTTTGGTTCTTGTAAAAGAAAGTGTCAACTGCGAAATATGCAAGGCAAGTTCTTTTAAAGCCGCAATTTTCTGCTGGAGTTTTTTCTTTCTTTTTTCCTCACTTGCTTTTAAAGCATTTATTGCTCCAGGTGTTGCCACTATTGCAATCCCTCTCGGTATCAGAAAATTTCTTGCATAACCATCCTTAACCTCTTTTATCTCCCCTTCCCTTCCAAGATGAACAAAATCTTTTTTAAGTATCACTTTCATAACCCCCCCATCATTTTCTCATCATAGTAGTATAAGGCATCAAACCAAGATTTCTATTTATCTTAATTGCTCTTGCTAACTGTCTCTGATGTTTTGCACAAACACCTGTTATTTTTCTTGGGAGTATTCTTCCAGTTTCAGTTGTAAAAATCTTTAAAAGATGTATCTGTCTCCAGTCAATATTTTTTATCTTCTCAACACAGAACTTACACTGCTTCTTTCTTGGAACCTGTTTTTTTATAAAACCCTGTTTTTTTACACGCTGTTCTTTTTCTTCATTATTATTCTCCATAAATTCTCCTTTAATCTTTTATACAGGCATTATCTCTTAAGAATTTCTACTAAAGCCAAACACATGAGCATCAAATATCAAAAAGGTATTTCTTCATCACCCTCAACTACTTTTTCAATATCCTCAGATACCTCATCATTTAACACAGCATCATTAACCTCGCTTTGCGCGTCAGAAACCTCAAGTATCTGCAGTCTGTTTGCAACCACTCTTAACCTTTTTACCTTATTACCATCTTTATCGGTGTATTCACTCTGACTTAATCTCCCCTCAATATAAACCGGCGAACCCCTTTTTATCTTTTCTCTGCATCTATCAGCCGCAGGTCCCCATACAACAACCGGTACATAGGTTGTTTCCTCTTTCCACTCACCTGTGGTTGGAACCTTGTATCTTCTGTTTGACGCTATATCAAAAAAACATACCGAAGTACCTTTCTGTGTAGCTCTAAACTCCGGATCCCTTGTTAATCTGCCTGTGATTATAACCTGGTTTTGGCTTGGAATTCTTATTGCCATCTTATTTTACCACCTCTATCGATGACTTTATCACACTCGCCCTCAAGATACCATCAGAAACCTTAAGATTATATCTCAACTCCGATATTTTAGAACCATCAATTTTTATTTTCATAAAATAATACAGACCTTCTCTGTTCTTTTTTATCGGATGAGCAACCTTCTTAATTCCCCAGTTATCCTCCGTAAGTATTTCTCCTCCTACGGAAGAAATCATATTCTTGACCTTTAAAATTAGATCCTTTATACTGTTTTCACTCATCCTCGGATCTAAAACAACTACCAGATCATAACAGTTTTGCTTCATATTTTAATAATCTTACCAAATTTTTTATAAAAAATCAAATTTTGTAGAATAATAGTAAGAGGTATTTATGAGTATTTTACTAATAATATCTGTAATGCTGTTTTTATCCATAGAGTTCTTTATATTTACAAGAGATACAAAACTTGGAATATTATCTCTCGCATCTCTAATCATACTTATTACAATTGAACAGATACTCAAAAAAATGGGATGGGAATTGAATATTCTTAAGTCGAATAAAGAGGATATAAAGGTAATTGATGAATCTGCACTTATTGATGGAAGGATAGTTGATATAGTAAGATGCGGTTTTATTGGAGGAAGTATAGTAGTTCCCAAATATATGGTAGAAAAGTTTAAAAAATTATCTAATTCAGAAAATCAATTGGAAAGATTTAACGCAAGAAGAGCACTGGATATAATCGCACACCTTGAAGAAAACAATAGAATACCTTTCAAAATAATGGATGTGGAAGTTTCATCCAATATAGATGAGAAAAAAAAGATATTTGAATTTGCAAAAAAACTAAAGGCATCGGTAATAACGAGTGATCTTATGATGATAAAGGAAGGAGCAATAGAAAATGTTCCAATTCTAAATATTAATGACCTTGCATTTGCACTAAAACCCGTAATACTTCCAGGGGATGAGATGAATATATTCATAATAAAGGAAGGCAAGGAGAGAGAGCAGGGTGTTGGTTATCTTGAGGATGGAACGATGGTTGTTGTGGAGGATGGATATAATTTCATAGGGAAAAAAGTTGATGTAAAGGTTCACTCTCTACTTCAAACATCAAATGGCAAGATAATATTTGCAAGAATTAAAAACTGATGAGAACTAATGCAATAATCCTTGCAGCGGGAAAATCGCTTAGAGCAAAAACAAATAAACAGTTCTTTAAGATCAAAAACAAATATCTTATTGAAATAACACTGGAAAAGTTCTTGAGAATTAGTTCAATTAAAAAAATAATACTTGCCCTTTCAAAAGAAAACTTAAAAAAATACGGAGATATTTTCAAGGATAAAAGAATAACTGTGGTTGAAGGAGGAGCGACAAGAATCGCATCGCTTATGAAAAGTTCTTTTTTCATAGAAAAAGATGCTGATGTGGTTATGGTTCATGATGGGGCAAGACCATTTGTTTCTGAAAAATTGATAAAAAAAATAGAAAAAGAAACATTAAAATACGGTGCGGTGGTACCGGTTATAGATTTAAAGGATACAGTAAAGGAAATCAAAAATAATCTTGTTTTAAAGACATTAAACAGGGATAACCTAAAATTTGTTCAGACACCTCAGAGTTACACCTTAAAGATATTTGAAAAACTAATCTCAAGGATAAAAAACTTAGATTCAAATCCAAGCGATGATGCGCAGTTAATTGAAAAAATCATACCAGTACATATTGTAGAAGGTGAAGAGACAAATATAAAAATAACAACCCCACTTGACTTAAAAATTGCAGAGGTGATATATGAAGAAACAGAAAAAAAGAATAACTAAATTTGGTTTTGGTTTTGATGTTCACAGATTGATTGAGGGAAGGAAATTCATCATAGGCGGCGTTGAGATAAATCATAAAAAGGGAATGCTTGGTCATTCCGATGGAGATGTTGTAATTCATGCAATATGCGATAGCATTCTTGGAGCACTTGGAGAAGGTGAGATAGGTATTTATTTTCCACCTACCGACTTAACAATTATGAATATCTCAAGCAGAAAGATTGCTGAAAAGGTCATTGAGATAATGGAAACAAAAAAGGCAAAACTTCTTCACATAGATATAACCATTATTGGTGAGGAACCAAAACTCAAACCCTACTACGAGAAAATCAAAAAATCGCTTTCAGAAATATTCAAAATAGATTACAGGAATGTTAATGTAAAAGCAAAAACAATGGAAGGACTTGGTGATATAGGAAAAGGGGAGGGCATAATATGCTATTCGGTATCAACCGTAGAAGTAGAGGTTTAACTGTTTTATTTTTTTTGTTTCTTGTATCCTGCAAAACAAATACCCCGCTACCTGAATATACCCATAGAACCCAACCAGAAAAACAGGAATTGGAATATGATGAAAATCTGGTAAGAATATACCGTTTGAAAAAATTCCAGGATTATGAATTTGAGGAAAGATTTAAAAATAAAATCGAGAGTATATACCAGAAAACATATGACGAGTATCAGACAAATTTCACATACAAGATTGTTCCATCTGGAGTTATATACTCATTTTCAGAGGTTACTATAATCTGCGTGCCAGATAAAAGGATATCAAAATCATACAAAGCCTGCCATTCATTTTTTAAATCAATTGATGAATACTATCATAAACTTAAAACAGAGGAGTTGAAATGAAAATATATAACACACTTACAAGAAGAATTGAGGAATTTACACCACTTAAAGAAGGACAGGTTTCAATATACACCTGCGGACCTACAGTTTATAGTTATGCTCATATAGGAAATCTAAGAACATTTTTATTTGAGGACTTTCTTGTAAGAAGTTTTGAATTTCTTGGATATAATGTAAAAAGGGTTATGAATATAACCGATGTAGGACATCTCACAAGTGACAGTGATGAAGGAGATGATAAGATTGAACTTGGAGCAAGAAGGGAAGGGAAAACCGCTTGGGAGATAGCCAATTTCTATACAGATGCATTTCTCAAACATTTCAAAGAACTAAACTGTAAAATGCCAACTCACCTTCCAAGGGCAACTGAACATATAAAAGAAATGATAGATATGATAAAAAAACTTGAGGAAAAAGGATACACTTACCGCACATCAGATGGAATATATTTTGATACATCAAAATTTAAAGATTATTATAAACTTGCAGGAAAGTCCCATATAGAAGGAATAAAAAAAGGAGCAAGGATTGAGTTCAGTTCTGAAAAAAGAAATCCGACAGATTTTGCTTTATGGAAGTTCTCACCAAAGGATAGAAAAAGGCATATGGAGTGGGATTCTCCTTGGGGAGTTGGTTTCCCAGGCTGGCATATAGAATGTTCCGCAATGAGTATAAAATATCTTGGACAGCCATTTGATATACACTGTGGAGGAGTTGACCATATACCGGTTCATCACACAAATGAAATAGCACAATCTGAGGCAGCAAATGACAAAGAATTTGTAAGATACTGGATGCATGCTGAGTTTCTCGTTTTAAAATCAAGTGAAAAGATGTCAAAGTCACTTGGAAACTTCATAACACTTGATACACTGAAGGAAAATGGATATCATCCCCTTGTATATAGGTACTTTTGTTCCCAAGCACATTACAAAAAACAACTTGAGTTTTCATTTGAGGCACTTGATTCTGCAAAAAACGGATTCACCCATTTAAAAAATTCCATAAGCCAGATAATGGAGGAAACCGACAAAATAGAGGTAAATAAAAACCTTAAATATTACAAGGATTTTACAGATGCTCTCTCCGATGACCTAAATATTCCAAAATGTGTAAGTGTTCTGTGGGAAGTAATAAAAGATAAAAACATAAATCCATCTGAAAAACTTGGGCTTATATCTGAGTTTGATAGGGTCCTTGGATTTGACCTTCTAAAAAAACAAGAAGAAGATATACCGGCAGAAATTCTTGAACTTTTTAACAAGAGAAACGAATATAGAAAACAGAAAGATTATAAGAAAGCGGATGAGATAAGAAATATCATAAAGCAGAAAGGATACATTATAGAGGACACCCCAAAAGGTTCAAAACTCAAGAAAATATGAAAAGAAATATTCTTGAAAGGTTTTTAAATGAATATCTCAAAGTAAGAGAGGTTTCAGATAGTTCCGTAAACGGCCTTCAGGTTGAAGGGAGTCCTGAAATAAAAAAAATTGCATTCAGCGTTTCATACTCAATTGATGTTGCGGAAAAATCAATTAAAAATGGTGCTGATACAATAATAGTCCATCATGGAATTTTATGGCAGAATTTAAAGCCACTAACATCCATATTTAAAAAAAGAATAGAAATACTTCTGAAAAATAATATAAATCTTTTTGCATATCACCTTCCACTCGACATCCATCCAGAGATTGGAAACAATATATCTATTTTAAAAATCCTTGGAGCAAAAAAAATAAGAACTTTTGCAAAATACGAAGAGATTGATATAGGGGTTATCGGCAGGTTTAAGAAGGAAAAAAGTATGGATGAGATAAAAAAGATACTTAAGTTGGAAATAAACAAAGATATCTTTTCACTTGAATATGGAAAAAGAAAGATAAAAACTGTTGGTATTATAACCGGTGGAGGAGACAAATATTTTGAAGAAGCAATAATAAACAATTGTGAACTTTTTATAACAGGTGAGAGAAATGAAACTAACTTTGAGACTGCAAGAGAATACGAAGTTAATTTTATCTCACTTGGACATTATAAAAGCGAGATACTTGGAATAAAAAATCTTCAAGAAATAATAAAAAACAATTTCAAAGTTGAAACTCTTTTTATCGATACAAAAAATCCAGTATAAACCAAATTAAGAAACCTGAGATAAAAAACAACTTAAAGATTATCAATTATTTTTAGATTATATTCAACAACCCTTTTTACTGATGGCAAATTTTTTACTTCAAACTTCTCATTCCTAAAAAAATAACCATTAAAGCACATATACACATAATTACCAATATATGATTTTATTTTTATACATCCATCATTACAGTATCTGCAACCATATCTCTTTTTAAAACTGCAGTTTTTGCTATGCGCAAGATAGGAAAAAGGAAGATGAATATGAAATCTTTCATTCGTTTTAAACATATACTTTTTCATAATAAAAGGATCTACCTCAATTGCATTAATATTATCCATCAAGATTTTTTTTACAACTCCACCTCCAAGGGAATAATTCATATTCACAAAAAGTATTCTTCCTATATTCATCTTGACCTTACCTTTAAGGTATCTAAACAATCCTATATCATTTACAACAACCTCTTTAATAATATCATCACATTTTTCTATAAGTTTCATAATTTTATTAACTGAAGAATCTGTTACAATAGGAGTAAGTAAAACTACATACTTACCCTGGAGTTTTTTTATATACTCAAAATCCGGTATTTTATTTTCGCAGAACTCAGAACCAATGTAAAAACAACTATACCTTCTCAGATTAGCATTACCATTAACAAATACTGCCTTTTCAATCATTTATATATTCGCTTTTTATTTTTGTTATAACCTCAATCTTTTTTGATGTAGTGTAATCCCTTGGTATTTTTATTGAACTAACTCCCATTTTAATCCATTCCTTAATAACCTTTATACGCAGATTAAAAGATGGTTTAAATGGTTTGAAGTTTTTGTTATTTATAAAAAAGTCATAAAAACATCCCATCTTATTTTTAGTTTCATCAAATATATGAAAAAGGCATGTTCCATCCACATTACTGCAGTATATCTCGGGAAGATAGAAAATCTCAAACTCAACATCTTTGTTTTTAAGAACCAAATTCCTTGCATCCTTTAAACTAAGATGCTGAGGAATTATCACCCTCCTGAGCGGAAAAATATTTTTATAAAACTCAAGAGTTCCACTATTAAAAACAAGCGCCGTAGAACTCAATATTATATCAGTAAGTTTTCTTATCCTGAAACCGAGATTTATATCCCTTATTATTACACCGCTTAAGCCCCTTCTTACAAGTTTTTCAATTACCTCATAAACTTTTTTAAGTTCGTCCAATCTATATATCTCATTTGCCACAAAATAAATTCTCTTGTTTTTCTTTCTTACAAAATCAATTATTTTAAAAGCAGTATCTATATACTCCAAGTTCAGATTTTCAAAATATTCTCTATGATTGGAAATAAACCTTAATCCGAAATAAAACTCATCACTAATATCTATTAGTTCAACTACTTCTTGGAAACTGTTTATCCCTGTAATAATATTTACCACAAAATAAAATCCCTCAAATCAATTTATTTATCGTTCACTGGCCACAGTTTGGACAGCATCCACCAAAGGAACACGATGAACCTGAATTTTCTTCTGAACTACCTTTTTTAAGACCAACCACCTCATCACTTACTTTAACAACTTTTTTTAATTCTTTATCATAAACATATCTTCCTGTTTTATTCTCACTCTTTGTCTCCTTTTTCTCATCCTGCATAATAACCTCCTAAAAATATTCTACAAAATCAGAGATTATTTTTTAATTTGTTAAAATTTTTATATGAGAGAAAATCCTTTGGTAAAATACCCTGAGTTTAGAAAACTATTTTTAGCAAGAATAATATCTGCAATTGGAGATAAATTCTTTTCACTCTCACTTGTATGGTATGTTATATCAAAATATCAAAAAGGATATTATCTCTCACTTATTATGACCGCAATTTTTTTGCCATCAGTAATATTCTCACCACTTATGGGAACTTTAAGCGATAGATACAACAAAAAAATATTAATGATTTTTGCAGATTTAATAAGATTTTCTTTTCTATCCATTTTGTTTTTCCTTATATCAAAAGAAATATTTAGTTTTGCAATTCTATTTACAATAGTTTTTTTAATCTACTCATTTGCACCGCTTTTTGAAACATCAACTGCCTCATCATTAAAAATTCTAACCTCAGACAAAGACCTTCCACGAGCAACTGCACTTGATTCTTCATCCATTGGGATATCTAATGTTGTTGGTGCTGCACTTGGAAGTGTTTTTATTGCTATTCTTGGCTTTAAAGGATGTGTTTTACTTAATGCAATAACATATCTTCTTTCTTTTATTTTTGTTTATCAAATAAGGAAAAACCTTTTAATTAGAGAAGAAAACAAATCCAGTTATTTTAATGATTTAAAAGATGGATTTTTTTATATAAAAAACGAAAAAAAATTTATTTTAAAACTTCTCATATTTTTTGGAATACTAAACTTTTTTGTATCACCTATTTTAATGCTTATACCGGTAATCGTTAAATTCATACTTGAAAAAGAAGTAAAATGGCTTGCAATAATTGAAACATTTTTTGCCACAGGAACACTTATTGCATCATATCTTTTAAGTTTCAAAAAAGATGTTGCAAAAAATATAGAGTATCTTATGATAAGTGTTCTTGTTTTTGCAATTTCTTTTTTTGCTACAGGGTTTATAAAAATGCCATATTTTACAGCGTTTTTAATTTTTATATGTGGTTTTTCAATATCTGCAGGAAATGTTTTAATACTTAGTTATTTTCAAAAAGAAATAGATGATGAGTATAAAGGAAGATTTTTTTCACTCATAAATACAATTGTCTATTCAATAATGCCTCTTTCATTTATAATAAACGGTTTTCTTATAGAAAAAATAGATGTAAAAAACACAATTTTCTTAAACTCGTTTTCCACTTTTCTTCTTGGAATGTATGGATTTGCAAAACTAAGTGAGAAAGCAAAAAAGTGAGATTATAAATTATGGATGTTGAATTATGGGTTAGGGATTAGGTGATAAATACATGAACATCGTTTACACTATTTCTAGTGCTGAGATGTTCAGATACATCGTTTACATTTTGGCAATTTATAGTCAAATTCTTCGATTTGTTTATTATCCAGAAATATTTTTAGTTTCT